>Ga0247844_1007340_pt1 | contig 12579 bp, 19 predicted proteins | sample LaCtaG_FD_192421 | JGI IMG/M metagenome (GOLD analysis project Ga0247844, IMG submission 192421) | Freshwater microbial communities from meromictic Lake La Cruz, Castile-La Mancha, Spain - LaCruzMarch201714.5m_1 | ecosystem: Environmental > Aquatic > Freshwater > Lake | place: Spain: Castile-La... | reverse complement strand
TAAAGCACCCAGAGGGTGAGGTCCAAATGATACCCAAGAACGGTGTACCCGCTGGGAATTTATATTGGACCTCACCCTCTGGGTGCTTTATCTCAACCTCAACCTCGTAAGGCCATGTAGCACCCTCAACCCACCTACCAGCAACGATGTCTGTATTGTGCTGAAGCCTAATGTCCCTGTCCTCGTTGGCAAGGTATTTCCAGAAAGCGTGTTGGACCTCTCTAGGGTCGGTCCACTCGCCATGAGCATCTAATACATCAGGTACGTACCAAGGTGAAAAGGTGTAGCGTTCTTCCTCTACTACTGCCTTGGATAAGTGTGATGGTTTTTTACGCCACTCTGTAGTTGGTACGTGTACGCTGTCTGATGTTGGGCCAGTTTGTTTGTCTACTGGCATGACCCTAATACCATCTTCGTCAATACTTATCTCAACAGTATCGTAGCCGTCTGCTAACCTGTCCTGCAAAATTGCGTACACTTCGGGAATCTCTTGGGTGAGGGATAAAGCCTCATCTATTGGAAGTATTTTTTTCACGTATTACTCCGATGTAATTGGGCCACCGACAGCCCAAGCGTTGCAAGTTCGTTTAGACGCACACTTGAAGTCCAGTGCCTCACAATAGCCAAGTTCTCCACCGTCAATGATAGCTTCGGCATCTGGCTCATCGCCTAGTCCCGCTGAGATACAGTCAAGCATCCTTGGGGTACGTACAAAGAACACGCAATTACCACACAATGTAGTTTTAGCTTCTTCGGTTGTTGTTTTCCAGTTCTTAGCTTTGTTGGCCCAGAATTCCTCATTAGGCTCGCTTGGGTTTAGAGGCCCGTAGCCAACATTGTCAATAGCATTTTGACGATTTTTTAGATTGAGCTGGATGTCCTGTGTTGGGAGTGGACAACTATCTTCGGCTTTACGAACAACACTAGATGAGCGTAAGTTAGGTGTGATTGTTACTAACATCTATTGTGTCTTCCTACTGGTCAGGTCGCTTGAGGGTTCTAAAATAACTGCGAGTCATTTCGTTGTATTCCTCATTGGTAAGCTCTATCTTTTCACTACCCCAGTAAGGCAGTAAATCTAACTCGCTGACACTTCTTAGGCTGTTCTTGTAGACGGGTATCTTGCCCTTGGTAATAAACATCCCATTTGTAAGCTCTCCAAGCAAGACTTTACCCAACCTGTACTTGATTGGGATGGTTAGGTCTGCGGGTGACTCTAGGGCTTTACTATTTTTGCTGGCATCTGAGGCTTCTCCAGCTTGGCCCATAGTTCCTGAGCGTAGGCTTCTATTTCCTCGTTGGTCATTTCTGACAAATTTGGCAAACTTGCGACCTCTATTTTTTCCGACATTTCCAGTTCCTCCAGTTTCTATTTCTGCAAAGTTAGCGACATCCCAAATTGAAATCTGGTCACGACTTTGACCCCTCTGTGTAGCTTCATCAAGGTCGAGTACGTTCTCTGAAATGTCTAGGTATACCTTACCGTCATCTTTGTTATGCCACAAGCCCAAATAGTTTTTACCCGTAGCTAAATCAGCTTTGTTAGCTTTCATGTAATCGGCTAGGATTTTTGGGCCTTTTACTGGGTCATAGAAGTCTGCAGCAGAAGCTATAGACCCGTACTGTGACCCCTTGGCAACCATGTACCCAGTGCTTGGTTCGGACCCGTCTACCATGTTTACGGAGAGTCCACCGTTCTCCCTGACCCGCTCCAAGATACTGGCAGCTACACCTTGGCCCATCTTGCCGCCACCCCGACCATGACTACTTTGGTCATGCTTACCAGCCAGATGTTTTTCTAGCTTCTTCTTTTCACGCTCAGTGATTGCCCTTGACCAAGTAAACCCAGCATCGCCACCCCACGCATCCCACATGATACGGCCATTAGATGGTTCGGAAATGTTGTCAAAGTCTTTACCCTGTTTGTCTACTTCATGGCGACTAAAGAAACTAAACATACGCTTTACTACATCAAGACTCATAGACCTGCCTGAAGCGATGTCGGTAGCTCTACCCCAACCAACTGGTGTACCAGCACCCTTAGCCTTGCCTTCTTCTTTCCAACGCAAGGCACGTTTAGCAGCCGTCACCATACCTGCTGTTGGTTTGTAGCTGTCTGCTTTTTCAACAGGTTCTTGGTTAGCTAAAAATTCTTGGTAGGCTCTCCAGTCAGCGGTCAGCTCTGTGTGTTCTTCTTCCGTAAGCTCCAGCGACTCATTACTGTAAATGGGAACTATGGGTGTATTCCAAGCCTTACCACTAAGTTTAGAAACTACAGCTTTTTGGTCAGTGATGTAATGTTCTGGGTCTAGCTCTGCAAGCAGAATCTCTCCACTCTTATACCCGTAAGGTAAAAGAATCATTACATACCTCCATCGTTTATCTCAAAAGGAATACCTAGTTCCTCTAGCCTACCAGTGTCAAAGTTGCCCTCTGGATAATGTAGTATAACTTTACTAATATCACTAAGTTTTACTCCACCATGCACTTGGGCCTCTACGTAGCTTGACCTAGTCCAGTCCTTACTATCAAAATAGTTTTTACCATCGTTATTGTTAGCGTATCTATAGGCAGAGCTAGCCGTATTTCCGTGGATGACTGTTCTAGGAAACTTACCACCCATTTGTGTAGGTTTGGCGAAAAAATCTAGGCTATCACCAGTGGTGTAAGTAGTTCTGCTTTTGACATCATCTTTTAGAATGAGCTGTACCTGACCGTATTGGTTGGTAAGGTATCCATCGTCTACAGCTACTTTACCGCTTGGTAATACGGCACCTGATACTGGTCTGGTGTATGGGTCTAAGTCTGAGTCATAACCAAAAGCTACTTTTTCGTAGATAGTACGGTGGTCAAGATAGTCCTCACCCTTTAGGCTTGGGTCTAGGTTGAAAACAGTTAGATAAGTTCCTGAATCTAAAAGGTCGTCTACGCTTTCCTCTGGCATAAACACTGACACTGGCTGGCGTTTGATGAAGTCATTAGCTTGCTCATCAAGGCTGTCAAATGATTTGGCTACGGCATCCCCCATGCCGTCTAAGGGTGTTGATAGATACCTAAACCGACTAGCGGCGGAACCTACGTTAAATGGGTCTAGCGGGCTTCCGTCTGGTCTAGTAAGTCCACTGACGGCTTTGTCATAACCGCCTGACTTGGTTGCCCTGTCATAAGAGCCAGCGTCAAAAGCACTAGGAAAACCCGCTCCACCTTTACGGCCATGTGTGGATTGGTCATGTTCTCCTGCTAAGTGCTTTAGTAATTTTGGAGCTGGTGTCATTAGGTAAGGCTCAGCTAAGAATTGCTGTAGCTCAGGCGATAGGTCTTTTTCGGACTTGGCAGAGTCTATCTCTACGGCCCAGTCAAATCCTGTGTCACTAGGAACCTTGTACTGATTGAACAGACGGGCGGCTTTTCTACTTAGTTCAGCTACCGTCATTTATAGCCACCTGCCCTCTGTTTAGAACTACAGTATAGTATTCGCCTAGTATCGGCCCCGGAAGTCGTACCGCATCTACACCGTTCATAATGGCAAGGTTGGTCCAGTCCATACCGCTCGTAAGATTCCACTCAGCTCGTTGTGACTCTGCTGGGTTCGCCCCAGAATCTATGTACTGGGTAATAAAATCTGACCCTAATTTATCAGCGTAGCTTTTCAAGTCCATGACATCCCTAAAAGCAACCACATTGGCCGTTGGAAGCATTTTCATTTCCATGATACGGGGTAGCCTTACCGCATCGCTTTCCTTGCCGTCACCAGCGTAAGCCAGAGCAGTGTACTGTTTGTTAGTTGTGTATGTACCATTACCATAAGACCCCTCACCAGCATACTGAACTAAAGACTCTTTGTAGTCCGTAATTTGTTCAACGTCCTTGACACCCCTGTAAAGTCTCTCGCCCTCAAGAGCATCAAATTCTTTTTCACTTAGAATTGTGGGCTTACCGTTGTAGCCAGCCGCTTCAAGGAAAACGGCTTGTGTTGTGTTGCCCCTGATTGGGTCAATTTGACTACCAATAAGTTCTCCAGTGTCGTCATCCACTGTTCCAGCCGCATCTAAAAGTTTAGGTATAGAAGAATTCCAGTTAGCAAAGCCAGCTTTGATTGGACCACTACGACCATGAGAAGCTTGGTCATGCATCCCTGCTAAGTGTTTGAGTATTTGGTTGCCGTACTCAAACTCAACCTTTACTTTATCACCGTTATAGACCTGACCTGTAAACGGTGTATCAGCAACATCGGGTGGCAGGATAGCCATTGAGCAACGGCAGTTAGGGTGCTGAGGTGGTGTCATTACTCCAGAGCTAAACGGGGCATCCCAAGGTACTAGGACTCCATCCATTGGTCCACAAATGTCACAAGCATCGGCTTCGGCTATCCACTCTTTTTGAGAGGCTGAGTCTATAAGGCCAGTTTCTACTCCTGAACGCCAGCCAGATAATGCACCCTCCATAGACGCTTTAGCGGTTTCAGTTCTAGCGATTACCAAGGCACGTTTGCGTGTTAGCTTGTCAGCGTATTTCTCAGCCATGGCATCGGCTTTCATACGTGACTTTAGGTCTGACTGCCCAGCTCTAAGAAACCTAAGATACTGACGGTCAGCGTAACTTAGTACGGCGTTAGCATCTCTACTGGTCAAGGGTAAGTTAGCCCTAATAAATTTACTAGCTTGTTGTACTGTAAATTCGCCAGCGGTTGAACGGGTGATTATGTCGTTTATGGTCTGTCGCATTTCAGCTTCAATTTCAACAACCAGCTCACCAGCTCTTTGTCTAGCGTACTCAACGGCTCTCTCGTTGATTAGGTCAAAGGTTAGTTGTGACCCAACCCCACCATTTTTGTAAAGCTCTAAAGCGGCTCTGGCTGATTGGTCTGCCAAGATAGTTTGTATTTGGGAAAATTCTGCACGTATGTCATCCCAGCTAACCAAGGCAACAAAGGCAGCGAGATTGCCAATCCTAAGAGCGTCTAGGGCTTCTGGTGGTATGTGTTTACGGCTATTACGCAACGCTCCGAAAAGATTACGTAAAGCTTTCCGCATAGCCTCATCTGAGCCATCAGGAACGGCCCAAGGATTCTTAGCCATTAGACCTCAGATACGGGCGGTATATCTGCTTGCAGTCTTGCCCATGATTCTAGGTCTGGGTCTGACGGGGATAGGATTCCAGCATCGGACAAAGCACCAAGGTAAGGGCCAAGAGCTGATAGGTCTGCGTGGGCTACTGAACCGAATACCAACTTAGGTGGGTTCTTACAGTCCATGCCGTTTATCTTGAGTAGCTTGTCAATAGCGTATTTGTTGAAAACTTCACAAATAGATTTTGCCAATGACTCAACAATCATCTGCCAGCTCTCTAGCTTCTGTGAGCCTAGAGCAAACGAACCTACGTTACCCTGTCCAAGCAATACGAAGTCAGCCAACATAGATGTAGCAATCATTTTGTTATAGCGGTCAATAATCGCTTCAGTGTTGAAAGACCTTGAGCCACCAGAGGATAGCAACTCCAAGCTAAGAATCTTTGTGTTGTTCTCATCTGTAATGTAAGGGAGAACTACACCCTCAGTTTCATTACGCTTGATTTGGGTAACCATGTTTTGGATGGCCAGTAGAGATGCCTTGACACCATCATCGGCACTAGACGAGAACCACTCAGGTGGACAATAGACAACTGGCAACCCTGCCAAGTCACGCTCAATACCAATAGCTTCAATTTCCTGAATACGCTTCTTGTAGTACCAAGATGTGTAGGCCCTACGTAGCATTGAGATGCCTTCAGGGTTGTCCTTGAATTCGCTTGTACGGAACAGGAGTGCTTTTGACATTGGGATGTAGTGCATACCAGTGGTGATGTCCTGCTGTACGAAAGCTTTTACCTCACCGTTGTTTGCGAACTCCCAGCGTAGGAAAGAGTCCTGAGAGCGAATAGCAAACTTACGCCAACCAATTCTGCCGTCACTGTACTTGGAGTTGTACTTAGGGCTGTCAGACTTACCGCCACGTATTTTGTAAACGACCTCTGTGATGGAGTAACCGTAAATTAGCATGGACAGAATCTGGCTTAGGGTTACATCCCAAGGACCGTCTGTATCGCCAAATGCCTCAGCAATAAAATCGTAAGCTACTAGGTCACTTGGACTAGCTTCCTCTGGTTTTTCAATGTGCCAATCAAGTCGGCCCATGACTTCGTTGAACGCTAAAAGTATGCCACCGATTACGGGGTCATTGTCTGACATCTCCCGATAGACCATACGGGCTTTGATGCCTTGGAGTTGTGGCAGGAATTCTTCGAGTACGAATCCACCTGAGCGGCGTAGGCCAGTAGCACCTAGTTCTCTAAAGTCGGGTTTGTCAGTCATAATTCTCGTCATCCGCTAAGTCTGTATACATCATACTCTCAGTCATGCTGATTAGTATTTGCATACTTTGCTCTTCTGTAAATCCTGCTTTTAGAAAAGCTAAGAACTGCTCATGCATAACTATCGCTACCTCTTGGAGCGGTGATACTATCTCCATGAAAAGCGGTTCGTCAGGCTTCGGCTTTTCTGACATCAGCTAATTCTGCCATACCCATGTATTAGCTACTTACTGACACGCAGACAGTTTTAGGCTAAAGAAAAGCCACCCTTTTGAGGTGGCAAATCTTTTTTTGTAGCTACGGGGTGATTATGACCCAGTGACCGCTACTTGGCTCTTGGTAGATATCTGTCGGCCACATATAACCAAAGTCATAACCAAGCTCCAAAGCCCTGTCACGCTTTTTTGCAACCATCGGAATTGCTGCCTCAGCTTGCTCCTTGGTTTCGTAGTAAAGGCGACCAATCTTGGCACCGCCTGACTGTCTGACAAACCCGTCTGATGGATACCCAAACGGGGCTACATTGTTTTCTGACATTTCTTCCTTTCACTGTTGAATTGTCAATTAGCAGAACATCCTGCTAATTACATTATGACACAGATAGCCGTCAATGTCAAATCGGGGTTTTACTTGGTGTGTCTTACACACCTGTATCTGGGGCGAGCTACAAGGCCCGTACAAGGCATAACCCCTAAATCCCTTACAATCACCCGACCTTTATACCCCAACCCCCATACAAGGCGTAAAAAGAATCTTTGTATTTGGTAGATAAACTTGCTTTCGTGCTAGTAATTTGTTATTGTTTGTATGTAAGGTTCGTTTAGGAAAGGAGAAGTGAGTGTCCAAGGTGGATTACGAAAAGGTCTGGCAAGAAGCAGATAAAGCTTTTGCCGATGCTTACGCCAATGTTGGCGTGGAGCAAGTCTTGGTTGGAGAAGCGATTGGCTTGTCAAACCAAATTGACTACAGCAAGAAAACTTATGTAATGGATGGCTTGTGTGGTTTCGCTTGGGTCAATGTTGGTGACGGGCGTTCTGCTTGGGCCAAGTGGGTCAAGGCAAACAAGGGTGGCTACAACGACTACTACGGTGGTGTCGCTGTTTGGTCAAGTAAGTTCAGCGGTGACCGAGGCCAGAGTATGACTCGTAAGGAAGCTGGATGTCGTGCAGCGGCCAAGGTGTTCAAGTCTTACGGCTTGGAAGCCAGTGTTCGTTCTAGGTTGGATTAGGAGGTGGAAAAAATGGTAGACGCAGAATACGTAACACCAAAGACCGTACGCATGAGCTACAAGACTTGGAACAACATAGCGGATGGTGAACGCCCAGTAGATACTTACATCGTCATTACTGGATACGCCAATGGTAATTCCTACGCTTACACGATTGACGGGTATGGGGCTTACTACTACGATTCGTTTAAAGCCATGCAACAGGACTTTTAGTCCAGCTAACCAAAGAAAGGAAAACAATGAACTACTTTGATAAGCAATACGAGAAGTACACCGTTGAACAGCTTGAGGCTTTTGAGCGGGATGTGGCCAAAGCGATGTCGGCTGCTCGGGAGGAGCAAGAGATGCTTGCGGCACAATACGTAAACCTCAACAACCAACTAAAGGCGGTTCGTAACGCACGGGCTAAAAAAGTCGTGGAGAAAATAAACGCCCAAATACAAACTAGCAACGCCAAAGACCAAGCAGACTTCAGTGCCTTGCTCGCATCGTTCGGAGGGAGATAACGTGAAACGAAAAGTGTTTAGTACCTATGAAGTAGACGGAGAACTCTGGGGGGCGTTGTTCCCCGTAGACCCTGAATTGGAAAAGCTGGAAAACGAATTGGCAGAACTTGATTCGGCCATCTTCAACTTCACCAAGACCAACGACCTTAGAGGCCCAGCGAGCGGGAGCCTAGCACTTATGAGGCAACGTAGGGCCAGCCTAGAAAATAAAATTGCTACTTACAAAGTTTAGACAAGGAAAGGAAACGAAATGGGACAGTATCACAAATTAGTAAATCTAGATAAACGAGAGCAAGTCCAACCTTGGGGTATAGGCCAAGGAGCCAAGCAATACGAGCAGACTGGTACAGAGGGTTCGTTGAGCGATGCACTTTACCTATTGCTTATTACATCTCCAGCACGTGGCGGTGGTGACTGGGAAAAGTTTGACGGCTTGTCAGGCAGATGGGTCGGAGATAGGGTCGTGGTCATTGGTGATTACACAGAGGATGAGGATTACCCTGACCCTGTTGCGTACCCAAAATTTGGCAACGTATACAACGAGAGCAAGGAGTGGACCGACATCTCTAGTGAGGTTAAGGATGCCTTGGCCAAGGTCTGGAAACTCTAGAAAACGGGCCTAGACCCCAGTAGATACAAGGCGATTCATAACTTGCGTATGTACCAGTAGTTTGTTATACTAAGTATGTAAGGGAAGGGAGTCGGCATGGTCAAGGTCGGCAGGAAAGGTGAGGTGGTGTTTGTCAGGGAGCAAGAAGCCTTTGGCATCAAATACTACCCAGTCGTTTTCAAGAAGCACAAGAAGGGTTACAAAGCGGTAGTGATGAAAGATGGAAAGGACTTTGAGGTCTGGGTCAGCAATTTGTTTGCGGCCCCTAAAAAGTTCGTGTTCAACCAAGCAGTTGCCTAAAGGAAAGGAAAGGTAAATGTCGTACGTAATCAAAAACAGCGGTGACTACCGCAAGGACGGTGTGGACCAAGTGTTCAAGTCCAAGAAGCAAGCAGAGCAGGTAGCCAGCTCCTTGCGATTTGCTAGGGCCAAAGTCTGGGTTGAGAAGTCAGCCGATGTGTATGTCTGGAAAGGAAAGGAAAGCAAATGAATCAGATAGCTCAGAAAGCGGTAATCGGTTGGGTTAGCGACCCAGCCCATGGTTGGTTGGCGGTATCACTTGCCGATGACGGTGGGTTTCCAGAGGCAGAGTTCTTCGCTTCTCAGTGGTCGTTCTTTGACTACTCACACAACAATTTTGATGGCGTTGTTTATCTTGAAGAGGATGAGGATGCCCCAGCCTTTATCAAGCACTACGGTCTTGATGATAAAGCGTGGAAAGAGGTCTACTTGTCTGAGAGCAACCAGATAAGAGATTTGCCACGTGGTAAAGCGATGGACAAAAAAACAGCAGAAGCGTTGAGATAGATGAGGAGAGCTAAATGGCAAAGCCAAGCGTCACAGCAGTAAAGGATTGGTATGTCGCTTACGATAGCGATACAGTCCAGCTTGAAGTAGGTACAGCGGTCTTTGATGAGGACTACTGGAAAGTCGTAAACAAAGTCACAGGCAAGAAGAAGTATTTCTACGGGGAGTCAGCGTGGTCGGATTCTCGTAGGGAAGCCAATGACATTGAGTGGGCTAACGTAGCTCGCTAAACCCGCCACGCATTGCTTTGCCCGATGGTCATAACGGATACATCGGGTATTGCTTTCTTCCCTAGAGCCAGCTCAGTCAAAGCCCATACTAAAGCATCCATGCGGTCAGGTGAAGTTCTGTCCTCTGGAGTCCAGCCAGTCATTTGAGCCTCAAGCGTTTCTAAACCTTTTACGTGCCTGACCTTAGCTTGCTCGTACAAAGCGGCTATCGGTTCAGCTCTTTGGGCCTTACCCCTAGAGGCCGTCACCATCTTGAAACTTACATCTGGGTCAATCTGTTTGATAACCGCTGCCACCATGTCGCCACCATAATTCTTTTCAGCTACTAACTTGTCAGCCTTGAATTCATGGTAAGCACCCACAGCCCTGCTCGCCCAACCTTGCGGTGATAACTTACAGGAACGGTCTGCCAGTACATAGTAGTACCCGTCAATACCTTGACCAGCTACAACGATACCTTGCTCGTCATTACCCTCAGCGTCACCGCCTGACGGGTCTACAGCTACAACGATACGTCTAAGGTCTGGTATCTCTCCAACCCATAGTGCATCAGCTAGTACAGCGTTAGTCCACAAAGCACCGTCAATGTCCTCAAGTAGTTCACCCATTAGCTCCTGACGACCAATGCGTGTACCCTCATAGGCTGCTAGTACCTGCTCCTTGAATACGGGTGCTAGGTTAGCCGCGTTGTCGTAGGTAGAACCCTTGGTGACGATTGTGGATGACCGCTTCAGAATTGTTTTAGTTAGTAAGTTTGGCTTGGGGGTAGTGGTGACGATTACTTTAGGGCTTTTGCCTAATCGCAATCCCAGTACCAAGTTGTTCCAAGCGGTATCCACAACATCGCCTTTACGGGCATCTGCCCAAGATGACAACTCGTCAGCCCATGCTAGGTGGTGCTGTGGGCCTCGTAGCTTAGCTGGAACCTCAGAACTGTAGGTATAGGCGACAGTCCCGTTAGGGAACAATAGACGGCCCTTAGACGGTATGAATTCCAGCTCAACACCCATACGCTTAGCACACTCAATAAGTCCTGATTCGCCCTCAATCATTACGTCACGTACATCGGCGGGGATACGACCAACTAGGGCAATACGGATACGGGGGTGAGCCATACCCTGCTCCAAGATAGCTTCGGCAGCACTACGGGTCTTACCTGCCCCACGACCTGCTATAAAAGCCCAAGTAAGCCAGTCCCCGTCAGGCATCAGTTGCTCTGGTCTAGCGATGTCACGCCAAGCTTTTTGCTCTGGTGATGTGATGGCAGTGTGTAATGCCTCTAAAGCTTCAGCCGATAGGGATTCAAGGTACAGCTTTTTTTGCTTAGGGGTTAGCCTATGCCATGTCCTCTGTATCTGATTCACCTAACAACTCTAGCATTTTGAGTTCTAAATCCTGTACTGAAACTGACCCCGAAACTTCTGCCTGTACTTTACGCCCGTATTGGTTAGGCATGGACCTCTCTAGCCACCATGCTGCTGCTTGCCATGTACCTGCTCTAGCGGCTTGCTGGATGACGGTAACGTTAGCTACTACTGCTTGAGCCCTTGCCCTCTCTACTGACTCGCATAATTCTACATAAGGGGTTTCTGACGGTGTTGGGGGTTGCCCTGCCTCTAGCCTGTCACGCTCATTACGACCACGTTCTACCCAGCGGTAAACGGTAGATGGAGCTAAGCCAGCGTATTGACAAGCCACATCTACGTAGTTGCCACCCTGTAAAGCCTGTATGAGTAGTTTGACTTTAGGGTCATCTATCTTTACTACCCGTCTACCTGCCATAGTTAGGGTTTATCCAGCTTGCCATTTTTTGGTCTGTTAGCTTCAGTCTGCTGCCACAATAGCAACGGCCTATGGTTTTAGGCTTGTAGACGTAGTAATACTTGTGCTTACCGCAATCAAAAATCCAAGCTCTTTTAGCTTCCATTTAGTAAGTTCCGTAGTCTGGTTATGAGGTTAGTTATTGTGCTTCTTATCTTAGCCCAGAACAGATACAGATAAGCCAGTACACCTGACCCCATGCCAAGTAGGGCTGGGACTATGTGGTGTAAGCCAAGTGGGTCATCTGGGCCTATGTGTGTGAGTATCATTAGCCAATTAGTATGTGACTACCGATTACCCAAGTAAGACCAGCTACAACAAAGACTGTAAACCATCTCTTATCTGTGTCACCAAGCCACATCGCTACTAAGGCTCCCAAGAACATTAGGTGGTCTGCCTCTGTTAGAAAATGAATTAGGGTATCCATGTTTATCCTTTCGCTGCTATCAGGCTTAGGAATTCTGCTCTGGCTGCTGGTTGGCTTCTAAACATACCCCGCATAACAGATGTACGCATACTGCCTGATGTACGGATACCTCGCATGACCATACATGAGTGTTCTCCATCAGCTACTACGGCGATGTCAGTAGTACCGCACACTCGCTCTAGTTCGTTGGCGATGTCCTGAACCATACGCTCCTGAACTTGTGGGCGGTGAGCGTGCTTGTGAGCGATACGGGCAAACTTGGATAGGCCTAGAACTTTGTCTTTAGGGATGTAGCCAATAGATACGGTAGCTGAGAACGGTAGTAGGTGATGCTCACACAACGACCAAACACGCATACCTGTGACGGCTACTATCTCGTCATTGTTATCAAGGACAAAAGAAGTTTCTACTTTACCAGCGTCATAGTCAATAAACTCTCTCCACCATTTGGCGTAACGGGCAGGAGTGTCTTTTAGTCCATCCCTATTTGGGTCTTCTCCTATGGCCTCTAGTAAGTCTTTACCGACCTGTACTAGCTTGTCGTAATCTACTGCCATTAGTGGCCTCTCTCCGTTCCCCAAATTAGAACGTGTAGTCTGCTG
>Ga0247844_1007338_pt1 | contig 12585 bp, 9 predicted proteins | sample LaCtaG_FD_192421 | JGI IMG/M metagenome (GOLD analysis project Ga0247844, IMG submission 192421) | Freshwater microbial communities from meromictic Lake La Cruz, Castile-La Mancha, Spain - LaCruzMarch201714.5m_1 | ecosystem: Environmental > Aquatic > Freshwater > Lake | place: Spain: Castile-La... | reverse complement strand
CAATACTCTTTTCTTGTTTTTCTTTTTGTTGACATATACCTCTGTTTTTTTCGTAAAGGTAATGGCTATTTTTTGAGCACAAAAGATGTACTTGGCCGAAGGCTTACGGTGCAACTCAATTTTACAAATACAACGGGAACAGATAAAACAACCTTGATTATTGACGAGAATCAAACGACAGCCTATCAGGTGAATCAAGATTTGGAAAAGTGGGTGACTACCGGCACCGCACAACCGCAGGTGTACACCCTGTTGAATGGAACTAAATTTGCATACAACGCCCTCCCTGTGGAGAGTGTGCAAGATTTACCCTTAGCGGTCTATTCTCTAACGACCGGTGCGGCCACCATTGGAGCGGTGGTTTCAGAAACCCCAAGTCAATTCTCACAACTCCTTTTGACGGATAGTGAAACCGGAATCACTACGGATTTATTGGCGGGAGATTATCACTATACAGTTGCTGCTGGGACCAATAGCAGTCGGTTTAGGATTTCTGCCCGGCAAGTTGCAACAGGTAATACATCGGTGTTGACACCTAAATCTGCTGTCGGTGAGCCTGTGGTGTCCACCAAAGATGGAAAATTAAAGGTTGACAATCTCACCGGAAAATCGACCATTACCCTACTAAACACTGTGGGTCAGATTATTGACTGTGAAACTACCACGAGCAACTGTTTTGAGATGCCGATCTCCGGAAGGGGATTGTATGTGGTGAAAGTGGAGAGTGATGGTGGAAGTTGGAGTAAGAGAATGATAGTGAGGTAGTTATTGATGAGTGTACATTGTCATTCAGTATTCTTAATGATAAAGTCGTATGATAATTTGTATTGATTTAAATTGCAATACAAATTATCATACGACTTTATGCAGAGGGTACACATTATACATAAGGTCTTTTTGTTGGCTTGCTCATTTACTCACCCCAACCCGTATTCAAATCCAATCTTTTTCCCATTACAGATCATCCAAGGATAGACTTTTTGTTTCAATGCTGTAATTTGAAAGGACTTTGTTTTTGAGCTGTTCTGTTTTTGCTAACAAGAGATCTTCCTTGAAGTTTTTCTTGTTTCTTTTCACCTCTATCACCACTGCCTTGTTTTTATCCAACTCCAGCGCTACTATATTGATTTCATATTCATTCTCTTCGTAACCGCCGTAACAGTTACTGCCGTTACGAAGAAATATCAAATGTGAGATTAAATGGCAGAATAAACTCAACGATTATTTCCATTTAAACTCCCATGAAACAGATTAAAATCCAACATCCTGCACTATTTTTTTAAATATATGCACGCTTCTTTTGTCTCTATTAAGTATAGTTGTTTTAAATTTGTACTCCAAACCTAAATCATCTATCTAAAGTATGAGAACAAAGTCTATCCTCTTGTTTTTTCTCCTTGCAAATCTAACAACTTCCTTTTCCCAATCCCTTTTCAAAAACAACGATCGAATCTGTTACATGGGAAATAGCATCACCCATGGTGGTCGTTATCACTCTTATATCTATCTCTATTATGTCACCCGTTTCCCGCAACTTCACCTTTCGTATGTCAACTGTGGTATTTCAGGAGATGTGGCATCGGGGATGTTCGGTCGCTTGCAAAAAGATATTTATGACAATAACCCCACGGTGGTAACTTTAAGTGCCGGTATGAATGATGTGAACAGAGGGCTCTATTCGACTAAAAAACCGGTGGAGAATGCGGAAGTGAAGAAACGGGAGGCTATTGAAAAATACAAGCAAAATGTCACCAAAGTGCTGGATGCCTACAAAGCACATAATTATAAAATCATCCTCTTTACCCCCACCCTATACGATGAAACAGTCGAGTCTACGGCTGAATCAATGAAAGGGGTGAACGGTGCCCTGGGAGAATGTCGTGAATTTGTGTTACAAACGGCTAAGAATTACAATGCCACTGTGGTAGATTTTTGGAAACCAATGAACCAAATCAATGACAGTCTGCAGAAAAAAGATCCAACATTTACCCTTACCAACAAGGACCGCATCCATCCACAACCAACCGGACACATGGTGATGGCCTATCTGTTTTTGACACAGACAAAGGCACCCAAAGAGGTGTGGACTTTGTCGTTGGATGCAAAAACCAAGAAAGTGTTGAGTCAACAAAATTGTGAACTTACTGGTCTAAAAGTAATTAATAACAGTATTTCTTTCAAAAATAGAGAGTTAGCCTTACCTTTTCCAAAGCTTGAGGCAGCAAAGCTCGCTTATGATCTGGTTCCTATAATTGATAGCTTGAATCAACAAATTTTCAAAGTAGCCAATTTACAGAGTGGTTCGTATAAGCTTAAAATTAATGAGATTGAAGTCGGTCAATTTACCGACCTTGAATTAGCAAAAGGGGTGAATCTCGCTCTTAACACCAAAACACCTCAATACAAAGTTTCGGAAGAAATTGCCAAACTTTGCGAAGAGAATGCCTCAAAAGCCAATACCATCAGGACTTTACGAAGAATTGAAATCAAACAACTATCAAACTTGAAGTCGACCAATAGAGACTCTGCCAAAGCTTATCTAAAACAGTACATCGACGAGATGAAGCTGCAGAAAAACAACCCGGAGGCCAACTCAGGTTATTATATCATGACTGCCCAAACCTATTTGAAAGAGATTGACAATGAGGAGCTGTTCAAAAAAAGGATGCAGGAGATTGAAGTGGAAATCTATAAACTGAATCAACCCAAAACTTATAGCTACATACTTGAGAAAATTTAGCACGATTCTCTGTTTAACTGAGAATCGTAAAAACCATCACAAACCTATCTCTATGAAAAAACAGCAATCGATTTTACTCATTTCCATGGCCCTTCTCCTATTTTGTGGAAATAGTCTTACTGCCCAATCTATCTACCATCAAAGTTGGATCGACTTCAACAAAAATGGAAAAATGGACATTTTTGAAGATCCTACTCAACCCATTGATCATAGGGTAAATGACCTGTTGAGCCAGATGAACCTGAATGAAAAGACCTGTCAGTGTGCCACTTTGTATGGTTACAAAAGGGCGTTGAAAGATGAGTTGCCTACCGCCGAATGGAAAAATGAGGTTTGGAAAGATGGGATTGCCAACATCGATGAGCAACTCAATGGGCTGAAATCTACCCAGTATTCATACCCATTTAGCAAACATGCCGAAGCCATCTCTACCATTCAGCATTGGTTTGTGGAGCAAACAAGACTTGGAATACCCGTTGATTTTTCCAATGAAGGAATCCACGGTCTGAACCATGACCGTGCCACTCCGCTACCTGCCCCCATTGCTATCGGGAGTACCTGGAACAAAGCCTTGGTACGTAAAGCGGGAGTGATTGCAGGACGGGAAGCTAAGGCTTTGGGCTATACCAATGTCTATGCGCCAATTTTAGACTTGGCGCGTGATCCACGGTGGGGTCGCACCTTGGAGTGTTATGGCGAAGAGCCTTATCATGTTACCGCATTGGGACAACAAATGGTGGAAGGGATTCAATCACAAGGAGTTGCCGCAACCTTGAAGCATTATGCTGTTTACAGTGTTCCCAAGGGTGGGAGGGATGGTGATGCCCGTACCGATCCACATGTGGCACCGCGAGAAATGCACCAATTACATTTATACCCTTACCGCAAAATTGTAAGTGAATCGCACCCAATGGGGGTGATGAGCAGTTACAACGATTGGGATGGTGTACCGGTAAGTGCCAGCTACTATTTTTTGACCGAACTGCTTCGTAATCAATACGGTTTCAAGGGCTATGTGGTTTCCGACAGCGAGGCCGTAGAGTTTGTACAAACCAAACACCGCGTTGCAAAAGATTACCCCGAAGCGGTAAGACAGGTCGCTGAAGCGGGATTGAATGTTCGTACACAGTTCACTCCACCGCAAGATTATATTCTCCCTTTGCGTGACTTGGTAAAGGAGGGAAAGCTCTCCATGCAGAGTTTGGATCGAAATGTGGCGGATGTATTAAGGGTGAAATTTCAGCTTGGACTGTTTGATTCCCCTTATGTGAAAGACCCAAAAGCAGCCGATAAAATCGTAGCTTCCGCCGATGCAAAGGAGTTTGTGTTGCAAATGGCACACGAATCCTTGGTATTGCTTAAGAATGAGAAGCAGTTGTTGCCTTTGAATTTGAAAAATCTCCAAAACATCTTGGTGACCGGTCCCTTGGCTACCAATAAAGATGCTTACATCAGCCGTTACGGTCCACAGAATTTGGCGGTAACCAATGGGTTATAATTATTTAACAAACCCCTTTTTGAAAAAGCTGCTGTTTTTCTTACAGGGATTATATTGCTTTGATATGCTGTTTGTTTTTCGTACATGAAATAAAATTTGTATATTTGTATATTGTTTTTCTTATAATACAAATATACTAACGGGTTATTGTTTGAGGATAATCCAAAGTTAAATCAATAACGAATGTATGATAGCAATTAATTCTAAATATCGTGACGGCTATTTTCGTCAAATAGAGCCATTTATTGGCGATCGACTGATTAAAATTCTTGTGGGGCAGCGGCGTGTGGGAAAAAGTTATATCCTTTTGCAATTGCAAGAGGATATAAAGAAACGGTTTCCAGAGGCTCAGATTATTTATATTGATAAAGAGGATTATCAATTCGATGCGATGAATACATACATCGAATTAATGAATTATTTGGAAGAACTTCCTAAAAATAAGCTCAAGAAGTTTCTTTTTATAGATGAGATTCAGGAAATTGATGGTTTTGAAAAAGCATTGAGGAGTTTACAGTCAAATGCAGATTATGATATTTATTGTACTGGTAGTAATGCCAAACTGCTCTCTGGCGAGTTGGCAACTTTGATGGCGGGCAGGTACATCCAATTTAGAATATATGGACTAAGCTATAAGGAATTTCTGTTGTTTCACAACGCTGAGGATAGTCAGGATACCTTGCTTAAATATATAAAATTTGGCGGACTACCCCATTTGATTAATTTGAGGGACGATGAAAATGTTTATTATGAATATTTGAGAAATGTCTTTGACTCTATTATCTTAAGGGATATAATTGCCCGTTACAAGGTGAGAAATGTTCATTTTCTGCAAAACCTAATTCATTATTTGGCAGATAATGTAGGTAGTATTGTCTCAGCGAATCGTATTAGTGAATACCTGAAATCGCAACGGATTGCTTTGCTGCCAAAAGCCATCTTAGAATACCTCTCTTTTTCGGAATCTGTTTTTTTTATTGAACGTGCCAAGCGTTTCGAGATAGGTGGAAAAAGAATTTTTGAGGTTGGTGACAAGTTTTACTTTGAGGATTTGGGTATGCGACATGCTTTGATCCCTTTTCAACTAAAGGATATTAATAAGGTGCTTGAAAATTTGGTGTTTCACCACCTTAAAACATGTCGTTATCAGGTATATGTGGGAAAAATGGGGGACAAAGAAATCGATTTCGTTGCCATCAAAGACGGACAGTCAATCTACTTACAAGTTTGTTATGTAATGATGGATGATAAAACACACGACAGAGAATTTGGTAATCTACTTAAGATTGAAGATAATAACCCGAAATATGTAATCAGTATGGATCAATTTTCAAACATTCCATTCAAAGGGATTTTTCATTGGTCTATTCGAAAATTTTTAATGGAGTTTGAATGATGATGTAGATAATGAACAATTAGCAATCGTCTTTTGAACCCCTCGACTCTTAAATGTTTTGCTGGTTATTTCTTTTTTTTGAAGTGCCGGGATTGTTTATTTGTATTATAAATCTGTTAATAATTAAGTTATGTTTGTGAGAAAATTCAAAATCATTGTTTTTACTTTTGGATTATTTTTTAGTGGTCAGTTTACATCTGCCACTGAAAGTAAAAAACCAATGAAAGTGCTTATTGATGAAGTGTTTAATTATGCCGATAAGCAAACGACCCCTTTGGCAACAGCAGTCTATCAGCAAAAAGGTCAGGTGCCCCGTGCTACCGACAGTACAGGAAAGTTGACTACTTCTGGTGCTGAATGGTGGACCAGTGGTTTCTTTCCCGGAACCTTGTGGTATATCTATGAATATACCAAAGATCCTGTCATGCTCGATTATGCAAGAAAATTTAGCAGAAGAATTGAGAACGAAAAGTTTACCACCAATAATCATGATGTAGGCTTTATGCTCTACTGTAGTTTTGGAAATGGATATAGAATTGAGAAAGACAAATCCTATCCAGCTGTGTTGGTAACTGCAAGTAATTCTTTGATTACCAGATATCGTCCGCAGATAAAGTCCATCCAGTCTTGGGATAAAGATAAATTGTATAATTGTCCCGTAATTATTGACAATATGATGAACCTCGAAATGTTGTTCTGGGCCAGTCAATACACCAAAGATCCGAAATACCGTGATATTGCCGTTCAGCATGCCAATACTACAATGACAAATCATTTCCGAAAAGATTTTAGCAGCTACCACGTGGTGGATTATGAATTAACGGATGGTCATATCATCAAAAAAGTGACCAACCAGGGCTGTGCCGATGAATCAGCATGGGCAAGGGGGCAGTCATGGGGATTGTATGGATATGCAGTTTGTTACCGGGAGACAAAAGACAAACGATATCTGGACCAAGCCCGTCGAAATGCTAATTTTATCATGCAGCACCCCAATATGCCTTCCGACAAAGTTCCTTATTGGGATTTTAATGCCAAGGATATTCCAAATGCCCCCCGTGATGCTTCTGCGGCAGCAGTAATCGCCTCAGCTTTAATAGAATTGACTTCTTTTGTGGATAAAAATGAGGCGGCCAAGTACAAGGAATTCGCTGAGCAAATTCTCAGAAGTTTAGCTTCTCCTGCTTATCTTGCTCCTATAGGTACAAATGCCGGATTTTTACTACTACACAATGTGGGAAATATGCCCAAAAATTATGAGGTGAATACCGCTTTGTGTTATGCCGATTATTATTTTTTGGAGGCTTTGTTGAAATATAAATTGAGATTTCTATAGAAGTAATGGGACGGATATAATGTTGTATTTTAAATCGGAAATAGCACACTGATTTTCGCTGACTTAACGGATTGAAAACGGATTGAAAATTGACTTCGTCAATTGATAAGAGACTCAGATCAAAATGCTTGCATTTTTTTTATCCGTTTTTTTTAATCTGCCTTTTCTGTGTAAATCTGTGTTCTATTTTATAAAAATGACAATTAAATTATACGTCATTATTTAATTCCTTTTACTTAAATTGGTAGCCGAGTGTCAATTCTGATTAAAAAACGCAAATAATTCTATTACTGAATTTTATGAACAAACTCTTAATTGTCTTTTTTATAATTAGTTCAAATGTCTTGGCATTTGCAAATCCACCATCGGAGAAGTCAAAATCAGTTGTTGATCATACAATTTTATCAGCAAAAAACGACTCTAAACTAAGCCCTTATACCGGCTATACCCGCGCCCATTGGTTGGAGATCAATGAGAAAATAATTGCAGGTATGATGCCCTATTTCAATGCGGCAACAGGTCAGCCCGAAATCCCACTTGCTTCGGAAGGATCCGCTTTTGAGCAGATTTACCGCAAGGAAGACAAGGCACCCGATACCCCCAGACGCATCTTGGAACGACTCTTGATGGCTGTGGTGGTATATACAAAAGCTACTGGAAATGATAAAGTTCCCGGGTACAAAGGCTCCATTACCGCCCCTTTTTTAAAAGCCATTATTCGAGGTTGTGATCCCCAAAGTGACGGTTATTGGAAAGGACAAGCCGATCCAACCAATCAGGTGGGTTCAGTGCTGGCGATGGCTATTTACATCAATCCCACCCGTTTTTGGGATCCCCTCACCCCGCAACAAAAGAGCAATCTGTTGGAGTATATCAAAACGCACACCTTTAATCCGACGAACAATAACAATTGGTACTATTTCCACATGACCTGCGTCCCGCTGTTGGAGCAGAATGGCCTAGCTTCAAATCGAGAACTGCTTACGCAACGTTTTGAGCGCCTGATGGGTTGGTACCGTGGAGATGGATGGTTCATGGATGGCTCCAATAGAAGTTTCGATTATTACAACTTCTGGGCTTTTCAGATGTACAACGGGATACTTTATAAATACGACTCAAAATGGCGGGAGCAATTTGGGGATCGGATTAAAGCAACCACGGCAGAATTTTTGAAAACACTTCCTTATTTGTATGGTCGAGATGGAGGACAAATTCCTTGGGGACGCTCCCTGACCTATCGCTTTGCCAGTAATGCAGCTCTTTCGTGGGCGGTGATCAACGGCTATAGCACCTTGCCACCTGGTGAAGCACGAAGGATTATGTCGGGTTCGATGAAGTATTTCTGGGATCACCACTGTCTGGGTGAAAACGGATTGTTGAACATCGGCTATTGGGGTGATAATACGAGTGTAGCCGAATGGTATACCGCCCCGGGCGATCCCTATTGGGCGGCACAAGGACTGGCTTGTCTGCTAATCCCCGAAAATGATCTGTTCTGGACAGCAACAGAATCCCCCATTCCTGCCGATGGTATTGGGGGTAAACTTGCTGTGGCAGGGGCGCAATTCACCATTCGTGTGAGTTCTATTGATGGGGATGCTCGTATGTATCCTGTCGGTCAGCCTTTTTCATGGGATAGAAACAACTGGCAAAGTGGAGAGAAGTATGACCAACATGCTTATTCAAGCAATTTAGGATTCTGTGTCACCGGTGAAGGGACCGGTGATATTGGAGCGGGTAGAACGGGATATTCTTATGACGGACAAAAATGGTATTACCGTGAACGGGCCAAGCCCATTCTTATTGAAATGGATCATTTGGTAAGCAGCTATACTTTAAAACCCAAGGATGAAAAAGTAAAGACGCCTGACTATAACCGTGATGAGATGATGACCCATACTTTGGTGGGGAATGAGGGCGAAGTGCATATCTTTTGGCACAATAATCCCGATCCTATCTATTTACACTTGGGAGGTTATGGAATTGCTGTTTCGTTGAATGAGAAAAATATCGACGAACATTCAGAAAATGGCTTGTTGGTGAAAAGCACAAATTACTACTCTTTGATGTCAGCAATAAATACCCCAAAAGGGGAATTTTCTTCGCAATTGTTAGAGCCTAAAGCGGGGTGGAAATATACCCATCTGTTTGATGCCAAGGGGGCATTCCCCAAATGGCGCAGTACGAATCAAGTACCACCCTTTACGCCGGTTGTAATTTATGTAAATGGTACGAAGGACAGGATGCCAAAAGCACCAAAAATTGAGCTAAAGTCAGTACAAGGGTTATTGGAAATAAAGTTTGAAGAGAAATGGTTTTCAATCAAAGTGAGGTAACTGAAGTTGAATGGCCACTCTATCCATTTGGTTTCGGAGGTGTGTAATTGTACTTTTCGAGTATCGTCTTTTTAATGGGATGCAAAGGGATTTAACGACGCTTCCTATTTCGGGAAATGTTTCAAAACCAACTTTTGAGTGCCCCCCGGGGGAGTATATGGGGTAAAGTTTATGTGAGAATAACTGGAAATAGAGAAGAGGCTGAATCAAAAATAAATTGATTCAGCCTTTTCCCTATTTTTTCAAATTCGTGTTTAATACCTTGACCAATTCATACACCAGTGTTACGGGATTTTGCTTGTGATATTGCAGCATTTCTTTTGCTAGAAACAGTTTTTCGGCTCTCTCCATTGCCGCATTCTGATTTGCACGTGCATCATCTCTTAAACGATTGTAGTTTTCGGAACAAAACTTCCATTTCTTACCCACTTTCTCATAATTCACTCCCCAGAATTTCCCCAACTGTTCATAATAAAAAGTGCGGTGATTCTCATTGTCAGTATATTGGTAGTGCAAATAAAACCACAATTCAAAAGCATCGTTTGAATAAGCCACCCGATAACCTAACTCCCTCGCTTTTGCAATTGAGTTATCAAAGTCGGGAATGCAGTTTGCCACATTTAGTTTAATGTCTAAATCAAATACACACCAAACCTCATCACACTGCTCATGCTGTTGAATTTTTTCCGTATTCTCAACCAATTGGAGTTTGGATTGCCCCAGTGAAAACAGCTTGACAGTTAGGGTAGATACTGGAAATGATTTGAAATAGAGCTCTTCGGTCTGTCCTTCGCAAACAATTAAAATTGTTTTGTTTGGAGCAACTGTTTCGACTTTATACTCAGATGCATTTACTCTCTTCAACCATGGTTTTTGGCCTTTTATATCACTTTTTTTGATGTAAGTCTGTTTTTTAGGCATCTCTCTCCGTTTTAAAAAGTTGATTAAAATCGCCTAAAAATGGAACTGCTCCATACTTCCCCTTAATATAATCCTTTTCAAAAGAAGCACTGTTTCTAATCCCTTTAAATTGAACCAATGAATATAAATGACTTTCACCGTATTTATCTTTTTCAACGAAATCAATTTGATCACGTCTCAACAAATCTGCCGATAACAAATTGGTATCATGGGTTACAAAGATTAATTGTGCGGAACTGTTTCCTTGTGAATTAAACAACTCGACAATTTTTTTAGAAATTAATGGGTGTAATCTGGCATCAAATTCATCAATCACCAATGTCTCCCCTCTTTCGATTGCCTGAATTAAGAATGAACTGATTTCAAACATTTTCAAGGTACCTTCGGACTGAGAGGATAAAAATTGCAAGTTAGCTTCACCAATTTTTTCTTTTTCCGAATTAAACTTATCGTGGGACGAAATAACTAAACCTATTTTATTTCCTTGCTCAATTTTTTTCATTAATTGAGCCGAGGAATCTTTGATTAGTTCCTCATTGGAAATCTCGACTATCTCTAAAGAGTTGATTCCTACATCAGCAATTTTTAGAAAATCTATAATTTTATTTCTGGTTTCTTCATTTTTTAAGTTTGTACCGGAGATGTTATATAACTGTTTGTCTTGTAGACCACTGAGAACAGTTATTGAAGAGATTGCATTTGAGATTTGCTTGGAAAGTTTACCATTCATGGCAGCAACTGCGGATAAAAACAAAGAATTATTCCTAAATACTTCATTCTCCCCTTCACTGTCATTATAAATTGATAACAGTTTATAACCCTCTTCAAAATGAAGTTTACTGATATCTTTGATTGTATTGTTCTCCCTTACAAAATAACAGACCTCTCTTTCGTTTGGCGTGCCAAAAAGCCACTCGCTATGAATAAGCTTATCGGTGACTTCAAAACCATACCTGAATTGAGTCTTATTTAGTTGGAAAACCAGTTGAAAAAAGGAAGGTTCATGCTCGGTATCCACTGACAATTTAAAATTCTCAATCATTTCAAGCGCCTTTTCGTCTTTCACCGAATTTTTAATGATTTTAATGAAACTTACAAGTGCTTTTACGACATTGCTTTTACCACTTGCATTTGCCCCATAAATGGCTTTACTTTTAAGCAGGGATTGCTTTTCATTCAGTACAATTATATTGTTCTCGGTGAGCTCATTAATCTTTGATGCAGTCATGTTCAAAGATTGGATTTCTTTGAACGACCTGTAATTCCCGAAACTAAATTCCTTTATCATTATCGTATCTGTTTATAATTTCGATACAAATATACGATTAAAATCAATTTTATAGCATCTTATCTGTTTAATTTGCAATATTTCCACCGATATGCAAATTAACACATCTATTTTGTATCCCCTCAGTGATAGATTGAAATACGCCTTATTGTATTTAATAATTCCCACTCCCACTATAAATCCTATTCCAATGCTCCATCATCTTCTGTGCGTGTTCATCCTTCCCCACTTTAATATAAGTCAAAAAGGAACTTTCGGTAGTGTGTCCGGTAATTGACATAATGGTCATCGTTGGAACGCCCATGCGATAACAATTAGTAGCAAATGACCGTCGACCGGTATGACTGGATATTAGCTGCCATTTTTCGTAATGGTTCGTCTGCTTTTTCCCGCCCTTTGTGATGTTTTTTTTCTCAGCTCCGTTAATTTCGGCAATCCGACAGATGATTTTTATGATCTCATTGAATTTCTGATTACTTACGGGTTGGGGTGGTGTATAGTTGTACTTTTCGAGTATCGCCTTGCTGATGGGATGCAATGGTATTACCACCAATGTCCCCGTTTTGGACTGTATGTATTTGATGGTACCATTGCTCTGTAGATTTTCCTTGGTAATCATGGTTAAATCGCCAAATCGAGAGCCGGTCCAACATTCTAACAAAAACCCATCACGAACGGCATCTACAGTCGTCAGCCTGCTACTGTATACATTCTCTTTTTCAATAAGCTCTTTGTATACGAGTGCATCTTTTGTATTGGGACTACTGAAATCCAACTCATAAATCTTTTGTAATTCAGCTTCATCGAGCGCCACATTCTCTGCCGGCTTTTTAAAGACTTTGAAGGTCTGTTGGATGTCAACTTTATCATATACTCCTACACTCGGGGCATTGTTCAGAAATAGTTTTAAATGTTTTATTTTTGCACCGATCGTATTACTGGCAAGATCTTTTGATTGAAGGAATTTTATGTAAGTATTCTTTATAAATTAGTTTATATTATTTTTTTAGTAATTTTGCTGTCCTATGGGACGAGTAAACACACCGACATTAACTCCGGAAGAGCGTATT
>Ga0247844_1007336_pt1 | contig 12590 bp, 10 predicted proteins | sample LaCtaG_FD_192421 | JGI IMG/M metagenome (GOLD analysis project Ga0247844, IMG submission 192421) | Freshwater microbial communities from meromictic Lake La Cruz, Castile-La Mancha, Spain - LaCruzMarch201714.5m_1 | ecosystem: Environmental > Aquatic > Freshwater > Lake | place: Spain: Castile-La... | reverse complement strand
GAGTAACCGGTGCCTCGTCGCGCCGTGCGCTGGAGCGAATCGCGCACTTTCTGATGGACCAGGGCTGCGAGGTTATGGTTGAAGCCGAAACGGCCGCCAACATGGGCCTGAGCGACTATGCCACCACCGATGTGCCCGGCATCGGCAGCACCGCCGACGTGTGCGTGGTGGTGGGTGGCGACGGCACGATGCTGGGCATTGGCCGCCAGTTGGCTCAGTACGGCGTGCCGCTGATTGGCATCAACCAGGGGCGCCTGGGTTTTATTACCGATATTCCGCTGGACAACTTTCAGGCCACATTGCAACCGATGCTGGCGGGCTTATACGAAGAAGACCACCGCAGTCTGATGCAGGCGCGCGTCATGCGAGACGGTCATTGCGTGTTCGCCGCCCAGGCCATGAACGATGTGGTGGTCAACCGTGGCGCCACTGCCGGCATGGTGGAATTGCGCGTTGAGGTGGACGGCCACTTTGTTGCAAACCAGCGCGCCGACGGTTTGATCATCGCTACGCCCACGGGCTCTACCGCCTATTCGTTGTCCGCAGGCGGCCCGTTAATGCACCCTTCCATTCCGGGTTGGGTACTGGTGCCCATTGCGCCACATACACTGTCAAATAGGCCTATAGTCCTCGCCAATGCTTCAGAGGTTGCTATTGAAATAGTAGCGGGCCGGGACGCCAGCGCCAACTTTGACATGCAGTCGCTGGCGTCATTGATGCACGGCGACCGCATCGTGGTGACACGGTCGCAGTACCAGGTGCGCTTCCTGCACCCCAAGGGCTGGACTTATTTCGACACCTTGCGCCAGAAGCTGCACTGGAATGAGGGAGTGGCCTGATGGCGTTAAAGCGCATCGTTCTGCGGGATTTTGTGATCGTCAGTGAATTGGAGCTGGACCTTGATTCAGGCTTTACCGTACTGACAGGCGAGACCGGTGCGGGCAAATCCATCCTCATCGATGCGCTGCAATTGGTAACTGGCGCGCGTGCCGATACCGGCGTGATTCGCGAGGGCGCCAACCGCACTGAAGTGAGTGCCGAATTTGACACGCCCGCGAGTGTTCGCGACACGCTGCAAGAAGCCGGCTTTGAAGATGGTGGCACACTGCTGTTGCGCCGCACGGTGGATGTAGCAGGAAAGAGTCGCGCCTGGATCAACGGCAGTCCGGCCACAGCGCAGCAACTGCGCAACGTGGGCGAGCAATTGCTGGACATTCATGGCCAACATGCCTGGCAAAGCCTGACCCGTCCCGATGCGGTGCGCGGCCTGCTGGACGCTTATGCCAGGGTTTCTACTGCAGCTGTCGCTGCACGTTGGCTGGATTGGCGCCAGGCGCAAGCCGTGTTGACTCAAGCCATGAATGCCCAGGATTCACTGCAACGCGAGCGCGAGCGGCTGGCATGGCAAATCAGTGAGCTGGAAAAGCTGAATCCTCAGACTGATGAGTGGGACGAACTGCAGAACAGCCACAGCCGCCTGTCCAATGGTCAGGCCTTGCTGGATGCGGCGCAAGGTGCCGTGCAGGTTCTGGAAGACGATGACAGCAATGCACTCAAGCTATTGAACAACGCCTTGCAGCAATTGCAGAGCCAGGTGCATTTGGAAGCTGACTTCAAAGACCCCCTGGATGTACTGGCGTCCAGCCTGGCGCAAGCAGAAGACGCGGTGCACACGTTGCGTGGCTACTTGCGCCGCGTCGAACTGGACCCCGAGCGCCTTGCCGAACTGGACCAGCGCATGGTGCTGTGGGTGTCGCTTGCGCGGCGTTACAAGCGTGCCGCGTCGGATTTACCGGCGCTGCTCGCGTCGTGGCGGACTGAACTGGCGCAACTGGATGCTGCTGCGGACCTGGATGGTCTGCAGGCTACCGAGAAAACGACGCAGGCTGCGTATCTAGCCGAGGCCAAGGTTCTGACCAAGGCGCGCACCAAGGCTGCGCCCTTGTTGGCGCAGGCCATCAGCCAAGCGATGCAAGGGCTGGGCATGCAGGGCGGGCAGTTTCAGGTCCAATTGGACACGAGCGCGCTACCCATGCAAAGTGGCATGGAAGACGTGGGCTTTCTGGTAGCTGGCCATGCCGGGAGTACACCACGCCCGGTCGGCAAAGTGGCCTCTGGCGGCGAGTTATCGCGCATGGCACTGGCCATTGCCGTGACCACGAGTCAGTTGGGCACGGCGCAAACGTTGATCTTTGACGAGGTGGACTCCGGTGTGGGTGGAGCAGTGGCCGAAACCGTGGGGCGGCTCATGCACCAGTTGGGCGCGGACCGTCAGGTACTGGCAGTCACCCACTTGCCGCAGGTCGCGTCGTGTGCGGACCACCATCTTGTCGTCGCAAAGCAGTTGAGCGGATCGACCACATTGAGCAGCGTAGCAATGGTGCGGGGCGAGCAGCGGGTAGCGGAAATCGCGCGCATGCTGGGTGGAGAAAAACTCTCAAGCACAACATTGGCACACGCCAAGGAAATGCTGCAGTCCGGTAGCTGACACGATGCAAAACGATACCCATTCCATGGAAATAGTACTCATCACCGGCATGTCGGGTTCGGGTAAATCGGTGGCGCTGCACGCGCTGGAAGACGCGGGTTTTTACTGCGTCGACAACCTGCCGCCTGAACTGCTTCTGCCCTTTGTTGAGTTGGAACAAAAACATCTGGCCAACCGCGTGGCCATCGCCATGGATGTGCGCAGTGCAACTTCGCTGCCGCTAGTGCCGCAACAGCTGGACACTCTGCGTCAGAGAGGTGTTGCCATCAAGTCACTTTTTCTGGACGCCAACACCGAGACTCTGGTACGCCGTTACTCTGAATCGCGCCGCAAGCACCCGCTGTCCCAGACTGACCCGGGTCACGGAGAGCAGGACGCACGCCGCGCACTGGTCGATGCAATCGAACTGGAACGCAAACTGCTCGTAGTGCTGCGCCGCCAGGCACACGTCATTGACACCAGCATCATCCGGGCGTCCCAGTTACAGGGTAATGTCAAGGCGTTGATATCGGCTCCGGCGGCACAGTTGACCCTGGTATTCGAGTCCTTCGCCTTCAAGCGCGGTGTACCGACCGACGCCGATTACGTGTTTGATGTGCGCATGTTGCCCAACCCGCATTACGAGCCGGAGTTGAAGTCCCTGACAGGTCGCGACCGCCCCGTTGCTGAGTTCTTGCAGGCGCAACCCGAAGTTGAGCTGATGCAACACCAAATTGCCAATTTCCTGGAAAGTTGGCTCGATGCATTGGCGCGAGACCACCGCAGCTACGTGACCGTGGCCATTGGCTGCACGGGCGGTCAGCACCGTTCGGTCTATCTGGTTGAACAACTCGCCCAGCGTTTTGCTGCTGAGTGGGTCACCCTCAAGCGCCATCGGGAAATTGACGCAACCTGAGTCAAACCCTCAATGGGTGGTGCCTCGCTGCAATAACTTTCGCACAGGTGCTGGCAGGCCCAGCGCTGGCCACGCGTCTGCGCGAATCCATTGACCATCCTCCCAATGAACATTCTTCGCCGCTTTTGCTGGCAGAACCAGGTGCCACGGATGCAGATGCAGATCTTTGTGTGTCAGCACGTGCGTGAATGCAGGAACTGGCTGCAGGTACTCACGCAAACCAGGCGGAACCGCCGCTAAAAGCGCTGCCTCACTGACGTGCAACGGCAAACAATACAGGCCCGCCCAGACGCCTGGTGTGGGCCGTTTGCTCAGCCATACCGCGCCGTCATCTGTTTGTGCCCAAAGCAGCCAAATAGACTGGCTGCTGCGTTTGAGGGTGCGCGTACGCACGGGGTATCGCTGCGGGTCGCCAGCTTTCGCAGCTCTGCAGTCAGTGCGCACCGGACAGTTATTGCAATCAGGCTTTTTTGGCAAGCACAGGGTGGCACCCAAATCCATCATGCCCTGTGTGTAACGCGGCATCGCGGTTGAAGCGGTGCGACCCTGAGGAAGAAGTGCCGTCGCGGCATCCCACAGTGCATGTACGCTGGAAGCCTGGGCAAGATCGGCATCAAAACCGAGCACGCGCGTGACGACACGCTTCACATTGGCGTCCAGTATCGCAACGCGCTCATCAAAACACAGGGAGGCAATGGCAGCGGCGGTGGAGCGGCCAATACCAGGCAAGGTCTCCAGCACAACAGCTGACTTCGGAAACACGCCGCCATGCAAAGCCATCACGTCTTGCGCGCAGCGGTGCAGGTTACGCGCACGGCTGTAATAACCCAACCCACTCCAGAGCCCCAACACATCGTCCAGACTGGCATCAGCCAGAGACTTCACATCGGGAAAACGGGCCACAAAGCGATCAAAGTAGCCCAGTACAGTGACCACCTGGGTCTGCTGCAGCATGATTTCCGACAACCAGACGCGATACGGGTTACGCGTGCCTTGCCATGGCAAGTGGTTGCGTCCGTGCAGTCGTTGCCACTCCACAACTCGGGCAGCAAACGCGCCCTCAGCCAGCCGCACGCTCAAGCAAACTCGATATCAACAGGGCTGCGGAGAGGTTGATTGGACGCGATCAGATAGTCTGTCAACTCAATGAGTTTGAGCTCAACTTGGCTCAGCGCGGCTTCCTGCTGGTCAATGTCCTGGATGCGGTCTTCCAGGCCTCCTGCCGCCTGCTGAATACGGTCGATAGCCTCGATGCGTCGGCTGAAGTTACGGCGGCGTTCGCGCAGCTGGGCATCCAGCTGGGCCGCGGCAGATTTACTCCACAACTCCACATCGCCGACGGCCATCTCATGGATACTTCGCAACCGTGTAGACAACGCGCGCACCAGGCGGTCTGCAAAATCGGGCTGCACCAGTTTGAATGCATTGCCAATTCCAAGGTACTGTATGTGGCTACGCTCCACCATGTCCAGATCGGTCACGTATTGCGCCATTTGCGGCTCAGGGGGAGCCTGCAATGAGAACCCATACTCGCCGTTAAGCTGGCGAAAAGTAGCGGCCAACATGGCCTGAATCTCGCCACAGAGTGCTTGCACTTTTTGCAAATTGGCGCGCAGGCGGTCAAAGGTTTCGCCATACGCGCGCTTGACGCCCAGTTTGAGCCCTTTTTCCAGCAAGCGGCCACTCAGTTGCGACATTTCCTTCTTCAACGCTGTGGAGCCCAGTGTGCCAAAGACTTCACGCAACAACTTCAGGTGAACTGAGCGCACAGCGTGAATCTTGGCCCCGCCCAAGTCAAACTCCGCCTGCTCTTGCGAGATGCGGGAACGCATGTGCTTGATCACCGCCACATTTTTGCCTTGCAGGCCTTTGAGCTCCATCATCTGCTCGGTCAGGTCGCGTTTGCGGATGTTGATAACCCGTGCGGTTTCCGCGCGCAAGTCGGTTATGCCCTGCGCCATGGCGCTGCCAAGTATCCTCTGGCGCTTGCCCATCATGCCGCGGCCCAACGCTTCTTCGAGTACGGGCAGGCAACTGCGTTGCAACAATTCTGCATCGTCAGTGACCTTGGCAACCAGCCCCTTTTGGGCAGACACAGCAATCACCCGGTCTCTTGGAACCCCCAGAATGTCTGCGGTGCTGGTCTTCTGGCGCTCAATTTGCGCTTCCATCTGTGCTGGCGTGCTCAGGTCATCCCACAACGTGTCGATCTTGTTCAACACAATCAAACGGGTTTCTGCGGTGTCCGTCTCGGTCGTCAGATGCTCGCGCCAAATGTCGAGGTCCGATTTGGTTACACCGGTATCGGCCCCCAGGATAAACACAACCGCATGTGCCTGGGGTATCAAGCTGACGGTCAACTCGGGCTCCGCGCCAATGGCGTTCAAGCCTGGCGTATCCAGAATAACGAGCCCCTGTTTGAGCAAAGGATGGGCGATGTTGATCAGCGCATGCCGCCACTTGGGCACTTCCACCATGCCTTGTGCATCAACCATGGGGTTGTCTTCGGGCGCCTGACTGTGCCAAAACCCCAGCGCGTGGGCTTCGTCCTGGGTCACCTTGCGGGTTTCTGCTACCTTTTCCAGCGCCGACGCCAACTGTTGCGGATTATTGACATCCAGATCTATGCGGGTCCACTTTTCGGGCACCATCCGCCATTCCATGAGGGCTTGGGGCTCCAGGCGGCTCTCAATGGGCAACAGGCGCAGGCACGGGGGTACGTCAGAGTCGTAACCCATTTCTGTGGGACACATGGTGGTGCGCCCGGCGCTGGCGGGCATGATGCGGCGCCCATATCCGGCAAAGAAAACGGCGTTGATCATCTCGGACTTGCCGCGCGAAAACTCTGCAACAAATGCCACCATCACTTTGTCGGAACGCACTTGCGTGCCCAGTCGACGCAAGCGCTCTTCCACGGCCGCATCCAGCAGATCGTTGTCCTTCATCCACTCGGAAAGCAGCTTCAACCGCAGAGAAAACTCCCGCCGCCATGCGCCGAGCTGGTCAAATTGTTCGTTAAATGAAGTAGTCAAGAGTACCCCCCCGGTCTAACTGCGCAATATAGCACCGCCCCCGCCTTTTCCCTTCATGGTTTCTGACAGTGTGGGCAGAAAAAAGTCGAGCGCTGCCCTTGGCGAATTGTTCTGACCGGCGTTGTACAGACTTTGCAAGGCTTCCCCGCACGCCCATAGACCATGGCCTCCAGCTGAAAGTGGCCAGCCTCGCCTTGGGCGTTGGAGAAATCGCGCAGGGTGCTGCCGCCCTGTTGCACGGCCCGCGCCAGCACGTCACGAACTGCCTGCTGGAGGCGCGCCACTTGCGGGCGACTCAGCCGGGATGCAGGAGCAGTCGGCCGAATGCCAGCCATAAAAAGCGATTCGGAAGCATAAATATTGCCAACACCCACCACCACGTCGCCTGCCAGCAAAACCTGCTTGATGGGTGCCTTACGCCGCGCCAGCCCTTGATGAAACAGCAATGGGTCGAATTCCGCTCCCAGCGGCTCCATGCCCAGCTTGCCCAATAGCTTTTGGGCAACCGGATCGCTCTCACCCGCTGCAAAGACCACGGCGCCAAAGCGTCGCGGGTCGTTCAGACGCAATACACCCAGCGAGGTCGACAAATCAAAGTGATCGTGCTTGTCGGCCAACGGTGGATGCTGGACAAACGAGAGGCTGCCCGACATGCCCAGATGTATGAGCAAAAGGCCATCGTCCAGGTCCAGCAACAGGTATTTGCCACGCCTGCGCACCGCAACGATGTGGCGGCCCACCAGGCTCTGGGGGTCGATATGCAAAGGCCAGCGCAGCGGCTTGCCGATGCGCACTCCCAGAATTTTCGCGCCCGCAATGCGGTCAGCAAAACTCAATCGCGTCACTTCAACTTCCGGTAATTCGGGCATGGCTTGGGGTCTCTTCGTGTTGGATTATTATGGTCCGATGTCAAGTACCAAACGACTTATCACCCTGATCCTGGCGGCAGCCTGTGCCAGCGGCTCCGTGTTCAGCGCAACGCCCGATGTGGAAGGCCCAGCGACCTCCAAGCTGGATGCGGAGTTGTTTTACCAACTATTGGTCAGCGAACTGTCGATGCGATTGGACGATAACGGCTCGGCTTACGCATTGATGCTCAACGCCGCCCGTAAGGCCAATTCAGCCGTTCTGTATGAGCGCGCCGTGGAAATTGCATTGCGCGCACGCAGCGGCGAAGCTGCTCTGGATGCTGCTAAAGCCTGGGCGCAAGCATTTCCAAATTCGGTGCAAGCCAGCCGGTTCCAGCTCCAGATTCTGCTGGGAATGAACAAGATTGCCGAAACACAAGAGCCCCTCAAGCGCGAGCTCACAAGACTGGCCCCGGCCGAGCGGGCCGCCGCGATCAGCCTGATACCGCGCTATTTTTCCCGGACGACCAACAAGAAACTGGCGGCCAGCGTGGTGGAGAAGACACTTGCCACCGAGCTGCCCAACCGTGTAACGGGACCGAGCGCATGGGCTGCCATTGGCGCCATGCGGCTGCAAGCCGAGGATGTAGAAGGGGCGCTGGATGCTGCTCGCCGGGGCGCCGCACTTGACCCCGCGGCGCAAGAGCCAGTTTTGCTGGCAACAGCCTTGATTGGCTCTCACGCACCGACAGCGGAAGCCATGGTGCGCACCTACCTGGCGCGCAAACCCGACGCCGAGGTACGCATGGCCTACGCGCGCAGCCTGATCAATGCACAACGCTACGCCGAGGCCTATGCGCAGGCACTGGCTTTGACGCAGGAGAAGCCGGATTTGGCAGACGCCTGGCTCATGCGTGGCTCGCTGGAATTGCAGGACGCCAATTTGGCAATGGCCGAGATGTCGCTACTGACTTATGTCTCCCTCAATCCACCGCCGGATGAAGGGGCCCATGGGTCCCCCATGGGCCGTGGTTTGGTGCAGGCGTATTTGTTGCTGGCCCAGGTAGCCGAGCAAGGGCAAAGTTTCGATGCCGCCAAGGCCTACCTGCAAAAGATCGACAGCCCCACTGATGCCCTGCGTGTGCAAAGGCGTTATGCCGGCATCCTGGCGCGCCAAGGCAAGATCGATGAAGCGCGCTTGGTGATTCGCGCTGTTCCAGAACTTCAGGCATCGGATGCGCTGGACAAAGTCAATGCAGAAGTGCAATTGCTGCGGGACAACCGCCTATACGCCGCCGCTTACCAGTTGCTGGGCGAAGCTGTGGCGAAGTACCCGGACGACACCGAGCTCGTGTATGACCAGGCCATGGTTGCAGAAAAAATCGGCAAGCCCGACGAAATGGAAAGTCTGCTGCGCAAGGTGATGCAAGCCAAACCCGACTACCACCATGCTTACAACGCACTGGGCTATTCACTGGCTGATCGCAACGTTCGCCTTGCAGAAGCGCGCCAGCTGATTGACAAGGCTTTGACGTTTGCGCCCAACGATCCTTTCATCATTGACAGCCTGGCATGGGTCGAGTTCCGGTCTGGCAATTCGGCTGAGGCCCTGCGTTTGCTTACAGGTGCTTTTAAGTCCAGGCCGGACGCCGAAATTGCCGCTCACCTGGGTGAGGTGTTATGGGCGACCGGACAACACGACCAGGCAAGCGCCATCTGGACAGAAGGGATCGGACTGAACCCCAACAATGAGACGTTGCTGGAGACCATGCGGCGCCTGCGTGGCAAGCCGTGAATATTTTCCCCGCTTTGGGTTGGCGGCTGTTTTCTCTATTTGCTATATTGTTGATAGCAGGATGCGCAACAAACACGGGGGCTAGTGGCACATTTCATTCGCAAGACTCGCATTGGCAGGGTCGTTTGACGCTTAACGTGCAGTCCGAGCCCGTGCAGGCCTTTGCCGCTGATTTCGACCTTCAGGGAGATGCGCAGGCTGGCCGCCTGTCGTTCTTTACACCGTTGGGAAACACAGCGGCACGGCTGAACTGGAACACACAAGGCGCGCAGCTTCAGACAACCGGGGACCCCCAACAGTTTGAGTCCATGGACGCGCTAACCCGCCACATCACCGGCACCGTTTTACCCGTTGCAAACCTGTTTGACTGGCTCAAGGGCGTGGACTCTGCCACGCCCGGATGGCAAGTGGACTTGCGTGCCCTGGCGGATGGCCGCCTCAGCGCCAGGCGTCTGCCTCCGGAGATACCCGCAGAACTCAAAATCGTTCTGGACCGCTGATCCCAACGGATAATCGCCCCATGCAGTCGCTCTACGACATTTCTGCCCCTGCCAAACTCAACCTGTTCCTGCACATCACCGGTCGCCGTGCCGATGGTTACCACACCCTGCAATCTGCCTTCATGCTGATTGACTGGTGTGACACGCTGCACTTCCAGTTGCGCAGCGATGGCCAAATCAGCCGCGAAGACCTGACCTGGAAGTTGCCCCCGGACGATCTGATCACACGGGCGGCCAGAGCACTGCAGGCACGCGGCCAGTGCCCACTGGGAGCGCATATAGGCATTGCAAAATCCATCCCGGCACAAGCCGGCATGGGTGGCGGCTCATCCGACGCAGCGTCAACCCTGCTCGCGCTCAACCGGCTTTGGAAACTCAACCTGCCTTTGGAAACACTCCTGCAAATTGGCCTGTCACTCGGTGCAGATGTACCGTTTTTTCTGGGGGGCCACAACGCGTGGGTAGAGGGCATTGGCGAGCAAATTGCCCCGCTGAAACTGCCCTCCGCCCGGTTTGTCGTTGCCAAAGCCGACGCCGGGCTGGAAACCAAGTTGATATTTTCAGATCCCGAGTTGAAGCGCGATTCTGAAACTGCTATAATTTCAGGCTTCGCTGCAGACGTATACGGAAATATTTTTGAATATGGCCGTAATGACTTGCAAGCCGTTGCCCAGAAGCTTTGTCCTGGTGTGACCCAAGCCCTTGAGTGGCTGGAGTCCCAGGGTTTGAGTGGCAGGATGACTGGCTCTGGGAGTGCGGTGTTTGCGCAACTGTTGCATGACATTGATCTCAGTAGTGCGCCGGACGCGCTTCAAGTCAGGTTATGCAGCAACTTGGATGTTCACCCCCTGGTGGGTTGGGCAACCAGCGATGGGCTAATGACGGATTAAATGACGGTTTAGCGGTTGACAGCTATTTGCTGTCGACCTGTGTAGGGGAGTCGCCAAGTTGGTTAAGGCACTGGATTTTGATTCCAGCATGCGAAGGTTCGAGTCCTTCTTCCCCTGCCAAATCTGTTGCCCGGAACATTCCGACAACAGCGCGCGCAACGTACAGGCATAAACCTACTTCACTCGCTGGAACCCGTATGCAGGCTTCACCCCCACCAGATTTCATGGTTTTTACCGGCAATGCCAATCCAGGCATGGCCGCTGACATTGCTGGTCACCTTGGCATTTCGCTGGGTGCTGCAACCGTGGGGCGCTTTTCCGATGGTGAAGTTACGGTAGAGATTAACCAAAACGTGCGCGCGCGCGACGTTTTTGTGGTGCAAAGCACCTGTGCCCCCACCAATGACAACCTGATGGAACTGCTCATCATGGTGGATGCGCTCAAGCGCGCATCGGCTGAGCGCATCAGTGCAGTGATTCCGTACTTTGGCTATGCGCGCCAGGACCGCCGCCCCCGCTCGACCCGCGTTCCCATTACCGCCAAGGTCGTTGCCAACATGCTGCAAGCCGTTGGCGTAGCACGGGTCTTGACCATGGACTTGCATGCCGACCAGATTCAGGGGTTCTTCGATATCCCCGTGGACAACATTTATGCCTCGCCGGTTCTGCTAGGCGACCTGCGCCAGAAAAAATACGAAGACCTGATCGTGGTCTCGCCCGATGTCGGTGGCGTGGTGCGCGCACGTGCGCTGGCCAAGCAGCTGGGCTGCGACCTGGCCATCATCGACAAACGCCGCCCCAAAGCCAATGTCAGCGAAGTGATGCATGTGATCGGCGAGATTGATGGCCGCAACTGCGTCATCATGGACGACATGATTGACACCGCTGGCACCTTGGTCAAGGCTGCCGAAGTGCTGAAAGCACGTGGTGCCAAGAAGGTCTACGCCTATTGCACACACCCTATTTTCTCCGGCCCCGCCATCGAACGTATCGCCAACGGTGGTGCACTGGATGAGGTCGTTGTGACCAACACCATTCCCCTGAGCGATACCGCCAGGAAATGCCAAAAAATTCGCCAACTCTCCGTAGCACCGCTGATTGCAGAAACAATCCAGCGCATTGCCAAGGGTGAGTCGGTCATGAGTTTGTTCTCGGATCAGGAAAACCTCTTTTAACTGATCGAAACAAAAAGCAGGCGCACGTTGCATTCGGCAGCGAATTTGCGCTTTTGTTAAACCGGAGCCGCACTGGTCGCGGTGGGCTCCTACAGGAGTAAATTATGAAATTTGTCGCTTTTGAGCGCGCCAAGCAGGGTACGGGTGCGAGCCGCCGTCTCCGCAATTCGGGTCGCACACCCGGTATCGTCTACGGTGGCACGGGTGAACCCCTTGTGATCGAACTGGACCACAACGCTTTGTGGCACGCCATCAAGAAGGAAGCATTCCATGCATCTATTCTGGACATGGAACTTGACGGCAAGGAAAGCAAGGTTCTGTTGCGTAACGTGCAAATGCACCCCTACAAGCAATTGATTTTGCATATTGACTTCCAGCGCGTAGATGCCAACACCAAGATGCACATGAAGGTGCCATTGCACTTCAAGGGCCAGGAAGAATCGTCCGCCTTCAAGGTGGACCATTGCCTGATCAACCACGTGCTCAACGAAATCAACATCACCTGCTTGCCCGCAGACCTGCCCGAGTTCATCGAAGTAGACCTGACCGGCCTGAAGAAGGGCACATCCTTCCACCTGAGCGACGTCAAGTTGCCTTCAGGCGTGAAGGCTGTTGTCAAGGGCCGTGAAAACCCCGTGGTGGTGTCCGTGGTGACGTCCGCTGCTGAAGCGTCTGCCGAAGCCACCGCAGAAGCCGCTGCTGCTGCTCCCGCTGGCAAGGGCGGTAAGGCCGCTCCAGCCGCCAAGGCTCCTGCCGCTGCTAAAGCACCTGCTGCCAAGAAGTAATCACTTCCCCTGCTGATTCACAGCGCAAGCTGTCGACGGCCCACTTAGGTGGGCCGTTGTCGTTTGGAGCAACCAAAGCAATTGCCCTACCATTCAGGGCACAATATTTCGCCAGCTAGTCATGATCAAACTGTTTGTCGGCCTTGGAAATCCCGGCCCGGAATACGAAGCCACCCGCCACA
>Ga0247844_1007335_pt1 | contig 12590 bp, 10 predicted proteins | sample LaCtaG_FD_192421 | JGI IMG/M metagenome (GOLD analysis project Ga0247844, IMG submission 192421) | Freshwater microbial communities from meromictic Lake La Cruz, Castile-La Mancha, Spain - LaCruzMarch201714.5m_1 | ecosystem: Environmental > Aquatic > Freshwater > Lake | place: Spain: Castile-La... | reverse complement strand
TATTTTAATCAGATAGTGTTATTATTGCTGAAAAAACGCCTTGATTTTCCCAATAACATACTCTTGTTCTTCTTGCGTCAAAGAATGAAACATAGGAATACTTAACTCTCGCTTATAAAACTCTTCTGCATAAGGAAAATCGCCTACTCTATACCCTAAATCATTTTGATAATATGGGTGCAAATGTACTGGAATATAGTGCACTTGTGTATATATTGAATTTTTCATGAGATATTCAAAAAGCTCTTTACGCATCTTCTCCGTAGCTAATAAAATTGGAAAAAGATGATAACTACATAGATTTTCTTCCGTCTCATAACAAGAGTGGAGTTTTGTCCACGATGTATCAAAGTATTTAGGAAGCATAATCTCTTTGATATCCTTTAAAGCTTCAAAATATCGCTCTGCAACTCTATTTCTCGACACAAGATTTTCTTCTATACGATCCATTTGCGAATTTCCTAATGCTGCATTAATATCGCTCAATCTATAGTTATATCCTAAGAATTGCATCTCATGATACCAACCACCTTGATTTTCAAAAACATACTCTGAACTATTTTTAGTAATCCCATGTGTTCTAAACTGAATAAGCTTAGAATATAGCTTTTCGCAATTGGTCAATACCATTCCACCCTCACCCGTTGTGATATGTTTTACAGGATGAAAAGATAAAATAACCATATCTGCGATATCGCATAATTTACTGTTGTTCAATTTTGCACCTATAGCATGTGCTGCATCATATATTATTTTGATATCTTTCTCTCCAATAATCTCCCTAATGCGTTTAATATCTACTGGAAATCCCGCATATGCCACAGGGGTAATAACACGTGTATTATCTGAAATAGCTTTTGACAGCTTTTCAATATCCATATTGTATGTCATTGGATTAATATCTATAAAACGTACTGTAGCACCTGTGTATAACCCTCCGTTTGCAGAAGCTGCAAACGTGATGGGTGAAGTGATAAACTCTTCTCCACTTTTTATGCCTGTAGCAAAATACGCCCCATGAAGCGCCGCTGTTCCATTAGTAAAAGCCACAGCATATTTACATCCATGAAACTTTGCAACTTTATCTTCAAACTCCTTTATCTTTGGACCTTGCGTAATATGGCTCGACTTTAAAACTTGTACAACTTCATTAATATCTTCATCAGTAATCTCTTGTTTTCCATATGCAATATTCATTGGTTACTCCTTTATAAACTCCCAAGCTAAAGGAGTTCCAAATTCAATTTTTTTCAAAGCTTTTTTTCCAATAATTTCAGGTAAATACTTAGGGGCAAGACCATTTGAAGGACGTATACTTCTAATATTTTCATGAGTAAATGTTTCACCCTCTTCAATATCTTTTACCACAAAAAGTGATCTTGAGAACTCTCTACTTTTCTTACGCTTTTCACTTAATGTATAGTCTACTTTTCCAATAACCATTTCCACTTGACGTATTTTTTCCACCATTTTTTTGAACTCACTCGGCTCCATCGAAAAACTACTATCTGGACCACCAAAACTTTTATCTAATATAAAATGTTTTTCAACTATTGTTGCTCCCATAGCAACAGCAATGGTTGGAACCTCTATACCATTCGTATGGTCTGACAGTCCAATGTTTACATTAAACTCTCGCTTCATATCTCCCATCATCGCTAAATTCGCATCCTCGAGCTTTGCGGGATACTCTGAAGTACATTGCAAAAGTGTCACATCAAAATTATTCATTCGATGACACGCACGCACTGCATCTTCAATATCACTTTTTGTTGCAATTCCCGTTGATATGATAATCGGTTTTCCCTTTGAAGCCATATACTCAATCAGAGGTATGTCTACAATTTCAAATGATGCTACTTTGTAATACGGATTTCCTAACTCTTCTAAAAAGTCCACCGCTGTAAAGTCAAATGGAGTAGAAAACAACGGAATTCCTAACTCTTTAGCATAATCAAAAAGTGGCTTGTGCCACTCCCAAGGAGTGAAAGCTTCTTTATATAATTCATAAAGTGTTTTCCCATCCCAAAGTGTTCCTTTTTTTATTTGGAAGTACTCATTGTTGCAATTAATGGTAATTGTATCTGCAGTGTATGTTTGAATTTTTACTGCATCAGCCCCTGCCTCTAAAGCCCCTTTTATAGAAGCTTTCGCATTCTCTAAAGAACCCCCGTGATTTGCCGAAATTTCTGCAACAATAAATGTTTTCTTATTCATCTCGTCTCCATTCATACCTCAATACCCCCAATTCACATGCTACACACTCAAACCCTAATCTTTCAAAAAGCTTCTTTGACGCTATGTTATCTTCATATAAATGAGCGATAATTAAATCCAATGGATACTCATTAAAAAGAAGGTTTAAACTCTTTTCCACGATATTTTTTGCAAGCCCTCGCTCTTTTAAAATACTGCTAAAACTTAAACTGATTTCAGCTGCTTTATCTTCAATTTGATATCGAACTTGCCCAAGAAATATCCCGTCCATATCTTCGATTACATAAAATGGTGAATTATCACTCAACTTTTTTCTAAACCATTTTTGATGGTCCTCTAGCGATATCTTATTTTTATTAATCGATACTTTACGAACATACTCTTGGTTTGAAAGGTTAAATATAGCCAACTCATCACGAATTTCTGCTTTTCTCACAAGAATATCTAATGGAAGAAACGCATTGATAACATTGACAATCCCTCTATTTGTTACCGTATCAATAATATTTTTGCAAATAGCTTTTCTTATCTCATAAGGTATTAGAGCTAATAATTGAGCATCTATCTCTTCACTATTTCCCTCAATCATTCCTACACTCTTCGCCCATTTAATATTCCAACTTTGATTTTCTGCTACTTTGAAAAGTATCGTTGGAACCCCTTGATAGCAAAGCTCAAAAAGTGTCTGTCCTGAAGCCGATATGGCTATTTCACACCTTTTCATTAAAAGCGCCATCTCTTTTGCACTAAGATTTTGATGATATGTAAAATTATCTGCCTCTAACTGCTGATGTGCCACAATATGAAAATGATAAGGTAATCTCTTCACCTTTTCAAGTATGATATTTAACCTCTCTTGCGACCCCGTACCACCAAGCATGATAAAAATATTTTTTACCTCTTTTGCACACTCCCTTGGTCGAACCTCTAAAAACTCCTGCCTTAAAATTAAATAGGTACTTCCAAGCAAATGATGTGATTTATCTCCACAATACAGAAGTTCTCTTGCGTAAGGTGCTCCATTCAAAATATACTCTGGATAATTTATGCGTGAATAATCATCAAAACACAGCATTTTTTTACATCGTGCTTTCCATTTAAAAAGGTCTGTTTCAGAGGTTTTATAGCTATCAATAATCATAGCACTGTTCGGGGTTAAATACGCATCAACAGCGTCATGACTTTCTATCACAATACATTGGCTATCCCTAACCGGAATGATTCCGTCACTATTTAGCAAGAGATAATCCACTTCATATCCATGTTCTCTTAAAAAGTTTACCATCCCACTTGTTCTAAAAAAATGACCAAATCCCTCTTTTTTTCCGCACTCAGTTAAGACTACTACTCTCTCCATAGTATTTTTCCTTTAAATATTTTTCTAATCTAAAGAGGTCTTGTTTTTTCAGCAATTTAATGCCCTCTAAAATTTCCTCATCTAAATTAGTGCACACCTTTTTTTGTTCAATTTCTTCGTTAATCTGTTTTAACCATGGTTTTCTTTCAAACAAATCAAGAATTTCATCCACTCCAAAATACTCATTTTTTTCAAAAAGTTCATCATAAACTTCACACAATAGCGTGTAATCTCTCGCAGTATCAAGAGTAACTCGAATATCATAGTAAGATTTTTCTAAACTTAACTTGCTTATAGAAAACTCCTCTTTATGTGTCACATAAATATACGGCGTGACATGTTCGAACTCTTCTCTTAATGTTGCATTTTTATAAGCCTGTTCAAGGGCTGAAAAAGTGAAAAGTTCTGCTGAAAGTCCCAAAGGATACGTTTTATCAGCGCAATTTGAAATATAATCAAACCGCTCTCTCTTATACATCTCTACTAATTCATCAATTACCCGATAATCAATACATGGATTATCTCCTGTAAGCCTAATAACGAGATCTAAATGATGTGTTTTTGCTGCAAGATAAAATCGTTCTAGTACATTATCTAGTGACCCTCTAAAACTTGTGATTTGAAGAGAGTTACACACGCGCTCTATCTCGCCATCCTCATGAGTATCAGGAATTGCGACGATAATTTGATCGACACTTTTGCACAATTTCACTCTGTCAATAATACGTTCTAGTACTGTAACGTTTGATTTGTATGGAAGTTTTGCAAAAATCTTCTTAGGAAAACGATTTGAACTCACTCGGGCTTGTAATACTATTCCAACTTTCATTCACTACCCTCTCAATTCTTTCAAAATTGTACCATCATTAATAAACGATTTCAATCTCTTCTAATGCATTTTTCAAATCCTCAGCAGAAAGCCACTCGGTATTTGTTCCGGAATTGTATTCCCAGTTAGCTTGGATTTGAACACCACCTGATTTAAAATGCTTTTTAAAATTCCACCAATCAAAATTCGGATAAATGATATAATAATCTCCATAATCGTATGTTGAAGGGGCATCTTCTTTCGTAATCATCACTTCATGAATTTTTTCACCCTCTCTAATACCTACGTTATTAAAATTCCCTGACTGGTTCATCGCTTTTACAAGCTCAGTAATAACAAACGAAGGATTTTTATATACAAACGTTTCTCCGCCTTTAGATTCATCTAGCGCTTTAATTACAAGCTCTACAGCCTTTTCAAGCGTCATCCAAAAACGCGTCATAGATGGGTCAGTAACAGGTAAATTTTCCACCCCTTTATCGAGAAGTTGTGAAAAAAATGGTATAACACTTCCTCTGCTTCCCGCAACATTTCCATATCTCACAACAGAAAATATCGTTCCTTGTCCTCCTGAATATGCGTTAGCAGATATAAATAACTTATCAGAAACAAGTTTTGTACCACCATATAGGTTGATTGGATTTACAGCTTTATCTGTTGAAAGTGCCACAACCTTCTCAACTTTTGCTGCTAGTGCTGCAGAAATCAAATTCATTGCACCGTTAATATTCGTTTTAATGGCTTCACCAGGATTATATTCACACGCTGGAACCTGCTTTAAAGCTGCAGCATGAACCACAAACTCAACATTGGTACATGCTAAAGCAAGTCTAGCTTCATCGCGCACATCTCCAATAAAAAAACGTAATTTTGACATCTGGTCTTTAGAAAATTTTCGTGAAAAATTCTCTTTCATCTGGTACTGTTTAAATTCATCGCGTGAATAAATGATAATTCTTCTTGGGTTATACTCCGTTAGCAATCTCTCTGTAAACTTTTTACCAAAACTTCCTGTCCCACCTGTAATTAATATGCTTTTTCCCTCAAAATTCATTTTCTACCTCCCTTAAATATCTTAAATTTATTATATCTTGATTAAACTCACGCTCAATTTTACTTCTGCTATTCTTACCTAATACTTCGCGTGCTTCACGTGATAACTCTATTATTTTTTCCATCGCTTCAAAAAGTGATTGACCATTTTTAGCTTTACACAGAAATCCATTCACCCCTTCGTCAACAATCTCTCTACATCCAGAGACATTTGTAGCTACTAACGGTCTTCCTAAAGCAGCGGCCTCTAAAAGCGTTCTTGACATTCCCTCCTTATACGAAGGGAGTACCACGCAACTTGCTTTTGACATCTCCTGCTTAACCTCTTCAATGGATAATTTACCTAAATATTCAATGACGCCTTTTCGTGTGTAATGGTCAACACTCTCCCGAGATACTGCGGATGGATTATCTTCCCATAACGGACCAATCAATTTGATTGAAACCGTATCTGAGAATTTCTTTTTTAACATTTCAGCAGCTTCAAAATACTCTATAACACCTTTATCTTTCAAAAGTCTAGCAACCATCAAAAAACTCACTTGCTCACCTTGTGTGATATTGCAATTGTAATCTTCAAGATTTACTCCCGAACCAATCATCTTCGGCTGTTTTTTATCTATTAGACCATTTTCTACAAAAAACTGCTCATCCTCGGTATTTTGAAAAAATACGCTTTCAACACTTCGAAAGGCTTTTTTTATCATTTTCTTCAAAATGTAACGTTTAACGACGTTGCCACCTATCAAAGCACTTCCTAGCCCAGTCACAGTCGGAAGAACTGATATTTTAAGCTTTTTAGCTGCTAACGCCCCATAAATATTAGGTTTTATCGTAAATGTAACCATTTTATCTGGCGCAACCTGTTTCACATATTTCATAAACATATTCAGTGTCTTTAAATTGCTTTTTGCCCCTGTATCTTTTGTGCTAAAGTCTAAGCGAACATACTCCATTCCTAACTCTTCAAACTTATTGCTAAAATCATCAAAAGGGGCACAAATTACCACTGTATGACCTGCATTTTGAAACGTTTTAATGATATCTAGTTTAAAATTGTATAAATACCAACTGGTATTTGCAATGACCATAATTTTCATTTATTGTCCCCTGAATTTAAATACTGTTTCAAACGTTTTTAGAAAGATGATGATATCAAGAACTAAACTTCCATAACGTACATAATACAAATCATAAGCAAATTTTTTCTTTACATCCTCAAGTGTTGCTGAGTAGGTGAAATTTACTTGAGCCCATCCTGTCAATCCTGGTTTTACAAGATACCTCAAGTGATAAAACTCATTTATTGTCCCCTCATACTGTTTATGAAGCTCAACCCACTCTGAACGAGGACCTACAAAAGTCATTTCGCCTTTTAAAACATTAATCAACTGTGGTAGTTCATCAATACGGGTTTTTCTCATAAATTTTCCGAGCCGCGTAATTCTCGAATCATTTTTACTAGAATATTTAGAATGTTCATCTGGATTATGCATTCTCATTGTACGAAGTTTAATCATATTGAATGGTTTAAAACGATACCCCATTCTACTCTGTATAAAAAATGCCGGTCCGGGAGTTTCTAATTTAATCAACAAGGCAAATATTAGAACAATAATAGCGCACGGAATTATCAGTATTAAAGCAAAAATAATATCACAAATTCTTTTAATCCTTCGATAAAAACGATTGCTTAAACTTGGAAAACTGTTTGAGTAGAGAAACCACTCCTCGTCAATCTCTTCTAATAAAACTTTATCCGAAGTAAATTCAAAGAAATTACGATAGGTTTCTATTATAAATCCTTCTAACTTTAAGGCTACTAACTCTGTTTTTAATCTAGAAAACAGAGAGTAATCACGAAGAACAACATAATTTAATTCATATTTTTTCATATAACTTATTGGGTCTTTTTTAAAATCATCCATTTCTTGAGTATCTCTTAATTCAATATGCTTAACAATCTTGAAAGCTACTTTTTTATTTCCTATCTCAAAAAACAACTCTCCTTTATATCCCCCAATAATCAAGACATTCAGTTCACTATAACATGATTTTCTAACCAATGCATAATACAGCATCTGAATCACAAACAGAGATGAATATATTTCAATGGTAGCAATTCTTTTAAAAAACAGTGTCGACCCAATCAGTGTAAAAACAATATTAATAATTCCTGCTGTAATAATCTTTCTAATACCAAATTTTTCATAACCTAAATTATATACACCAAAACTGAATGTAGTAAGCAAATACAATATTAACACTACTACTCTAAGTGGCACTAAAAATAATTTGTATGGTTCAACATAGGGCATTCCATATGCTAAATGATTAAATAATTCTATTGCCGTTAAAAACCATACTATCGTTATAATTACAAAAAATATTTCTGCTAAAACAATGCGTTTTCGTTTCATAACTCCCCCTCTCAACAACTTCACATTATCTACACACATTATACACCGTTTAGTTAATAATGTCCATAATAATCTTAATAAAATGTTGATTATATTGCAATAAATCAAAAAAACACTCGATACAAAATCGAGTGTTTTCTCTTATAAATTCGCTTTATACCACTCCATGGTGATTTCCAATCCTTGATACACGTCATAATCTGGAGCATATCCTAGTAACCGTTTCGCCTTCTCTATCGAAGCTTTAGAATGCTTTATGTCTCCTACTCTTTCCGGCCCATGAACGGGTTTAATATCTGATTTTAGAAATTGTGTCATAATATCCACAAGTTCATTCAAATTGATTTGTCCTCCAAAAGCAATATTAAAAGCTTCTCCACAGGCCTCTTTAGAGGCTATCATTCCTTTTAAATTTGCTTCAATAACATTTTCAATAAAACAAAAATCTCGAGAATGCTCACCACTTCCGTTAATAACTGGCGCTTCACCATTAATCAACTTCTTTAAAAATTGAGGAATCACTGCAGCATAGACACTCTCAGGATCTTGTCTTTTTCCAAAAACATTAAAATATCTCATTCCAACCGTTTCAAGCCCAAATAAATCAAAAAAGTTTTTTGCGTAAAATTCATCAACTTTTTTAGTAATTGCATAAGGTGAAAGCAGTTTTCCCTCTTTCCCCTCAACTTTTGGCAAATTAGGTTCATCTCCGTAGACAGATGAAGATGAGGCATAAACAAAGCGTTTAACCTTCGCATCCCGCGCTGCAATCAACATATTAAGCGTTCCTACTATATTAATATTACACGATAAAATAGGCTCTTTTATCGATCGAGGTACCGAACCTAACGCAGCTTGATGGGATATATAATCTATTCCTTCACAAGCTTTTTGACATGTTTCTAACTCTCTAATATCTCCAAGGATAAATTCAAAATTATCGTATTTTGTAAGCAAATCAATCGTAGATTGCTTACCTGTTATCAAATTGTCTAAAACACGTACAAAGTAGCCTTGTGATAATAAATATTCTGCAATATTTGAACCAATAAATCCCGCGCCACCTGTAACTAAAAATTTTGTATTTTTATCAAATCTAATCTCTTTATATCCCATTATAGACTCCAATAGATGCAATTTTTTGGTTTTTCTTCTCGTTGGTACACACCTTTAATATCAATAATAATCGGTGTTTTTTTTGTCATTTTAGAGAGAATATCCTCGATTTTTAACGCTTTATATTCACGATGTTCCACTGCAAAAATAACCACATCCGCCTCTGCCACACTGTTCCAATCTGTCAAACGTGCACCGTATTCATGATGTAGATGATTTTCATCTGCATAAGGATCACTCACGGTTGGAACCACCCCATATTCTTTTAACTCTTTGACAATATCAAACACTTTAGAGTTTCTAATATCAGGAACATTTTCTTTAAAAGTCGCTCCCAAAATATGCACTTTTGCACCTAAAGACTTTTGCTGTTTAAATAACAATTTTATGGTTTTTTCGGCAATAAACTTTCCCATACCATCATTAATTGAACGCCCAGCTAATATCACTTGAGAGTGATATCCTAACATTTCCGCTTTATGGGTTAAATAGTATGGATCTACACCGATACAGTGACCACCAACAAGACCTGGTTTGAATTTTAAAAAGTTCCATTTTGTTCCAGCAGCCTCTAAAACTTCATAAGTATTAATCCCTAATTTATCAAATATAATTGAGAGCTCATTAACAAATGCTATATTGATATCACGTTGACTGTTCTCTATGACTTTTGCAGCTTCCGCAACCTTAATACTGCTGGCTTGATATACCCCTGCTTGAATCACTTTTCCATAAGTTTCAGCGATGATTTTTAATGTCTCTGCGTCACACCCAGAAACAATTTTCAAAATATTTTCCACACGATGAATTTTATCCCCTGGATTAATTCTCTCTGGAGAATATCCCACTTTAAAATCAATCAATCCTTTAAGAGACGATTCCTTTTCAAGAACAGGAAGACAAACCTCTTCAGTAACGCCAGGATATACTGTAGATTCGTATACCACAATATCCCCTTTTTTCAATACTCTTCCTACTGTATGACTTGCTCCAATCATAGGCCTTAAATCTGGAGTATGGTCATCATTGATTGGGGTTGGTACAGTCACAATATGAAAATCTGCTTTTTTTAATTCTTCTACATCTGAAGTAATTAAAAAATTTCTTGAACCTAAATACTCTACCTCTGCTTCACCTGTCACATCTATTCCATTTTTTAACTCTTCAATTTTTCTTGAATCGATATCAAATCCTATAACATCGAATCCATTTTTTACAAACGCAATCGCAAGGGGTAGTCCCACATACCCAAGTCCAATAATTGAAATTTTTCTCATAATTTTCTCCCTTATTTTATTTATTACTGTTGATTAGAGTTGAGATAAAGTGTTTCATTCGAAACCGTCTTCTGTATTACCTGCGTCATACTGGTTTCCTCTTTGATATCATTTGACATCAACTCTTCGCCTCCTGAAACCTTTCTACTGCTATACATAACAATTCTAATTTGAGGATCTATCTGGGTCACTTTAGTTGAATTAGCATTATAATCCGCAGGATCAACCAACGGATATTTCTCTACAACATTTTGAGCATTTAATATCCAAACAAATTCCTGTCCATTTTCATCACTTTCCACCGATTGTTTTGGAATAGTATAGAATTTTGAAGCATCCCCTAAAGTGTTTTTTTCTATACTTAACTTTATGGTATAGTTGGGTTTCAATAATGCCGTTTGAGAAGCATCCATTAAATTAATAGTAACGGGAATATAGGCAATGGGTGGACCCACAGTTCCTGGTTCTGCTTTATCCGACACAGCAGTAACGGCTTCTGTTCCTATATTAGAAATTTTCCCCACTATTTCATCCCCATAAGGGAGAGCCATCTGAACTTCATTGCCCACTTGAATAAATTGAACATTTTGTTCTTCAATATATGTTTGAATAACCAACGGATATTGTGAAATAACCACTAAAGGCGTTCCTTTTGGCACTGTCATTAAAGTTTTAGCATTAATCTGACTCACTATACCATCTGTTGAAGCGTAAACATAAAAATGATAGTTTTTAACCTCAAAATTTTTCTTTGCAATTGCAAGATTGACAGCATTTAGTGCCTGTAGTTGCCTTTGAATGGCAATATTCTGAGTTTTGATAACGAGTAAACTATCATCTACGCCTTTTTTTGAAACCGTTCCTATTTTATAAAGTTCTTGGTTTACTGTATAGCTATTTTGTAAATTTTTCAACTCAATTTTTTTTACATCAATATCATTTTGAATATCCTGTGCTTGGTATTGTAAGGCCATTAATTGCTGTTGTAAATCTTGTAATCCTTGAGACGAAAATTTTATCAATGGATCTCCTGCTTTAACGACACTTCCTTGAGACACAAGTACCGTATCAACAATACCATCATTATTCGCATATTGATTCACACTGTTACTGTAAGAAACTGTTCCTATCGCCTCAAGAACATCCTTTTTTTCAACTGCTTGTGGCTGTGTAACAATTACTTGTAACCTTTTAATTGTTACTTCTCCGCTTTTATTGGCGGGCTTTAACATAAAAAACAGTAGTCCTAAAGCAATCACTATAAAAAGTATGCTTATTTTATAAACCATTTTCGTCTCCCTCTGAACAGTTTATTTAGCGGTCTCTCGTAATTTCATTCGATTTTTAACTACACCAATTATTTCACCTTGATTAAATAAAATTCTTTTATAACACTCATCGAGAACCTCTTTTGAGGAAATTTTACTATCTTGTATCACAATACATTGGCTAAATTTATGAAATAAAAACAGTGAATCTCCCATTTCTAACAGAGGTGGAACATCTATAAAAATCATATCATAATGGGATTCTACAAATATTTTTAGCTCACTCATTTTTCTTTCATTCGCAATTTCAAAACAGTGTGCATTCTCACTTCCTGTTGGTAAAATATGAAGATTTTTAATGTCGGATGGCATGATACACTCAATTAAATCTTTATCCTCATTAAGATACTGCAAAACACCCTCTTGTGGCTCAATATCAAAAATGCGCTGCATGTTTGAGTATCTAATATCAAAATCTATAATAAGCGTTTTTTTGCCACTAAATGCTGAAAGTGCGGCTAAATTGCTTACAGTCATTGATTTCCCCTCACCCGAAAGAGCGCTGCATATCATTAATGTTTTGAGCTTATATCGTGTAAACAGTAAGGTTCTTAGTTGCTTAAAACTTTCTGAAATTGGAATAAATGGATGCTCTTTAACATAAATGCCACCATTTACTATAGGAACACTTAATGGTAGTGCGGCTATCTGTAATCTCTTCAAAGAGTTTACCTCTTCCTTTTCCCATCGTGACGTAGAAATCGCTTCTTCGTCCTTGGTAGTGGTATACGATTCTTTTACTTCTAAATCAGCCATATAATCCAAATTATGTTCATTCATAAAGTTCTTTTTAAATTGACGTGTATACTTATCTACTGCAATTTCATTAGAAAAAGTACTGAGATCTTTAAATTTTGGTTCTCTTACCACACTAGAGTACTTTGCTTTTCCAATTAAACCTAAACCATCGAGAATAACCACCACCACTAATGTCACTATTAAACTTAATACTATCCAAAAAGCACAATATATCTTAATTTTTTTCAAATTATC
>Ga0247844_1007330_pt1 | contig 12600 bp, 10 predicted proteins | sample LaCtaG_FD_192421 | JGI IMG/M metagenome (GOLD analysis project Ga0247844, IMG submission 192421) | Freshwater microbial communities from meromictic Lake La Cruz, Castile-La Mancha, Spain - LaCruzMarch201714.5m_1 | ecosystem: Environmental > Aquatic > Freshwater > Lake | place: Spain: Castile-La... | reverse complement strand
CCAGCAACTGCACCGGCTGCATGAACTCCGTCAGCGGCCCCGGCACCAGTGTGGCGGACATGACGATGATCTTCAAATCCGGTCGCCGTGCTCTTTGCAGCGCGATCGCCCAGGCCAGCACCAGATCACCGTCCAGATGCCGTTCGTGAAATTCATCAATGATGATGCAGCCCACCCGTGCCAGTTCCGGGTCTTCCATCAGTAGGCGCAGCATCACCCCCTCCGTCACATAGACCAGCCGTGTGTCACGCGAGGTCACATTGTCAAAGCGCACCTGATACCCCACCTCGCCGCCGAGCCGCGCATCGCGCTCACGCGCCACCCGCTGCGCCAGCATCCGCGCCGCGATCCTGCGCGGTTGCAGCACGATGCAGCGCTGGCCTTCTTTGAGAATCCCGGAGTCCAGCACGAACTGCGGCACCTGCGTGGACTTACCAGATCCCGTCGGCGCTTTGATCAGCAGATTCGTCGTAGGCGCACCCGCCAGGGCATGAATGACGGCATTACGAATCTCAAAAATGGGCAGGGTGGCGGTGGTGGACATGGGGAGGACTTCATCTCCCAGCACATTGGGATTTGAAAAAGTGTGATGGCGCAGGCAGCGTCTGGAGAGGCGGGTGGCTACTTACCTGTCCCAGCTTTTTCCGGGAGACGGCAAAACTGGGTGCCCTGCGCCAAGACGTAGTACCAGCTTAGCACGCTGGTGAGCAGTAGCAGGAAGGCCACTAGAGACCAGAAGCCGGGAATCCACGGCGGGTGTAAACGGCGGCGACGGGACATGGTGTAGGACTAGAGCCGCGCGGTGAGTACGCCGAGGGCATTCCGCAGTAAAGTCAGCCCGGTTGCCTGACTTTTCTCCGGGTGGAACTGCACGGCGATGAGGTTGGGGCGGGCAATGCCAGCAGTAAAAGTGATACCGTAATCTGTGGTGCAGAGAGCCAAGTCTGAGTCTGCCACCTCAGGGTAGTAGCTGTGGACAAAGTAAAGGTGCGCGGGGTCTGACATCCCCTGCCACCAAGCAGCCTGGTGCGGCTGCCAGCGGACCTGATTCCACCCCATGTGGGGGATTTTCAGCCCTTGCCCCGCCTGAAAGCGGCGGACACGACCAGGGGCGATGCCCAGCCCCTGCACGCCAGGGGACTCCTCACTCCCCTCAAAGAGAAGCTGGTAGCCGAGGCAGATGCCCAGGTACGGGCGATCTTCCCGCAGCCACTCTTGCAGCGGCTGCCACAATGAACGCTCCTTGAGGATGCGCACACTATCCCCAAACGCCCCCTGCCCCGGAAACACAAGAAGGTCCAGCCCGTCAAAATCCTGCGGACGGGAAACCAGCACCGCAGGCATAGCAATAGCAGCAAGGGCATTGAACACGCTGCGTAGATTCCCAGCGCCGTAGTCGAGTACTCCTAGCTTCATAGTTCAGAGGACTTCCTTGGTACTGGGGATGCCCGTAACACGGGGATCAAGGCGGGTAGCAGAGTCGAGCGCGCGGGCAAGCCCCTTGAAAATGGCCTCAGCCATGTGGTGGGCATCTTTACCACGGCGGATTTCCACATGAAGAGTGGCCTGGAGACTGGAGGCGAAAGCGCGCATAAATTCCTCCACAAGCTGAAAGCTGAAACGCCCGCCGATGGCCTCCACTCCTGCGGGGGAGTGATAGCTGAGAAAGGGCCGTCCACTGAGGTCCAGGGCCACTTCAGCGAGTGTTTCGTCCATCGGCAGGAGCCAGAAGCCATAACGTGTAATGCCCAACTTGTCCCCCAGAGCAGCACGGAAGCACTGGCCGAGGACGATGCCCGTGTCCTCCACAGTATGATGGTAGTCCACCTCTATGTCGCCCACAGCCTTCACCCGCAGGTCAAAGAGACCGTGCCGTGCAAAAAGGGTGAGCATGTGATCGAGGAAAGGCACGCCGGTATCGCTATTGACCTGGCCCGTGCCATCCACGCACAGATCCATCAGAATGTCAGTCTCGGCGGTCTTGCGGTGCTGCTGGGCGGTACGGGGAGGATGCATGGGAAGAAAGGCGCTAAGCAAGTAACAACAAGTGAAGGGAGCGGTCAATGAGCGACACAGCCCCCACCAAAAGCAAGAACCCATGCAATGAGACGCGCCATGAAGTCCATCGCATATCAACGACTAGCTGTACGCAGCCTCGACGACCCACCGCACCCAGGGCTTGACCTCCGGCGACTTTTTCGCTTCCATCGGCGCATTGATAAAAATCTTCGTTTCGTTCGTGAAGATCCTTTCACCTCAATCCAACCCTGTTAATCCACAGAAAACTGTGGACGAATCTGATTCGTCCACAATTAAGTGTGGCTAAACACCATTTCACAACCTCGAAGTGACCAACGCCCTGCGCTTGCGCACTTTCATGGCAGCAAACGGATCGTCTGCGGTGAAGCGCCAAGCCAGACCTGAGGAACTGGAGGCCGAGCGCCGCCTAAAGTCGTATTTGGCAAAGGGTTTGCTCCAAGCCACGCCGATGCGCCGGAATGCAGCCATCGTGAAGTCCGTGGAACTCTCAGCCGCTCATTGCCACCGCGTCGGCTTGCGCAGCTTTGATCTGTTTCACGTCGAAGCCTCCGTAGAACTCCAAGCGAAGCATTTCATCACCTGTGATCTCCGCCAGGCCGCGCTGGTGAAGGCTGCGGGGTTGAAGGTGGTTTTGGTGAAGCGGGAGGAGTGAATCTCAGCTTGTCAGGGCTGCGGGATATCCAACTGCCTACAGGCTGAACGAACGGTGCCTTCTTTGACTTCGCGATGTCTGGGAACTGGGGCTGCTTTTCCATTCGCAGGATTGTGCCAGATCGAATGACGCCCACCTTCGCGGGCGAGGAGGCAGCCGTGCTGGCGAAGGTGGCGTTGCAGATCAGCGAGTTTCACGCCACGGCGAGTTCGAGCGGTTCGCGAATGGAGGAACTGCTTTTGGCCCGTGCTTGGTCACGATGCCAGGCGGTCATCTCACGAAATGCATCCGCGAGATTTTCCCGAGCTTCTTCCAGCGTCTCTCCTTCGGAGAAGATTTCCGGGAACTCTTCAATGAAGCAGGTGTAGCCGCCTTCCGGCGCGGGTTCATAGACTGCGTTGAATTTCATGACGGAAATTATACCGTGATTACCAAGCCGCAACGAGCTACTTCCCAAACACCTTGTCCTGCGCATTGCCGCCACTCACGAGATACGCGATCAGGTCAAGCAGCTCGTCCTGGTTCAGCACGTTGATCATGCCTGGAGGCATCATGCTGATCTTGCGGGTTTCCTTCTTGGCGATGTCGCTCTCGTTGATCGCCATCTGGTCGTTCGGGGCAAAGGGGTTTGCCATCACGAAGACCTTGCCGTTCTCCTCGACGACGATGCGTCCCAGGATGGTGCTGCCGTCCTTCTTGGTGATCTCGTGGCTGTCATATTGGTCGGAGATGACCTTGCTCGGGTCCACGATGTTCTCCATGAGGTCGCGCAGCGTGTAGCGGTTGCCCGCGCCGGTGAGGTCGGGGCCGATGCTGCCTCCCTCGCCATTGAAGCGATGGCACGCGGCGCACAGCACGCTGCGGTACATCGCCTCGCCATTTTTGAAATCGCGGCCCTTCATGCCTGTGGCGAGCTTTGCCACCTCATCCACCGTCCAGGCTTTTCCCGGACCTTTGGGCGCGACGTAGTTCGGAATGTCCACCGCCTTCGTCTTGCTACTCAGAGCATCGAGCGCCGCCAACTCCTCCGGCGGCGCGAAGGTGGCCAGGGCGTCCTTGCGGATGTTTTCGATGAAGCCCTTGAAGCTGTTGCCGCCCTTCCAGGTGCGGGCGCGGGGGAACCACGAGAAGAAGGTCTTCCGCAGCTCCGGCGTCCAGCCCGCCGTGGCATTGCGCAGGGCGAACATGTAGCTGATCTGCTGCGCAATGGGCCTGCTGCCAGCCGCCGCACGCGCGGCATTGGCGTAACCATCATTGCGGCTGAGCACGGCATCCGTCGCCACTTCCACGAAGTCATCCTTGGCCGTCGCCATCAGCGCCAGCGTCTGCACGGGAGCCTTCTTCGAGTCTAGCACGACGAGGAGCTGGCACAGCTCGCGGTTGAGCATGTCATCCTCGGCGGGATAACGCGCCTCCAGCTTCGCCGCCTGCTTGGCGCAAGTCTCCGTATCCGGCTTGCCGAGACGGATCAAAACGAGCTGCAAGGCACGCAGGGCACCGAGTTTCTGACTCATGTTCAGCTCCGCCTTCTCCAGCCTGCCCAGTGCTGCGAACATCCGGTTTTGTAGGTTCTCATTCTCCGGTGCCAGCTTGCCAATCGGTCCTGACGATGTCCCCGTCGGCTTCGCCTCCGGCCTGCCGCCAGCATGGCTTGCGCCGCCGCCGCTCATGCGTGCCAGGGCGATGATCGCCTCGATCAATGCCTGCGGATGCGTTTCATTCAGCGCCTTGTCTTTCCACAGTGCCACAGGCTGCCGCTCGAGCGCCACACGCGCCGCATAACGCACATGACGGTCGCTGTGACTCAGGTAGGGCCACGCCGCTGCGATGATCTTCTGCGGGTCGCCGCCATCCGTGTGCATGGCTTCCAAAGTCTGCCGCATCCGTGTCTCCTCATCCAAAGGCAGCGCCTTCACGGCTGCCGTGGATTCCTCACCCACATAAGTCACGCGATACACGCCCGACTGCGTGCGCCGACCGCCCACGGCGAAGTACATCGCCCCATCCTGCGGATGGATGATCACATCGGTCAGCGGCAGCGGCTTGCCGAAGACAAACTCCTCTTTCTCAGCGAGGAAGCTGGCACCCTTCGGTTGCAAGTGGACGGCCCACATGGTGCCGTAGGTCCAGTCGTTGATGAACACTGCGCGCTGATACTTTGCGGGGAATTTCGCCCCGTTGCCGCTGACGACGCCCGTCGGACTGCCAGGGCCGATGTCGAGAGTTGTCGGCAGTGAGTCCGGGTAATACTGCGGCCACTTGCCGCTGCCGCTGCGCCAGCCGTAGTCCGCGCCGCTCACGCAATGGTTTACGCGTGTGGGCCGATACCACGGGCTGCCGATGTCCCACTCCATGTCAGCGTCATAAGTGAACAGCTCGCCGCTCAGATCGAAGGCGATGTCGAACTCATTGCGAAAGCCGTAGCAGAACAGCTCCAGCCCCTTGCCGTCCGGGTCCATGCTGCAAACATAGCCGCCGGGGGCCACGATGCCGCGAGCATGACCGTTCGCATCCCACATGCGCGGCAGGATGTGATCTTCGCTCCATGCCTTCGCCGCGCGGCATTTTTCCAGCCCTTCCGGCAGCTTCGTGTGGTTGCCGCAGTTGAAAAAGATGCGCTTCCCGTCCGGGCTGACCACCATGCTGTGCAGCCCGTGCTCACCACCGCCCGCCATCGTGAGCAGCTTCTCCGTCTTGTCATACTGGTCGTCGCCGTTCGTGTCCTTCAGACGATACAGCCCGTTGTCCTTGCCATTCTCGTTCACCATCACATACAGGCTGTCAAAGGCCGCCAGCAATCCGTGCGCCTTGCCCATTTCGATGTTCAGCTTCTCCGGTTTCAAAGTCTCCGTTTTGCCGATGGCGGGCACGCTCATGCGGTAGATGCTGCCATACTGGTCGCAGGCGATCAGACGGCCTTTCGGGTCCGTCGTCAGCGCCACCCATGATCCCTGCTCCTCCTTCGGCACCGTGTAGAGCAGCTCCACCTTGAAGCCCTTCGGCACTGTCACGTCCTTCGCCGCGAGCACAGTGCCGTCCTCATTCTTGCCGCGCCCTGCCTTGCTGCCCTCAAAAATTTTTCCCCACGGCCCGCTGCCGTAAGCGCCCAGCACCGTCACCGGCTTCCATTCCGTCTTGCCCGTGGGCGTCGCCTGCCACTGCGCGTTCGTTTCGATCAACACCGCGTCGCCCTGCTGCTTCGTAAGCTCCAGCTTGGCGATGAGGCCCGCGCTGCCGCCTTTGTTCGTCGCCTTCACCTCGATCACATTCGTCGCGCCCACCTCGATAAGCTTCAGCACATCCACCTTCAGCGGGCGCTGCCAGTCCTCGTTCACGCCCGCCTGCTTGCCGTTGATGAACACTGTCGCCCCATTGTCGCAGGTCAGCGACAGCGTCGCCGCCTTTGGCGTCAGCTTCACCTCGAAGCTGTGTTTGAACGTCGCCTTCTCCTGCGCCTCCGCCTTGGGTTGCGACCAGATCCACTGCGGCTCGGCAGTGGCGGAGATGGTCATTAAGAAAAGAAGGGCGGCAGAGAGCTTGTGCATGGTGGGCGGTCAGTACGAGAAAGGCGCGGCGATTTATCAAGCGCCAAACGCGCAAAGGTAGGCTGCATGGCGGAAAGCAGGCTCAGGACGATTGGCTGGAAGCTATGTTAACCGCGTGGAGTCGCGCAGAGCGATCGCTTGGGACTTGTGGTCGCGGTAATGTTCCAGGATGGCGGCCAGGCTGCCGTGCTCGTTGTCCTCTGGGATCACGGCCAGCAGGGTGTTGCGCAGGATGGCGAGGTTTGGCGCTGAAACGGCTTTGCGGTGCAGGCAGCGGTCTTCCTCCCACACACGATGCTCGGCTGGTTGCCTTTGAGCGGCAGGATGTAGTCGCCCCCGCCTTCGACGATGATTTGCGCGGTCTTGCCCTGGGTGTGCAGCGCATCAGCGGTGACGATGGCGCGCGTGAGGTCCACCTGCGGGTCTTCCAGTAGCTCTTGACTGCGCTTTGCTCGCTGTCCTGCTTTTTGCCGCTGGCGCTGATCATGGCGACGGGGGATCCCTGCGCTGCTCGCACAGGTTGATGATGCAGCCGAGGGTGGCGTTGATGTCCTTGCCATCCAGGAAGACGAGCTGCCAGAGGCTATCGCCAGCCGTTTTGGCGGTTCCGGGCAGGTGTTGCGAGTTGAGTACTTCCATCGTCAGCGCAGCTGCGTGCTAGGCGTACCTCCAGGCGCACGGCATCAAGCACCGCTGCCGTCGTTTCAAAAGTTGATGTGTTCATCCCAGCCTACCTTGTGCGCACCAAAGCCGTATATTTAGCGGAGAGTTGCTGCCGCTGCGGCATCAGCCTTTGGTTGCTTCCAACCAAGCGCCCTGAGCCGGCTGGGGTGCGCCGCCGGAATGATGCAGGCCGGATGTGTTCGGCGCGCAGGAGATGGCTGACACGCTGGATACCCTCCGCCGGACCATCCGGCCGGTTTGGGGTGGGTGGAGCACATGATGGACGCCGCACCTCCCCCGAAGCCGGATAGTTTGGTCCCGCATGCGTGATTGATCTTGGATGGAGGCGGGGCGTTCTTCCGCCAAACACATCCGGCCTACGAGCGCTTTGCACATCATTCCGGCGATGCACCCGCCTCCTCAATGGGACAGGTGATAAGCGCACCGGTCTGATTCAAGCGTGCCTGGACTGCGCCACCGCATGTGCTGGTCACATGCGGCGACCCGGATCTCCGCGCTCCGGTCCTACGGGGGGAGGCATGTTTCCCAGTTCCTCCAGCTCATCACGGAACACCTTCGGCCAGTGGGAGTTATCTAGCTTCTTGACCCACGCCTTCTTGCCCCAGGTCTGCCGCTGCGGATCGTGCTTGGCCAACAATTCAGCAAACACCCGCTCCGCGCTGGACTTTTTGTCCTGCAGCGAGAGGATGACCGCCGCTTTCGCCCGGTAGGTTCCAACATACAGTTGGTGGGGCGCTATCTCAGAAAGCGCCGTTTCTGCCGCCAGGCGTTTGAGGCCGTGGTTCATGAGGAACTCCCGGCTCACCGCATTCTCCTCCACCGCCGCCAGCGCCAGATGGATCAGCGGAGAGCCGGGATCGAGGTTGTAGGCATCGGTGAGGATGCCGCGGTTTGGGTACCTCTTTTGCACTCCCTCCTTCTTGGCAGGGAGATTCGACCAAGCCCGAGTGATCTCGTGCTCGCTGTGCTCCGGCACAGTGGTCGTGCCGTGGAAGGTGATGGTGCGGGTGCGCGGGTCGGCGAGCTTCCAGCGCAGGAGCCGGTGCCAGGCATCGTCCTGCCCGGGCGAGGATGAGAGGATTCGGGCGCGCCAGGCAAGGCGGTCTTCCTGAGGGATATCTTCGGCCTGGCCGACATCGTTGATCTTCCTGCCAGCCCAGGTGATGATATCGTCGGTGATGGTGGTGGTGGAATCGAAGCTGCGGGCCAAACGGTCTTCACTTTGGAGCCTCTGCTTGCTGGTGGTCGCGTCCCAGACGCGTGCGGCCTTGTCATGGCAGGCGGTGAGGACACGCCGGCCGTCGGGGCTGAAACTCGCGTTGGTCACCTTGCCCTCATGCCGCATCGGCGCGCCCAGGGGCATGCCGGTGGCCGTGTCCCAGACGCGTGCGGTCTGGTCCTCGCTGGCGGTGAGAACGCGCCTCCCGTCAGGACTGAAACTCGCGTTGGTCACCTTGCCCTCATGCCGCATCGGTGCGCCCACGGGAATGCCGGTGGCCGCATCCCAGACGCATGCGGTCTGGTCATCGCTGGCGGTGAGGATGCGCCGTCCGTCGGGACTGAAAATCGCGCTCAAAACCCAGGCATCATGCCGCATCGGCGCGCCCAGGGGAATGCAGGTGGCCGCATTCCAGACGCGTGCGGTCTTGTCCTCGCTGGCGGTGACGACGCGCTGACCGTCGGGACTGAAGCTCGCGCTCCTCACCCAGCCTTCATGCCGCATCGGCTCGCCCTGGGGAACGCGGGTGGTCGCATCCCAGACGCGTGCGGTCTTGTCATGGCAGGCGGTGAGAACGCGCTGGCCGTCGGGACTGAAACTCGCGCTCGACACCCTGCCCTCATGCCGCATCGGCGCGCCCAGAGGCGCGCCTGTGGCCGCGTCCCATGCGCGCGCGGTCTGGTCCTCGCTGGCGGTGAGAACGCGCTGGCCGTCGGGACTGAAGCTCGCGCTATTCACCCCGCCCTCATGCAGCATCGGCCCGCCCAGGGGCGCGTCGGCAGCCGCGTCCCAGACGCGGGCGGTCTGGTCCGCGCTGGCGGTGAGGACGCGCTGACCGTCGGGACTGAAACACGCGCTAATCACCACGCCCTCATGCCGCATCGGCGCGCCCAGGGGCAAAGGGTCTGCTGCCGGCAGGCTGAGCAGACGCTCAGCGGCATCGGCGTGCAGGTCGGTGAGCTGTTTTTCGGGCGGCAGGTGGGTGTTGTAGCGCAGTGCCTCGGCGAGATGGGCAAAGGCGGTGCGGGGATCGTCGCGCATGTCGAAGGCGTCGCGCGCGGTGCCGCGTGCCTTGCGGGCGGCCTCAAGGATCTGCTCCTGGGCCTTTGACTCGGCGGCAGCGGCCTGCCGGGCCTGCACCCAGCCGTACCAGGCGCCGCCGCCCGCCAGCAGAACCAGCGCCGCCATGGCGCTGATGATCCAGACCATGAGCGTGCGCTCCCTGGCGAGGCGGCGATGCTGCTCCTGCGCCGCCCTGGCGGCCTGCAAGGCACGCTCCCTCTCCACGCGATCTCGCCGCTCCTTGCGCGAGCGCAGCAGCAGGGGCACGAGCACGTCATGGGTGACCTCCAGGCGCTGCACGCGGTCCTTTTCCTCCACGGTGATGAGGCGGCGCTGGATGAGCGCGTCAAACACAGCGCGGGCGGCCTGCACACCGTGGCGGGTGAGGTGGGCCTCGGCGTCCTCGCGGACGAGGGAGTTGCGGTGGCCGCCCTCGGTGATCATGGGCGGATCCTCAATGAGGGCGCGGATGATCTCGCGGTGCTGCTCCGGGAAGGGCGTGTAGCTTTCCTCATAGAAGCGCTGGAGGATGTCCGCGCTCTGGCCGCTGACCATGGCGGCGGTGATTTCGTGCGCGCCGACCTTGAGGCGTGCGGCATTGAGCTGCTCGCACAGGAGGCTGAGCAGGGGCGGCACGGCCCTGATCTGCGGCAGCGGGGTGTTCGCCCCGACGCGGGCGACGGTGCGGACGATGCTGGCGGCGACCTCGCGGCTGAGAAGCGGCGCGTCGCCGAGGGAGGCGGGGCCGAGCACGGCCTCCAGAGCCTGCGGGCCATTGAGCAGGCGCAGGGCCATGCGGTTCTGGGTGAGCAGGGGCAGGCCTGCCTTCCACTCCTCCAGATAGGAGAGGTAGTCCTCCCGCAGGGCGAAGACGACGCGAAGGGAAGAGGGGGCGAAGTCGTAGTCGCGGGCGAGGCGGCGGTTCCCGGCGAAGCGCTCCTCCAGCCCGAGCGGCGGGCGGTTCTGGAGGAGGTCGGCCATCTGCTCCAGCCAGCGCTCTGCCTCGTGCTCACGGCCGGGGGACTGGCGGCCCAGGGTGAAGATTTCCTCGAACTGGTCGAAGATGAGCACGGGTGCGGGCGCGTCGGAAGGGAGCAGCAAGGGGGTGTGGTGGAACAGCTCCCACAAGGTGGGGACGACGGTGCCCTCGACGGGCCAGGGGGCATCCGGCATGGCCACGCGGAAGGCGGCACGGGTCTGGGAGAGCAGCGAGCGGGCGGCGGAATCGTAGTCGAGCCGCAGATACAGGGGTGCAAAGCCGGTGTCGCGCAGCTCCGGCACGACGGCGGCACCGAGGAGGGAGGTCTTGCCAAGGCCGGACTGGCCGAAGAGGATGGTGAGGTTGTTTTCCCGTATGCGCCCTAGGATCTCGGTGATCTCGGTGTCGCGGCCAAAGAAGAACCTGCGGTGGACCTACTTGAACGGCAGCAGGCCGAGCCAGGGGTGCTGGGTATCCACGAGCGGAGCCTGCGGCGCGGAGGTGTGGGAGGGATCAGACATCGCGCACCTCCCCTTCCTCGTTGTACCGGTCCAGATAACGGCGCAGGAGCGCGGCGAACCCGCCGGTGACGATGCCGCCGGGCAGGGCATGGCGGTGCAAATGAGCGAAGATCGCAGGCTCGCGCATGGGCTGGAGGGCACCATCAAGGAGCACGGGGATGTAGAATATCTCGCCGGGCACATGGACCTCGGCGGCCCATTGGCGCTCCTTGTGGACAAAGCGGTCGGGATTGCTCTCGGTGGCGGCGGAGATGAGGCTGAGGAACAGGGAGGCGCGGCTTTTCACGGCGCGCTTGAGAGCCTGCTCCCAGTCGCCGCCGGGATTGAGCCTCCGGCGGTCAAGCCACACCGGAATGCCTGACGCCTTCAAACCGAAAGCGAGGGTGGCGGCGGCCTCCATGTCATCGTGCGAGTAGCTGATGAAGACGGAGCCGCGCTCCATGTCATCGCCGATGCTGGCGAGCAGATCCTCGGTGCTGGTGTAGGCGTATTTTTCCTCCCAACGACGGCGCAGCTCAGCGGCGAAGGCGACCGGATTCATGGAGAGTATCTGCGGCGATCCGATGACCTTGTCGAAGTAGAAAACCATGGGATTGCCTTCCTCGAGATGGTCGGCGAGGTAGTTTGCGCTGTCCTTCAACTCGGAGAGGCGGCCCTGCTTGGCGACGCGGAGGAAGAAGCGCACGATCCAGTCATCAAAGGGCGAGCCGATGAGCAGGAGTGAGCGATTGCGCAGCTCGCGGAAGAGGTTCTTCACATTGTCCTTCGGCGCTTCGAGCAGACCACAGAGAAACTCCATGTAGTCCTCCTCCCAGACTGCGAAGTCTGCGCGCCGGTCCCAGGCGCCAAGCACATGATACAAGAAGGTGCTGGGCATTGGCGCGGGCACATCGACCGGGCTGCTGGGATGAAACACGGCGCGGCCACGGTCATCGGATTTCCAGCCGGGACGCGCGGCGCTGAGTGCTTTCGTAGTGAAGCTGTCGAAGGTGGAGGTAACGAACAAATCGAAGTCACGAATGGCGGCGAGGTCCGCGAGGCCTCGCGGCACGGGCAGCGCCGCATGCTGCTCGATAAGATCACGCAGTGTGTGGTAGATGTCCATGCGCTGGCCTTTGCCTACGAGGTGCAAGCATGCCGCACGGTTCAAGGTCATGCCCGGCGTGGTGGGGATGCGGAGGTGAGAGGCGAAGCCCGGTACGAGCCAGTCGGCGAAAGGTATATGATGGCCGTCGTGCTCCAGGGTGACGAGCCCCGGCCCGATGATGGGGATGACCTCGCGACTATGAATGGCGCGCAGAAGGCGGCTCCAGGGGATGGTGTCGGGCGGTGATGGAGTCGCTGGGGTCATGGACACGAAAGCTGTCGTTGATTGGCGACATATTGGGGCTGCTGATGAGGATGCGCAGTGTTTTCATCGCACGGGAAGGAGCTTCCGCATGGGAAATAGCAGAGACTCTTTGCTTTGGCGAGGCTAAAGTAAGGAAGGCACGGCACCGATTTGAGTCGTGTCACCCCGCTCCTGTAACGCACTGCACGACGGGCATCACGGGATGGCGTGCCCCTTTGCGTCCGTCCAGAGGGCGTACCAGTCCTCGCGCTGCAGCGTGATGTGGGCGGACCTGGCGGTGGCGATGAGGCGGGCGAGCTTGCTGGTGCCGATGACGGGCAGCGGCTGCGAGGGGTGCGCCATGATCCAGGCGTGGGCGAGCTGGTCGAGCGTGGCGCGGCCAAAAGAAAGATGCCGGGCATTCTAGGCATGCAAATTCTTGGGCACCTCTGGATAGGGGGTGCGTTTTTGCAAGCGTATCCGATGACCGAAAAATCAGCGTTCTTGCCCGCCTTTCTCCGCGTGAGATGCGACAACTACACGCTTCAGCGGGCTTCCGCGTGGGATT
>Ga0247844_1007328_pt1 | contig 12602 bp, 10 predicted proteins | sample LaCtaG_FD_192421 | JGI IMG/M metagenome (GOLD analysis project Ga0247844, IMG submission 192421) | Freshwater microbial communities from meromictic Lake La Cruz, Castile-La Mancha, Spain - LaCruzMarch201714.5m_1 | ecosystem: Environmental > Aquatic > Freshwater > Lake | place: Spain: Castile-La... | reverse complement strand
GCAAACTCGTGCCAGCGGGGGAACTCACCGAGCCGCTTGTTGTGCGCCCGACTTCCGAGACTATCATCGGTGCCGCCTACGCCCGCTGGGTGAAATCCTGGCGCGACCTCCCGATCCTTCTTAACCAATGGGCCAATGTCGTCCGCTGGGAAATGCGACCCCGCCTCTTTCTCCGCACTGCCGAGTTTCTCTGGCAAGAAGGCCACACGGCGCATGAAACCCGCGCCGAGGCGGAGGAGGAAACGATGAAAATGCTTCGCGTTTACGAGACCTTTGCGCGAGACTTTCTTGCCGTGCCGGTTCTTTGTGGCGAGAAGAGCGAGGGCGAGCGGTTCCCTGGCGCCGAGCGCACTTATTGCATCGAGGCCATGGTGCAGGACCGCAAGGCCATTCAGGCCGGAACTTCCCACTTTCTCGGTCAGAATTTCTCGAAGGCCGCCGGCATTCAGTTCCAATCGCGCGAGGGACAACTCGAGCATGCTTGGACGACCAGTTGGGGCGTGAGCACGCGGCTTATCGGAACCCTTATTATGATGCACTCGGATGACGATGGACTCGTCGTGCCTCCGCGCATCGCGGCCACTCATGTCGTGATCGTGCCGATCACGCCCAAGGAGGACGGCAAAGCCGCGATCCTCGAAGCTGCTGAAAATCTTGCTGCCAGCCTGCGCTCGGTGGTTTTCCACGGCACCCCGCTTGGCGTGGATGTCGATTCGCGCGACCTCGGCGGCGGTGTCAAAAACTGGGAGTGGATCAAAAAGGGCGTGCCAATTCGCCTTGAGATCGGCCCACGCGACCTCGCGCAGGGAACCGCAGCTGTCGCCCGCCGCGACAAGGGTCCGAAGGAAAAAGAATTTCTCCCGCTCGCGGAGATTCCTCAACAAGTCACGGCCATGCTCGAGGAAATCCAGAGCACGCTCCTGCGGCGCGCCACCGAATTCCGCGATGCGAACATGGTGAAGATCGATACGAAGGAGGACTTCTACAAATTCTTCACGCCACAAAATGCCGCAAAACCTGAAATCCACGGCGGCTTTGCCATCACACATTGGAATGGCAGCACCAAGGTCGAGGAACAAATCAAAACGGATCTCAAGGTGACTATCCGCTGTATTCCCTTTAACGAATCGCCGGAGCCGGGCACCTGCCCGTTCAGCGGCGAACCCAGCCGCCAGCGCGTGGTCTGGGCGAAGTCCTACTGAGCGGCTTCCGCCCACAGCGCCGAACGGCTCGGGGACCACGCCCGCCCTCGGGCGTTCTGCCCGGAGCCCCGCGTGGTGGCTTGGAAAAATGCGGCCGCAGGCCGGTAGAATCACAACATGTCGGGCGCGGGGTGCGCCTGACTGCACTTGAGGCGGACGCGCTCCTCAGGACCGGGTTCGCAGCGAGATCGCCGCATTGTTTCAATGGCCGGCGGCGGAGATTTCCTCCGGCGGGGCAGCTTCCAATGCAGGCTCGGGTGCTGCGGGCGGTTGGATACGGCACTCCCCAAAATGGATGCCCCCTTTTTCGACCACCATGGCGCGGGAGGTTACTGGACCCTCAAGGCTGCCTCCGCTCAAGATTTGGAGAATGCCGTTGCAGTGAATAGCACCGCGCAATGTGCCTTGGATCGTGATGTGGTCGGCCTCCAGCGGCTGGGAGCACTCGATAGTGGCTCTTTTTTCCACGAGGATAGAATCAGCCGTGATCCGTCCCGCGCACGGTTTTTGCATGTTCAGGCGAACTTCGCCTTCGCAGCGCAAGTGGCCACTGAAGGCACCTTCTATGCGCGCTGACCCGCAGACGATCCAAGGATTTGCCAGCGAGCCCTTGGCTCCGATTTTCAGCAGGCCACGCGTGTCTACCGCCCGCGACGAGTGCGCAGTGATATTCACCTCGATCAACTCGATCGGGGCGTAGCAGCCAGGGCAGATGGTGCTCTGGGCTTTCTGAGACACTTGGTGGGTGCGCCCACATTTCAAGCAGTGAACGGGCTTGCCAGCTTCGAGTTTTTTTCCCGTGAAGGACGGCAGTTCTGTGATTCCAGAAGCGCGGACACCTGCGGTGGTTGCCAAGTAATGGGCTCCGCAAGAACGGCAGTTTGTGGATATGAGGTGAGGAGGCTCAAGTTGCACGAAACCGCAGACCGGACACCGGAAAGGTGACTTCGGCGGTGGGTTTGGCATCTGGCCTTAGGCCGCGTCCTCTGTAAGGGAGGGCTTGGTGGCACTGCTGCGGGCTGCGTTTTTGGACGGAGTCACTTCGGAGTGGCCAATGAAGGTGGCTCCCTCTTCGATGATAATACGCATCGCTTTGAGGTCGCCGAGGAGTTCGGCATTAGATTTCAACTCGCAGCGTTCCTGCACGGTCACATTACCATTGACTGTGCCGTGAATGATGACGGTCTTGGTGCGAACATCGCCTTTGATGACGGCATTTTTTCCAAGAGTCAGAGTGCCTTCAGAGATGATTTCGCCGTCAAGTTTGCCGTCGAAAATCATTTCGCTCTCGAACTTCAAAGTCCCCGTGAGTTCAACATCACTGGTGAGGATGTTTTTGGATGTGGAGGGTTCTGTTACGAGAGAAGTGATGTTGTTCAGGTTCATGGTGTGTTGCAGGCTACACAGTTTTCCACGTGGCGGTCAATGTCATGAACTATGCAGACACAGGAATCGGCTCTGAGCGAGGCGATGAAAGTTGTTTGTTGACGCATGAGGCGGCAAACCGATACTTTGCGCCGCTCGCCTCCAAATGCGAGGCAGCAATCAAAACAATTCTTTTTTCATGGACACAGCGACCAGACTTCAACAAATCACCCCATCCCTCACTCTTGCCGTCGACAGCAAGGCCAAGGCCATGAAAGCCGAAGGCATCGAAGTCTACGGTTTCGGCGCCGGCGAGCCGGATATGGATACTCCGGAACACATCAAGGCAGCAGCCATAAAAGCGCTCCAAGAAGGTCGCACCAAATACACCCCCAGTTCGGGTATTCCTGAACTCCGCCAAGCGATTTCCCAGAAATTTCTGAAAGATAATGGACTTGATTACAAGCCCAGCCAAGTCGTCGTGAGCAGCGGAGCTAAGCACTCGTGTTTCAATGCCATTGCCGCTGTCTTGAATGAAGGCGACGAGGTGATCATCCCGGCCCCCTACTGGCTCAGCTATCCTGAAATGGTGCGCCTCGTCGGTGGCGAGCCTGTTATTGTTCAGACCACTCAGGAGAACAACTGGAAGATCACGCCAGAGGATTTTGAAAATGCGATGTCGCCTCGGACGAAGATGATCATCATCAACTCGCCCGGCAACCCCACTGGATCGATCTACACGCGCGAAGAACTCAAAGCTCTCGCCGAGGTCGCAGCTGAAGAGGACATTTTTATCCTTTCCGACGAAATCTACGAGAAACTCACCTATGACGGGGCTGAACATATCAGCATAGCCTCGATTTCGCCCGAAGCTTACGACCTCACGATCACAGTCAATGGATTCAGCAAAGCCTATTCGATGACCGGATGGCGCCTTGGTTATCTGGCAGCTCCCGAGCCAATCGCCCGTGCGATTGATTCGATGCAGAGCCACATGACATCAAATCCGTGCTCGTTTGCCCAATATGGCGGCCTTGCTGCTCTTACCGGTGATCAGCAATGTGTTGTGGACATGCGTGAAGAGTTCGACATACGCCGTCAATACATGTTCGAGCGAATCACGCAAATTTCTGGAATCTCGGCGGTTCGGCCACAAGGTGCCTTCTATGTCTTGGCAAATATCAGCGCCCTTGGCCTAAAATCCCAAAACTTCGCAGACCGTCTTCTCACCAAGGCGAATGTCGCGATCGTTCCGGGCGTTGCATTTGGCGATGACCGCACGATTCGTCTCAGCTATGCAACAAGCCTCGATGTTATCAAGTCGGGTCTCGATCGCATCGAAGAATTCTGCAAAACACTCTAAGAAAACCTTTTTTGTATTAAGCTAAAGCAGGGCGCTACGACTTTCGAGCGCCCTGTTTTTGCTGAGACTCGAAAAGAGCGCGCCAGTGCTCGAGACGCTCCTTGATGCGTTTTTCAAGTCCATTTTCCGTGGGAGTGTAAAACCTGCGTCCCTCCGGCAAATAGGCTTGGGGCACATAGGAATCCTCAAAATCGTGGCTGTAGAGGTAGCCTTTCCCATGGCCGAGGCGTTCCGAGCCCTTGTAGTGCCCATCGCGCAAATGCTCGGGCACAGCCAGCGTCCTCCCCTCGCGCACTTCGTCTGAAGCCTTGCCGATCGCCACGGTTGCGCTGTTACTTTTCGGCGCGGTGGCCAGATAGAGCGTCGCATGGGCCAGCAGCAAATTTGCCTCCGGCAGTCCGATGAATTCCACCGCCTGCGCCGCCGCCTGTGCGACCAGCAGCGCGTTGGAATCCGCCAAGCCAATGTCCTCGCTGGCACAAATGACTAACCGTCGTGTGATAAACCTGATTTCTTCGCCGGCATGGAGCATTTTCGCCAGCCAGTAGATAGCGGCATCCGGATCGCTTCCTCGAATGCTTTTGATGAATGCGCTGATCGTGTCGTAATGCTCGCTGCCCGTGCCATCATAGACGATGGCATTTTTCTGAATACTCTCTTGTGCCACAGCAAGATCGATGTGGACGGAGCCATCAGCTTGAGGCTGTGTCGTGAGGGCTGCGATTTCCAAAGCATTTAAGCACTTTCGTGCATCACCGTTGCTTAGCTTAGCAAGAAAAGCGGCGGCATCGGGGTCAATCCGCACGGGCATCCTCCCCAATCCACGCTTGGCATCACCGAGCGCACGCTCCATCAAAATAAGGAGGTCGCTCTCGGCCAGTGGCAGCAGTTCAAAAATCTGCGAGCGGGAAATCAATGCACTGTTGATGCTGAAAAATGGGTTCTGTGTCGTCGCGCCAATGAGACGCACCACACCGTTCTCGACCTCCGGCAGCAACACATCCTGCTGCGATTTGTTAAAGCGGTGAATCTCGTCCACAAACAGAATCGTCCGGCCTCCATTACCCCGCCGTGAAGCTGCAACCGCAACGACACGCCGGATATCTGCGACATTGCTCTCGACCCCGCTCAGGCACTCAAAGGATGAGGCCGTCGCGCCTGCGATGACTTGTGCCAGTGTCGTTTTACCGGTTCCAGGTGGGCCAAAGAGAATCAGCGAGGAGAGGCGGTCCGCTTCGATCGCACGCCGTAGAAGCTTGCCCGGTGCGAGAAGGTGCTGCTGACCACAATACTCGTCCAGCGTGTGAGGGCGCATGCGCGTGGCCAGCGGCGTATCGGGCGGAACTTCGAGTAGTTTTTGAGAAAAAAAGTCGTCCACGAGGTGTCCTACATTCCCGCAATCCCCCCGCCTCTCCAATGAAAAACCCCCGCCTTTTTAAAAAGAATGAACATTGCATGGGCTGGGTTTGTCAGAGCCGATTCCTTAATAAGATTTGACAATACCCCCACCCAATCTCCATTTACTACGAAAGATCAATGAATCCTCCTCAAACAGAACCGACAGACTTGGTGACTAATTCAGTCCTGTATAAAGAATTTCTCGCCGAACGAGATGAAATTTTGCGCCACAAGTGGATTGAAAGCGAGAAAATTGGCCGCGATATCGGCTTTGAAAAGGCTTTGTTGGACTGGATATTAAAATATCGATCGGGCTGGAGATCCAACCGCTCCCGGACGATGCGGAGTCACGCAGGAATTACATCCTGAAAAGCAACCTGCCCTTTAAAGCGATCCCGTGAGGCCGCGAAGGACAAATGAGCGCAGATCACAACCCTTCAAATAGAATCTCAAGTATAGCCCTGGAGAGCGAAGCCATAGAAAAGGCTATCCGCCGCATGGCCCATGAGATCGTCGAGCGACACGAATCCTCCGAGCGCATCGTTCTGGCCGGGATACCCACGCGCGGTGTGGAGGTAGCCCGTCGCCTGGCCAACCACATTGCAAAGATCGAAGGTGTCAGTCCTTACTTAGGAATTATCGACATCTCCATGCATCGTGACGACCTCTCGATCCGTGGCAAAGTGACCACGCTCGAAGTCACTGACCTTCCAGTGGACCTCGATTCCCGACCGCTTGTTCTTGTCGACGATGTTTTCTTTACCGGGCGCACGGCGCGCGCCGCGCTTGATGCCTTGGCCTCATTCGGGCGCCCCTCGACTATTCAACTGGCCGTGCTCATTGACCGTGGCCACCGTGAGCTCCCCATCCGGCCGGACTATGTGGGCAAGAACCTTCCGACCTCGCGCGAGGAAAAAATCCGTGTGCGCTTTGAAAATCTCGACGGTGTGCCCGACTCGGTCGTTGCCATCAAATCATGAGCATCTGGACCCGCAAAGACCTCACAGGCCTCGACGAGCTCACCGCCGCCGAGATCGCCTTCCTTCTCGATACCGCCCGCGCGTTCAAAGGCGTTGGCGAACGCAGTCTGAAAAAAGTGCCCGCCTTGCGCGGCAAGACACTCGTGAATTTCTTTGTCGAGCCAAGCACACGCACACGCACCTCGTTCGAGGTAGCAGCCATGCGCCTGAGCGCGGATGTCGTGAACATCTCGGCCACAGCATCCAGCCTTCAAAAAGGCGAAACACTCAAGGACACCGCCTTGAATCTCCAAGCCCTTCAAGCGGACATCATCGTCCTCCGCCACAGCTCGCCCGGATCATCCCAGTTTCTCGCCGAGCGCCTTGGCTCGAGCATCATCAATGCCGGCGACGGCGCCCACGAACACCCCACGCAGGGCCTTCTCGACATATTCACCATCCGGGAAAAATTCGGCCGTATCGAGGGAGTTCATGTCGCCATCGTCGGCGACATCCTGTTCAGCCGCGTCGCCCGCTCGAATATTTTCGGACTTCTCAAGCTCGGCGCCAAAGTAACACTCGTCGGCCCGTCAACTCTTGTCCCCAAAAGCTTTGAAAAACTCGGCGTCCGTGTCACCCACCGCCTCGATGAAATCCTGAAAGATATCGATGTCATTAATCTCCTTCGCATCCAGCACGAGCGCCAGCGCAAGGAATACTTCCCCGGCCTTGGCGAATATGTGTCCCTCTTTGGCCTCACCAAAGCCCGCGCTGCCAGGCTCAAGCCGTCCTGTCTCATCATGCACCCCGGCCCGATCAATCGTGGTGTGGAAATCGACAGCGATGTGGCCGACGGCCACCAGAGCGTCATCCTCGAGCAAGTCACCAACGGCATCGCCGTCCGCATGGCTGTCCTCTACTCCTGCGCCGGAGGAGCAGGCGTGCCCACATGAAAAAAATCACCCGTATCGCCAACGGCCGCATCATCGACCCCGCTAACGGCCGCGATGAAACCGCCGATCTTTGGATCGCCGATGGCAAGATCACCCAACCGATGCCGGGCAAGGAGACCGAGACCATTGAGGCCGCTGGTCTTGTCGTAGCGCCGGGTCTGATCGACATCCATGTCCACCTGCGCGAGCCAGGCCAATCGCACAAAGAGACAATGGCCAGCGGCACACGCGCCGCAGCGGTAGGAGGATTCACTACCGTCGTCGCCATGCCAAATACCAATCCTTCGGCCGACAGCGCCGCGACGATCACTTGGATCAAGGAAAAGGCATCGCGCGAAGCCTGTGTGAATGTTTTCTGCACCGGAGCGATCACCAAGGGGCTGAAAGGCGAGGAACTTGCTCCGATCGCTTCGCTTTTTAATGCCGGAGTGGTCGCACTCACCGACGATGGCCACTGCATTCAGAACAACGAAATCATGCGCCGCGCGGTGGAATATGCCCGCATGTTCGGTCTCACCGTCATGGACCACTGCCAGGACTTCTCGATCGTCGGCGACGGTATCATGCACGAGGGCGAGTGGAGCCTCCGCCTTGGTCTTCCCGGCTGGCCGCGCACTGGTGAGGAGATCATCGTCTCTCGCAACATCATGCTCGCGGAACTCTGCGACTCGCCGATCCACTGCCAACACATCAGCTCCAGCGGCAGCGTGCGCCTTATCCGCGAGGCCCGCGCCCGAGGCATCAAAATTTCCGGCGAAGTCTGTGCGCACCACATCGCGCTTACGGATGCCACGCTCGCCGCCTTCGACAGCAATTTCAAAATGAACCCGCCTCTGCGCACGCAGGAGGACATCGATGCCATCATCGAAGGCATCGCCGACGGCACACTCACGATCCTCTGCAGCGACCACGCGCCCCATGCGGCTTACGAAAAAGAAGTCGAAATCGATCAAGCTCCCTTTGGCATCACGGGTCTCGAAACCGAGTTTGCCATCTTTCACGATATTCTTGTTCACAAACGCGAGGCCATCGGCCTCCCCCGCCTCATCGCACTCCTGACCTCGGAGCCCGCATCGTTGCTCAAGCTGGATCGCGGCAGGCTCTCAGTCGGCACGCCTGCCGATGTCGTGCTCATCGACCCTGCGATGGAGTGGACTTTTGATAAAACCCAATCGGCCTCACTTTCCAAAAACACACCCTTCCACGGCCACGCTTGGCGCGGCCGCGCCGTCCGCACCATCGTGGGCGGCGAGACGGTCTGGGCGTTACCGGCCTAAAGCGTTTCGGGAGCGCTCAACAAGTCAGCGATTTGCTGGAGCTGCCGGGCGCATACCGGGCGGGCGGGAATCGGGAGGAGGGCCTTGGCCGCCCCTGTTTTCTCTCATTCCCCGGCCACCGCCCTTAGTCCTTGAGAAGCTTTGATCTGGCGTTCCCTTGAACATTCGGGGCAGGAAGGGAAAATCCCCGGTCGCCACATAGTAGTATGTTCCCGACAGATGTTCGGGAGTCACACCGCGCCGGCCGTTCGCTTCATCAAGGTCGCCCGAACCATCAACGAACTCGAAGTCCTCTGTGTAATCCCCGTTGTAATTGCCGCCGGGGCCGATGGACCCACTGGGGCGCTGGCCTTGTTTCAGTCGGTAGGAGGGCTTCATCACGCGCAGATCGCTCTTGGGGGCCATGGCATCCGCATGGGCCATCGGGCCGTAGATCGGAAATCCATCCGCAGCCCATCCCAGAAGGATCATTTCTTTTCCGGAAGCGGTTTCTTTGGTGATCAACCCCTCGGGAATCCCGTGGTAGTGATAGGCGCCAGTGGGTTGAACATGTGCGAGATTTTGATCGAGGCCGAGATTGCGCAGTCCGCCGATGGCTTCTATGTGCCAGCCCGAGTTGGGGTTGTTTTTCCAAAACTCGGCCGTTCCAGGTTCGAAGAGGACACCATTCACCGCGACCCCGATCGGTTGTCTTTTAGTGACCGTGAAAGTGGAGTTCTCCACCGGCTGGAGGGGCATTTCCAGCTTGTGGTTTTGCGGGGAAATGGCGTTGGGATTCCCACGGTTTGGAAATTGGCCTGTCGAGTGGTTCGGGATTCCGTTCGATTCAATGAGGCGTTTGCCGTTTTTTTCCGTGATGGAGACGGAAGGTTTGGCCGAAACAGATTTCATATTTTGCCGATCAGAGCCGTCTTGGATGGGCTGCGCATGGCCACCGACCAGAAGCAGGGTGTTTGACAAAAACGCTATTGCTACGATGCGTGAGTGTAGGGTTCTCATGTGGCGAAAGTGAGTGGTTTGGCTGAGGGAGGGAGAACTCGCGGGCGTCGAGCGTGGGGCTTGGCGGTTTGCGACCTAAAGCGTTTCCGGAGCGTTCAACAACTCGGCGATGCGCTTGAGCAGTCTGCCAGCGGCGCCGCCGTCCAGCACGCGATGGTCGAAGCTCAGCGTGAACATGGCCTCCACGACAGGAACAAATTCCTCGAGTTGTGGATTCCAGTTTGGAACGGTCTGACCCGCGCCCATGCCAAGTAGGATGGTTTGTTCGGGAAGCGGAATCGGGGTGGCAAGTGTGAGGCCGAAGGTGCCATAGTTGGTGATCGTGGCAATGGATCCACCGGTGTCGGCGGCAGGCAAGCGGCGTTGGCGTGCGAGTTCCACGAGCCGATTGTAGCGCGAGACGAGATCATCGAGCGGGAATTGGTCGGCATTGCGAATCACAGGAACGAGAACGCCGTCATCGGCCTCCACGGCAAAACCGATATCTATGGAGGGCGGGTGCACGATGCTTTCGCCGACCAGGCGTCCGGCTGGGGCACTGTTCTCACCGAGTGCAACGGCCAAGGCGCGGAGGGCATAGAGCGCGGGCCCCGGTTTGGAGGGATGCGACTTGCGATGCGCGAGAAGCTTGTCGAGTTGGATGGGGATTCCCACGGTCGCGAGCGGACGCGACCAGCTGCGGATCATCGCGTCGGCGACGGCCTTCCGCATCGGCGATGCGGGCGTGATTTTGTTGTTTTCGATGCTTCCCATGAAGCGTTCGAGGTCTTCGATGGTGACTCGGCCACCAGCACCGCTGCCAGCGATGCCCGCGAGATCGGCCGCGCGGAGGCCGAGCTCCGACATGCGGGCCTTCATGCGCGGTGAAAGATAGGTGACTCCTCCGGCATGCGCGGGAACGGGAAGTCCACCGGGGATGGTGGGTTCCACTTTTTGCGGGGCGGGCGGAGCGTCAGAGCGATTTTTTGTAGGCTTGCGGGAGATTTTTTCAGGTTCATCCAGACCAAGTCGCTGTGCCTCCTCGGCACTGACTTCGATCTGACCGAGAATCGCTCCCACCGGGTAACTTATGCCGTTTTCGGCATGCATCTCGGTGATGAGTCCCGAGCAGGGCGCAGTAACGGCCATCATAGCCTTGTTCGTCTCAACCTCGATGAGGTCGGCATCGGCCTCGATGCTGTCACCCTCTTTGAAAAGGATGCGGACGATGGTCGCCTCGGCGATGGATTCCCCGAGTTGGGGCATTTTAATGGGAACGATGGCCATGGTGGATCAGGTGTGAAGGAGACGCCGTGCGGCGGCGGCAATGGTGGAGGCGGTGGGGCGGTGGGCTGCCCAAAGGTCGGGATGATAGGGGACTGGCGTGTCTTTGGCGTTGACCCGCATGGGTGCTGCATCAAGCAGCCCAAAGCCCTCGGTGGAGACTCGGGCGATGACCTCGGCTGTGACACCTCCCCAAGGCCATTCCTCACTGACACAGAGGAGGCGACCGGTGCGGGCAACGGATGCCAGAATGGTGTCTGTATCCAAAGGCTTCACGCTGCGGAGATCGACGACTTCGATTTCATACCCGTCTTCGACGAGTTCCTGCGCGGCGGCGAGGGATTCGTGGAGCATGGCTCCATGGGTCACGATGGTGGCATCGCGGCCGGCGCGGGCGATGCGGGCTTTACCGATCGGGAGGGCGTTCTCGGGAAGAGCGTCGGCTTTGAGGTGGTAATAGAGAAACTTGTGTTCACAGAAAATGACCGGGTCGTCGATATTCACGGCCTCAAGGAGCATGGTGTAGGCGTCCTCCACGGTTGCGGGCGTGACCACAACCAGACCCGGCCAGTGGGCATAGATAGCCTCAAGGTTTTGGCTATGAAACGGACCACCACCGGAGGTGCCGCCGGAGGGTAGCCGCACAACGATCGGGCAGGGGACGCTGGTGCGGTAGAAAAGCGTGGCAGCGTGATTCACGATCTGGTTGAGGCCACAGGTCGAGAAGTCGGCGAATTGCATTTCCACAATTGGCCGAGCGCCCTCGATGGCGGCACCAATCGCCATTCCCACGATGGCGTCCTCGCTCAAGGGGGAGTCCAGCACGCGGCCGGGGAATTCAGAGGCAAGGTTTTTTGTCGCTTTGAAGGCTCCGCCGAAACTGCCGATGTCTTGCCCGTAGAGAAAAACGCGCGGATCGGTCGCGAGGGCCTTCTGTTGGGCGAGGCGTATGGCTTCGAGATAAGTGATCATGAGGCGGAGTATTGTTCCCGGTATTCTGGCCTGGAGAGGGCGGCCCAGTCGTCTTCACTCGGATCCGGCGAGGGTTCGCGACGAACACGGTCGGCTGTGGCATTAACCTCGGCCTCGGTCTCGCGCCTCCAGGAGGCAACTTCATCAGCCGTGTGCCAGCCCTCATCGATGATGTGCTTTTCAGCGAGCAGGACACAGTCGGAACCAAAGGCCGATTTCTTCAATTCGGGATCAAGGTAGGCAAAGTCGTCGTGCTCTCCGTGGCCGACGAGGCGGAGCAAATCCGCAACGACAAGCTGTGGCCCGCCTCCCTCGCGTGCCGCTTGAATCGCATGGCGCAGGGCCTGGAGACAATCGAGCAAACTTGTGCCGTCGGCCTTGTGTGCCCCGACTCCGTAGCCTGCGGCTTTGTCGAGAAGGTCGGCGCAGGCGTATTGGCGGGAATTCGGCGTGGAGTAGGCGTATCGGTTATTCGCGACAACCACAACGAGCGGTAGTCTGTCCACTGCCGCCGCGTTGAGACCCTCGTGGAACGCACCGGTGGATGTGCCCCCATCGCCGATGCAGGTTGCCCCCACTGCGCCCTGCTCGCCTTTCAGGCGGCGGGCCAGAAGAGCGCCAGCCACGGTGGGGATCATGGCCCCGAGATGGCTTATCATGGCGTAGTATCCATCCTTGGGACGGCCGCGGTGGATGTTTCCATCTCGACCGCGCATCGAGCCGAGTTGGGAGCCGAGATAGGTGCGCAGGGTGTCGAGAACCGTGTCACCGAAGGCCAGGCGCCCACCTTGATCGCGTATGAGGGGGGCAAAAATATCTCCGCGACGGAGTTGAATACCCACGGAGACGCT
>Ga0247844_1007326_pt1 | contig 12608 bp, 7 predicted proteins | sample LaCtaG_FD_192421 | JGI IMG/M metagenome (GOLD analysis project Ga0247844, IMG submission 192421) | Freshwater microbial communities from meromictic Lake La Cruz, Castile-La Mancha, Spain - LaCruzMarch201714.5m_1 | ecosystem: Environmental > Aquatic > Freshwater > Lake | place: Spain: Castile-La... | reverse complement strand
AAGAGCTGACCCCCGAAAGGCTGGCCGAGATCGAGCCGGATGTTCCGGCGGCGGCGCTAGGTGTGCTTTCGGCGGCCGGTTCGGTGGCGCGGCGAGAATCTCTGGGTGGTCCCGGCCCCAACGCAATGGCAACGCAACTCGCCCATGCCCGTAACCTTTTTGACGAGCGTGGATTCCCACGCATTGCCTAGGCGTAGACTAACCCCATGCAGTCTCTTTCGGCGGATATAGCCATTATCGGAGGCGGCGTTGGCGGTTTTGCCGCCGCTCTGGCCGCCGCTGAGTCGGGTCTCAAGGTTATCGTGACGGATGAGTCTCCCGAGGTGGGCGGGCAGCTAACCTCGCAGGCCGTACCGCCGGACGAGCATCCTTGGATCGAGAGCTTTGGCCGCACCGCGCGGTACGCCCAGTTCCGAAGCCGCGTGCGTCGCCACTACCTTGCCTGCGGCGACTTCACGCCGGAGCAGCCGCACTTCAACCCCGGTTCCGGTTGGGTCTCCAACCTATGCCACCCGCCGACCCTTGCGCGCGCCGTGCTGAACGACATGATCTCTCCGTACGTTTCGGGCGACGAGGTTCGGGTTCTCCTTAATCACGCGCCCGTTTCCGCCGACGCCCGACAAGGAAGCGTTCGGTCGGTCACCTTGCAGAACCCGGATGGGGTCCATGTGCGGATCGAGGCGAAGGTTTTTCTCGACGCCACCGAGTTGGGCGACCTGCTCCCGCTCACCGAAACGGCCTTCGTCACCGGATTCGAGAGCCAAGCGGAGACCGGCGAACCGCTTGCGCCGCTGGAGGCGGACCCGAACGACTGGCAGGCAATCACCTGGGTTTTTGCCGCCGCCTGGGACCCCGGCCACACTCAGCCGATCGTCCAACCGGAAGGCTACGAGTTTTGGCGCAACTATCGGCCCGACTTCTGGCCCGGAAACTTGCTAGGCTTCACCGACGTCCACCCGATTACGTTGCTGCCGCGATACCTTCCGCTGCTCGGGGCATCAATGGGACTTTTTGGCTACCGCAAAATCATTAGCAAGGATGTAGAAACCGGCGCGCTTGACACCACGGCGGTGAACTGGCCGATGAACGATTACTTCCTTAGCACCGCGCTCGATCCCGGCGCGGCCCAGGCATCCAAACAACTCTCAGAATCGTTGTTGTTTTGGCTCCAGACCGAAGCGCCGCGCCACGATTCCGACCAGCTTGGGTATCCGGAACTTCGACTCGCCCCCGAGGCGACCGGAACGCCCGACGGCTTTGCCTCGCGCCCCTACATCCGCGAATCTCGGCGGATCAAAGCCCTCACGACGATCACCAGCCGCGACGTTTCGGCGGCGGATAACCCGAACCGCGACCGAGGAACGCATTACGAAGACAGCGTCGGCGTCGGTTCGTACCGCATCGACCTTCACCCAAGCACCGGTGGACGCAACTATCTCGATGTCGCGTCCCTTCCGTTCGAGATCCCGCTGCGCGCTTTGATCCCCGTCGAGACCAAAAACCTCGTCGCAGCGGCAAAAAATATCGGCACGACGCACATCACAAACGGCTGCTACCGGCTCCACCCGGTGGAGTGGAACATCGGCGAGGCGGCCGGGCACCTTGCTTCGTTCTGCGTTCTGAACGGAGTCCAACCGGCGGACGTCGCGGCGGAGACGAAGCTCCTCCGACGCTTCCGGGCCGAGATCGCGGCGGCGGGCATTCAGATCTCCTGGCCGCAAATTTCGTTACAGGGCTAGAAACGATGACGCTGCTTCTCGGGCTGGTACTCACGCAAGTGCAACCGCTTCCGGCCGAGATCAAAAATCCGGATGCGCTCACCCCCGCCTGGACCCGGCGGCATCGCCTGCGAGATGACATCGCCCTGCTCTGCCGAACGGTGAAGATGAGCGGCAACGAACCGCCTCACGGGGGTGCGTGGGTGATGACGAAATCCAACCCGATCGCAAAGGCGGCTCTCTCGCTGCCCGGCAAACGAGTCTTTCCGGTTGGGTCGGTGCTGATCAACGAAAAGTTCGACCGGCAGACCGGCGGAAAGCCGGCGCTGTTCACCGGCATGGTGAAACGAGAAAAGGGCTTTGCGCCCGCCGTCGGCGACTGGGAGTTCTTTGTCGTGAACCTAGCAAAAAAGCGATTCATCGAGCGCGGCAAGATGGAGTCTTGCATCGGCTGCCACCAAACGGTCGCGAAAGCAGGCTACGTGTTTAGCATCGCCAGCAAAACCCGCCCCCAAGTCCACATCCGGTAAGTTATTCCCCCCAGACACGGGCGAGGGTAGCTTGGATTTTTTGCTCAAAGCGGGTGATCAGTTCGCGATTGGCGGCCACCAGCGCTTGCTCGGCTTCGATCTCCGCCACGATGGCTTGCTGCGTGGCCAGGGGTGGGAGGGGGATTTCCGTCTCGAACAACTGCGAGCGATTGATCTTCGGTATGCTGGCTCGCTCGTAGTAGCCGCGAATGCGTTCGTTGAACGTGTCCGAGAGCATGAATGTCGCAAGATAGGTGATGAAGACTTTGGTCTTATCGGGAAGCAGCGGATACATGTCGGAGCTGCAATATCCCTTGAGGTCAACGACGGTGAGCTTGTTGAGGTAAGGCCGAATCTTGCTGTAGAGCAGACGCTGACCAGTGAATCCATACACCGGGCCGTTCACGCGCTGGCTTTCTGCGGTCTCGGTCTTCACGAGCTTCCCGGTGTTCGACTCGATGCTGTCCGCACCGAAATAAGGGAGAGAAAGGTCCACGTCCGTCGTGATTGCTCCTCCGAGCGAACAGATGTCGCCAAGCGGCACCATCGGCCAGTCGGGGTGGATGGGGATGTGTGGGCGGTAGTGGTCGAGGACGGCGCGGGCGCCGTTGATGACTTTCTGGTAACCCTCGATCTCCGCCACGATCTCCTTCTGCACCTCCAGCGGCGGCAAGGGGATTTTGACGCCACGCACGATCTCGCTGTTGAGGTTGTTGACCACCCCGCCAGTCGCAGCCTGCTTGAACTGAGCGAAAACACGGTCTGAGCCAAGGATGTTGTAGAGGAAGTCTTGATCCAACAGCGGGGATTGATCGCGGAGCAAAAGCCATCCGTCATGAATGCACCCATCGGTGGCCATGACGTAAGGCCGTCCAAAGCTCATCGAATTGGAGAGGATGAAGTCTCCCGGCTTCACACGGCGCGATTTCGCTGCGCCCTCGGGAGTAACGCGCTCTTTCGTCGTGGTGATATATTTCGCGCCAACTTCGGCGTCGCCGATTTTGATCCAGTTTACGCCGTCAGGTGCGTCGGTGATGAAGTCGTGGATTGGCCGGGGCGAGGCACCTCTTTCGATTATGCAGACATCGCCGATGGGAACGAGGGGCCACATTAACCCAACACTGGCCACGCCCTCCCGATACCGCTCGCCGCTGAGGTTGTAGTCGCCATTTGCGGCAATTTTTTCCTTCGGCACGATGAGGCCGCATTGGAAGATGGGGCGGGCTTTCAGCCCTTGAACATCGGTGGGTGCCGCACACCCAGGGCGTTGCCCTGGGCTGGTATGAGTCGGGTCCTTGACCCTGAAATCCGCCGAGTCGTCGGCACTGTCTTGCGCGCCAACGGCGCAACCCATCCCAGCCTGGGGCATCGCCCCAGGTTCGCGGGTCACCAGTGCATCCGAGGGCTGAAGGCCCGATCCATCGCCACGGGAAATGGGGCGGGCTTTCAGCCCTTTTTCGTTATGCGGGGCGTTTTCCTCGGGCGTTGCCCCAGGCTGGGATAGGGCCGCGCCTTTGGCGCTGAGATCACCAGAACGCAGGGCTTGGAGGTAGGCGGCGAGTTCGGCCTGCACTCGCGGGAGGTCGTTTTTCTCGATGGTGCGGCGCTGGGCGCCGAGGCCGAAGCCGTCGTTCTCAACTTTGAAGAAGGCGATGGTGTCGCTCTGCCGGGCGAGGGATTTGTCGAGCAGGAGGATGCTGGTCTTCACCCCAGAGTAGGGATTGAAGCAGCCCGCCGGAAGGGAAATGACGGCGACGAGGGAGTTTTCCACGAGCATTTTCCGCAGCTCTTTGTAGGCCGTCTGGCTCTGGAAGATGATGCCTTCTGGGACGATGATGGCGGCGCGGCCGGTGGCAGTGAGATGCTCGGCCATGTAATCCACAAACAAGACCTCGCTGCGCTTGCTCTGTACGGAAAATCGGTTGTGGGGCTTGATCCCGCCTTTCGGGGACATGAATGGCGGGTTGGCGAGGATGACGTCGGCAAATTCGTTCCAGCGCTCCTCGGAGGTGAGGGTGTCGTATTCGTAGACGTGGGGATCGGTGAAGCCGTGCAAATACAGGTTCACCAACGAGAGGCGAACCATGTCGGGGGAGATATCGTAGCCTTTGAAATTCTTGGCGAGGCGGTCTTTGTCCTCGGGCGTGAGCGTGCTTTCACCCTGGGCGTTGGTGTTGGCCTTGAGGATGTGCTTAAACGACGAAATGAGAAACCCAGCGGTGCCGCAAGCCGGGTCCAGCACGCGCTCGCTCTTCTTTGGATCGACCACCGCAACCATGAAGTCGATGATGTGCCGTGGCGTGCGGAACTGCCCTGCGTCACCTTGGGAGCCGAGGACAGACAACAGATATTCGAAGGCGTCGCCGAGTCGTTCCGAGTGGTCGTAGTTGAACTCGTCGATGATCTTGAGGAAGGAACGCAGGGTCTCGGGGTCGCGGTAGGGCAAGTAGGCGTTCTTGAAAATGTCGCGGAACAGCGCGGGAATGCCCGGGTTTTCCGGCATCTTGGCGATGGCTTCCGCGTAGAGGTTCAACGTTTCGTGCCCTCCCAGTCCCGATCTCATGAGCTTGGCCCAGCCGTACCGCGCATAGTCGTTCGCGAAGAACTTGCGCTCACCACCGAACTCTTCGGCCTCCGCATCCAAGTCATCCATAAACTTGTAGATGAGCGCGATGGTGATCTGCTCAACCTGGGATTTCGGGTCCGGGACCTTGCCGACGAGGATGTCCCGGGCGGTGTCAATACGGCGTTTGGTGTCGGTATCTAGCATCAATATCTCTTAGCTGGCAAACTGATTCAGCGAAACGTAGTCCTTTACGTACTCGGGCACAAGTGTCCGGAATTCTTCCGGCACCTCCCGGAAATCGCGCGTCGAGAATGCGGGATTGGTCGCGAGGTCCGTGTAGTGCCGTCGATCGATGATGACACGGGTCTTATCGCTGGTGACGTAGGCCTTGAAGAAGCTCTTGATGGCCGGAATGGCTTTCGGCTCTTGGGGTTTGACGTCGGCCAGGAACTTAGCGAACTCCTCTTCTAGCACCTCGTCTTTCGACTTGAAACGCGGAATGAGGCCAAAAATCTTCTCCAGTATTTCGCGCAGCGGCAGACGGCGATCTACGGCGGCGGCTTTCCGCAACTTCTCAAGACTAAAGTATTCGTTGGGCTTGTCGAAGACCTCGCGATTCACGTAATCGATGACCAGGTCCCACTGCCCGGCTTCCACGGCAGCCGCGATTTCCGCGTTTTCGCGGACCGTCTCCTCGAACTTTTGAAAGAACATCCGGTCGATTTTCATGCCGTCGTAGCCAATGATCTCTTCCTGGATCTTTCGTAGCGCGTCGGTCCCTTGGTGCTCGTGCGTGCCTCCGGCGACTCCCGGCTCCTCCTCGACCACGGTTCTCCCACTGCCTGGCTTTGGGAGCTTCAGGACCTCGTCGTAATTGAACTCCTCCTCGAAATACTCGCAGTTCGCGAAGAAGTCAAACAGCTTAAACGTCGACTTTTCCGGGTTGACGACGCCTGCAGGCATGGCCTCATCGATAAGCTCCTCCAGGAAGTTGTGCCGCCGGGTGCCGCGGCCCTTGATCTGGATGAAGTCCGTTGGTGAGAATATCGGGCGAAAAAGACCGAGGTTCAGTAGGTCGGTGCAGTCATAGCCGGTAGTCATCATTCCCACCGTCACGCAGACGCGCGCCTTGCTGGTCTTATACGCGGCCAGGAAGTTGCACGAGCCTCTCAGCTTGTTGTTGCTGAAGTTAATGGTGAACTGCTGAGCGTCTGGGATCAAAGAGGTGACTTGCATCGCAAAGTCGGACTGATATTTTCCGGGAAACATGCGATCGGCGATCTGGTTGAGGATCTGTGCGAGTTTGGCCGCGTGATTTTGGCTAACGGCGAAGATAATCGACTTGCCGACCTCGCCGCTTACCGGGTCACGCAGGGCATGTTCTAAAAATGTCTGGCAGAGGAGCTGATTCGTCGCCTCGGAGAAGAAGCGCTTCTCGAATTCTCGTTGCTGGTACGTCGCCTCTTGCTCTCCGCCCTCCGGGTCGACAACCGTGACGGTGTAGCCCTCTTCGGAAAGTAGCTCGGTCGTGATCTCCGTCCGCGCATCTACCACGGTCGGATTTACGAGGAAGCCATCCTTCACCCCATCGAGGAGTGAGTAACGGAACGTTGGCTCACCGCTCTCGCAACCAAAGGTTCGGTACGTGTCCAGCAGAAGGCGACGCTCCGCCTCGCGTGGGTCCGTGGTGGTCGGCTCATTCTCGTCGAACCGGCGAAGATAGTCCCTGGGCGTCGCCGTGAGGCCAAGCTTGTAGCCCACAAAGTAGTCGAAGACAGCGCGTGCGTTGCCCCCAATAGAGCGGTGGGCCTCGTCCGAAATCACCAGATCGAAATCCGTTGGTGAGAATAGGCGCTGATACTTGTTATTGAAGAGAAGCGATTGAACGGTCGTGATCACAACCTCGGCGTGTGACCAGTCTCCGCGATTCTCCTTGTAAATCACGGTTGTAAAGTCGGCAGAAAGCAGGTCAACGAATGATTTTTTTGCCTGATCCTCCAGTTCCAATCGGTCGACCAGAAACAGGACGCGTCTGGCGTTTCCGGAACGGAGGAAGAGTTTAACGACGGCGGCGGCCGTCAAGGTCTTTCCGGTGCCCGTGGCCATCTCGAACAGGAATCTATCCTTTCCTTCCCTCACCGCTGCTTGCAGACTATGGATCGCCTTCATCTGGTAGGGCCGCAGGAATCGGAGTTTGTTGCTACGGACGAATTCGGCCCGCTCTTCTAGATTTTTCCAGGCGGCTTCGGCGTTATATCCGGGGCGTTGCGTCAAAACAATGTAATCGTCCTTGACACGCTCTTCAATCAGAAGCCTTGGATTTGGCTGGACTTTCTTGTAGCCCGTGACCGAATCTGGACTTGGAAACGACGTGATGATATGTGGGTTGCCGCGATCTAGGTCCCAGAAGTAGTGGAGGTTCCCGTTTGAGAGCATCACGAAGCGACAGTTCTGAGAGCGAGCGTATTTCCGTGCTTGCTCTTTTCCGATGAGCGGGTTCTTGTCCTCCGCCTTGGCCTCGAGCACAATCAGGGGAAATCCGCGGGCGTCGAGTAGTAGAAAATCTACAAACCCCCGCTCGACCGTCTCGAAATCTTCTCCAAGTGAGTCTAGATCGCTGCTCTTAATTGTGACGTTAGGCTCCAGCCGTATGTTTGCTGGGCCCTTTCCACTTGGGAAAAAACGCCATCCCGCCGCTTCAAGTAGCTTGTTGATCTTGATGCGGGCGGTGGCCTCTTTCATGATTGAATCGTACCGAGGCTCCCCGCTTCGGTGGGTGCTCCCTGCATTCCGTCCCTTCCTATTCTGCCTCTTTTGTGGCTTTCGACTGTGCCAGGCTCCCAGGCGACGCGGATTTTTATCTCGCTCGGGCTACCTACTCCGGAAGGTCGATGTCCGTCCAGATTTCCAGGTTCGGGTGGTCGGACTGGCCAAACGCCTGCGAGGGCGTCACGTCTAGGTCGTAGGTTCCGTAAAGGCACTCGGCCAGGGCCGTCGTCTTCTCCTGACCCGCAACCAAGAACCGGATGACGCTGGACTGAAGCGCAAACGGCACCGTCAGCGAAATGCGATCGGTCACCCCAACCGGAGCCTTCGCCGGAATCACCAAACGGTCGGTTCGGTGCACGGAGAGCTCGCCAGGAAACAAAGAAAGCGTGTGACCATCGGCCCCAAGGCCGAGGAATAGGAGGTTCAGCGACGGCTGGACGCGACCCAAATGGCGTTCCAAAAGCGCCTCGTAGGCAATCGCGGCGTCCAACGGACCCTCACCGGGCAAATACATGCCAAACACGTTTCTTTGCGACTCGGGAATTTTGTCGAGCAGGGTGCGTCGCGCCATGCCTTCGTTGCTGTTTGGGTCTTGAACCGGCACGTATCGCTCGTCGCCAAAGAAGAACTTCACGCGCGACCAATCGAGCGCATCCAGGTACTCATCCGCGAGAATCTCGTACATCCGTTTCGGCGTCGATCCGCCGCTAAGCCCGACCGTGAAAACCCCGTTCTCTTGGATGTACTGGGTTGCGATCTCGATGAATTCGTCGGCGGCTGCCGAGGCCAAATCCTCCGGACTGTCAAACACCTGTATCATGCGGGGTCCTTTCTCGGCGTCGGGCTAGAGTTCGGGTTGTACCAACTGTGCCCGTCGCGCGCCAGCATGATGTCGGCCGACTCCGGTCCCCAAGTTCCCGCAACGTAGTTGGGGAAGCTCGAAGCCGGATGCTCCTCGTAGGCGTTGATGAGCGGCTGCAACAGCTCCCAGGCAAGGTGCTCTTGGTCGGCGCGCATGAACAGCGTCGTATTCCCCTCGATGACTTCCTGGAGCAGCGTCTCGTAGGCCTCACGGCTCTCGGCGTGGAACGCTTCCTCGTAGTTGAAGTCCATCGAAACCGTTCGCAGCCGCATGCCGCTGCCCGGCTCTTTTGCCGCGAAACGCACCGAAATGCCTTCCTCCGGCTGGATGTTGATGATCATCCGGTTCGGCTCGATGTCGTCCACGCTGCTGGGGAACATCTGGTGCGGAACCGGGGTGAAGTTGATGACGACCTGCGACAGCTTCCGCGGCATGCGCTTACCCGTGCGAAGGTAGAACGGCACGCGCTGCCATCGCCAATTGTCCACGTAGAGCTTCAGCGCGACGTACGTCTCGGTGCTGCTGTGCGGGTTAACCCCCGTTTCCTGCCGGTACCCGGGCACCGCGAGGCCCTGGAAGTAGCCCGGCCCATACTGGCCGCGGACCGAAAACGCATGGCGGTTCTTGATGTCGATCGGCCGAACCGCCTTCAGAACATCAACCTTCTTGTTGCGCACTTCGTCGGCCTCGAAGCTGACGAGCGGCTCCATCGCCACCAAGCACATCAACTGCAACAAGTGGTTTTGAACCATGTCACGCAGCGCGCCGGACGTCTCATAGTAGCCGCCGCGCTTCTCAACGCCGACTTCCTCGGCTACCGTAATCTGCACGTTTTCCACGTACCGGCGGTTCCAAATCGGCTCGTACAGCGTGTTCCCGAAGCGAAGCGCCAGGATGTTTTGGACCGTTTCTTTGCCCAGGTAGTGGTCGATTCGGTAGATCTGCGGCTCTTCGAAATGGTTCAACAGCCGGTTGTTCAGCTGTTCGGCCGACTCAAGATCCCGACCGAAAGGCTTCTCGATGACGATTCGATCGCGCTCTCGGTTCTTCGAAAGCCCGGCCGCGCCGAGGCCGTCGGAAACCGTGGCAAAAATCTCCGGCGGAACCGAGAGGTAGAAAACCCGCGTGGCGGGCTCGCCAAACTCTTCTTCGCTTTCGGCGATCACGCCCGCGATTTCGGTGTACAGGTTCGGGTCCTCAAACGGCAACGCTACGTAGCGAATTCGCGCGGCAAACTCGGCCCACTTTTTCGGGTCGGCCATGCCGCGTCGGCTGAACTTGGCAAGCCCTTCCTCCATCGCCTCGATGAACGAGGCCTGGTCGCCGCGCCGCCCAACCGCGAGCAGCGTGAACTTCTTAGGTAGCTCGCGATCGAGGAAAAGATTGAACAGGGCGGGCACCAGCTTTCGCTTGGTGAGGTCGCCCGTCGCGCCAAAAATCGTGACGATTGCCGGAAGTTCTTGATGATTCGGCATGGTTTATTGCCCGCTGGCGTCGGACCAGTGCGCGTGGAACGAACCTTCGCGGTCCAGCCGCTCGTAGGTGTGCGCGCCGAAGAAGTCGCGCTGCGCCTGAATGACGTTCGCCGGAAGCCGCACCGACCGGAACCCGTCGTAGTAGGCCAGGCTGGCCGAGAGCACCGGCGCTGGGATTCCCGCCGCAACCGCCGCCTCTACCGTGCTTCGCAGGGATGGGATGAGACCGCGCACCTTCTCGCCGAACGCCGCGTCGAGCAGCAGACTTTCGAGGTCCGGATTGGCCGCGAATGCCGCGCGAATCGGCTCTAGCTGGACGCTTCGGATGATGCATCCCGCGCGCCAAACCTTGGCGACCGTCTCCAGGTTCGTTTCGTAGCCGTAATCCAGCGAAGCCGTCCGGATGAGCGTGAGCCCCTGGGCATAGGCCAGCAACATCGTGGCCAAAAGGGCGTCGCGCACGACGTCCGGGTTCAGCGAGACGACACCGGTTACGCCGCCCTGCACCGCCGAAACCTCACCACGAAGCGCCTTATAACCAGAAAGCTGTCGGGCCGAAACCGCCGCATCGATGGCCGGAACCGGGATGCCGAGATCGAAAGCGTCCTGGCTGGTCCATTTGCCGGTGCCCTTCGCTTTTGCTTTGTCCGAGATGGCGTCGACCAGCCAGCCGTCGGCCAGGTCATCGCGCTTTTGCAAAACAACGTGCGTGATCTCCGTGAGGAAGCTGGCGAGTTCGCCTTCGTTCCACTTACCGAACAGGTCGGCAATCTCCGGAACGCCGTGGTCCGCGCCGCGATGCAGGACGTCGTAGACCTCGGCAATCGCCTGCATGATCGCATATTCGATGCCGTTGTGGACCATCTTCACGTAGTGGCCCGCGCTTCCGTGGCCCATCAACGCGACACATGGCGCACCGTCGAATCGTGCCGCGACGCTCTCCAGCACCTTGCCGACGCGGTCGTACTGCGCCGGGGTTCCGCCGGGCATCATGCTGGGGCCGCGCCGCGCGCCCTCTTCCCCGCCGCTGACTCCCATCCCCATGAAGCCGAAGCCCTTCGCCGTGAGGTCCTTTAGGCGGCGATCAGTATCTCGAAAATGGGCGTTTCCGCCGTCGATGATGAAATCATCCGGCTCCAGAAACGGCAGCATGCCCTCAATCACTTCGTCGGTTGCGGCGCCGGCGGTCACCAAAAGCATGATCGCGCGCGGGCGGCGAATGCTCTTTACGAACGCCTCCATGTCGCTGTAGACCTTTAGCCGACCTTCGGTTTCGGCTTCGATGGCCTGGGCCTTGCTGGGCGTGCGGTTATAGCCGACGACCTGATTGCCGTTATCCAGCATGTTCAGCAGCAGGGCTTTGCCCATGGTGCCGAGGCCAATGAGTCCGAAATCGTGATTTGCTTCCATGTTTGCGTTCGAGTTTACGGAAAAATCGGGAGGTTGCCCGTCGGGTCGCTGCCGAGGTCGAGGGCGAATACGCGGCGATCTTTCGCCCGAAGCGCCTCGGCATCGCCAAGTGCCTGCGCGCGGACGAATTGCCGCCAGGTCGCCTTTTGACCCGGAATCGCGTCGTCTGCCGCCGGGTCATCGAAGAACTGCACGAAGTGGCCGACATTCGGTCCACCTTTGTGGAACTGACCCGTGCTGTGAAGGAATCGCGGCCCGTAGCCGAGCGTTACCGGAACGTGCTTGGCGTCGCGGATCGCGGCTTGGAGGGCGGTGAGGTGGGCGTGAAGTTCCGGCGTTTCGTGCAGGTACGCCTGGATAGCAACGTAATCTCCCGGCGCGACGTCGGCCAGGAACTCGGCAAGGCTTCGGTGCTCCGCCGGAAAAGCGGGAAGGTCGCCGGTCGCTTCGATCTCGGCGAGAATCTTCTTCGTAACGTCCTTGGATTCCTGCACGTTGGGCTGGTCGAACGGGTTGATTTCGAGCACCGCGCCCGCCGTGGCGGTCGCAATCTCCCACCGCAGGAACTCCGCGCCAAGTTGGTACGGGTCCTTTAGATCGGACCCGGTGGAAGGCGCCCCCGCGACCGGAGCCTCCACGCCGTCGCCGATCAGGGCAAAGAAGCGATCCTGTCCGTAGGCTTCCGGCGCTCCCACCGGCTCGCCCGCAATCGGAAGGATTCCCTTGCCTAGCTTTCCGGTTGATTCGGCGACCAGTTGCTCCAGCCAAAGTCCAAAGGTGGCCCACTCGGAGGTGGTCAAAATCGTGAGCTTATTGACGCCGTTCAGGGCCAGATTTCCGAGCTGCTCGCCAAGCTGAAACGGCTCGGAAAAGTCCTGATTCGCTTCCAAATAGTCCAGGGCGGCGGTCAGGAATCGCCGAACGTCAACCCCCAGCAGCGCGGCCGGCACGATGCCGAACAGCGAGAGCGCAGAGAACCGGCCGCCGATGTCGGCATAGTTTAAAAAGACTTTTCGGTAGCCAAGTCCCTCGGCGGCGGACTGGAATGGGCTGCCCGGGTCGGTGATCGCCACGAACTGATTCGGGTTAGCGGCTTTGGCGAAAAAGTAGTTGGCAAACGCGGTCGGCTCGGCCGTGCTGCCCGATTTGGAGGCGACGATGAACAGCGTCGTCGGCGTGACGTTCACCGCCAAGACGTCCTCCGGATGCGTGGAATCCAGAACGTGAAGCGGCAGGCCGTCCTTGAACGCGTTGGCGAGCACCAGGGGCGCAAGCGAG
>Ga0247844_1007320_pt1 | contig 12614 bp, 9 predicted proteins | sample LaCtaG_FD_192421 | JGI IMG/M metagenome (GOLD analysis project Ga0247844, IMG submission 192421) | Freshwater microbial communities from meromictic Lake La Cruz, Castile-La Mancha, Spain - LaCruzMarch201714.5m_1 | ecosystem: Environmental > Aquatic > Freshwater > Lake | place: Spain: Castile-La... | reverse complement strand
TTCTACTTTGGTAAATTGAATCGTTTTAACAAAAATGTTGATAATTGAGATTTCCTGGATTAATTTATGGACAAAATTAAGAAAATCAATCAGTGGGTGACATTTTTTAACAATCTGTAATTCAATGTTTTAATGTTAATATCTTGTTTATAAAAACGCTAAATAAATATAATTAAGACCCTGATAATCATTATCTTAGGTTAATTCATCACTAAAAACTTAAGATTTATGAAAACCAGGGCCTCGATCAAAAGTAATGCATTTATTTCAAAGTTCCAAACCCGTTTGGGTTTGAATAAACCCGGAATAAAAAGTATTTTTTCAGCCATCAGAAAGAAAGTTTTTTCCGGAGCAATAAAGAATCAACTTGAAGAAAAACAAAAAGGTAGTTTACAAGACCCGGTGGCACCCTACTCAAGGGGCCAGCGGAGAATAAAAAAGCTGGAATCCTCTATTAAATGTGGGTTTGAATCGATTGTATTTACGTATAATAATTTTTTTCGGGTCGGGCAGAAAACCCAACAGGACAAAGCACAACAATATCTCGAAGGGATTTTCTGTGCTGAACGCGGGAAACGAAATATTGAGCGCATGGTTGAAGAAGTTTCAGGAAGTGAATATGAATCTTTGCAACATTTTATTACCGACTCACCCTGGAATTCAAAGGGTTTGATGCTGGAACTGGCTAAGAATGTTTCAAGAAAACTTCAGCCTTGTGGTAAAATTGGTTGTACGGTGGATGAAAAAGCACATTTGAAAAAAGGCACAAAGTCGGTTGGTGTGGCTCGTCAATACGCGGGAACCTCGGGCAAGATTGATAATTGTCAGGTGGCCGTTTATCTAAGCCTGTGTGCAGGGAAATATGCGGCGCTCTCAAATTTCAGACTATACCTGCCCAAAGAGTGGATAGATGATGAAAAACGATGCCAGAAGGCAGGAATTCCCAAGCAGGATAACGAATTCAAGACCAAGCAGCAATTGGCATTGGACATGATCCGCGAACATCTTGATCATGAAGTACAATTTGATTATGTGAACGGGGATGGATTATACGGCAACGGATTTGAGTTCAGTAAGGGGTTACAATCATTGGGAATAAACTATGTCCTTGATGTTCATCGTGATCAACAGATCTACATGCGGGAACCGGTGATTTCTGTACCTGTGTCTGAAGAAGGAAAATCAGGCAGAAAGCCGTCGTTGCCAAAATCCGACATACTACCAACAGCGGTTGAACATTATGCAAAGTCCCTTCGGGAAAGTCAATTTAAAGAAGTACGTATCCGACCAACAACCAAAGGTTGGCTGACGGCTTTGATTCATGTCGCCACGGTTTGGGTCTGGGATAAGCAATCCGGCGATAGGCAGGCTTTTAAACAAACCCTGGTGATCCGAAAGCCACTCGATAAAAAAGATAAGACGAAGTACTCGTTAAGCAACATCCCTGTAAATGAGCAAAGCGTTGAAGACTTTGCTTTTATGCAAGCCCAGCGGTTTTGGATTGAACGATGCTTCCGGGACGACAGTCATGATTTGGGAATGTCGGATTATCAGGTCAGAACAAACAAAGGTTTTTTCAACCATATGACCTTAACCTGTGTGGCCTTGGAATGGGTACTGACAGAAAGATTGGAGAATGCCGGAGACATTCCGCTGCTATCAGTAAACGATATCCGGATTCTGATTGCCAGGGAAATAAGGTCAAGTTGCGATTATGACTGCGATGAAAAGCGTGGAGAACAGTTGGAAAAGAGGCATCGACAAAGGCAAAAAGACATTAACCGATGTTATGAATTCAATTTACCAAAGTAGAAATAGTAGGTATTGAATACCGGCTCGCAGCCATGCTGACAAAATGTTCATCATGGAATGCAGTTTCCAGAAACTACTCGGCCGACCTGTTTGGCTCAGGAATGGGGGCTTTTTTTGTAACGATGCTCCTTTTGCCCTATGCCGGGATTCTGGTGACCGGTATTTTTTTGGCGATTCTGAACATTTTCAGTGCATTGATTCTTTTAATCAGAAGACCTAAATCCGTATCTTTGCGATAATCCAATGTGAATCGGACGCTCTTAAAAACTACAGATTCGTGACACAAAATTCCAAACGCCGATTTTTTAAATATAGCCTGGCTGGTATCAGTAGCGCCTTAACCGGATTGAACCCGTTGGATGTGATGGCTAAAAAACTGACGCATATGGAGCACTCTAACATAGCCCCGGTTACCGGGCTTGGAAAATTCAGCAAAGAATCACCCTATGCAGTCGTCACGCCAAAGGGAGTAAAGTGCCAGATTTGTCCCAACAATTGTATCCTGAAAGAGGGATTGGAAAGCATTTGCAGGACCCACGTTGTAAAAGATAATACGCTCTATACCATTGCCTATGGCAATCCCTGCTCAGTTCATGTGGATCCGATTGAAAAAAAACCGCTTTTTCATTTTCTTCCATCCACACCGAGTTTCTCCATTGCCACGGCAGGCTGTAACTTTGCATGTTTGAATTGCCAAAACTGGGAGATTTCACAGCAAAGCCCCCGAGACACCGACAACATCGAACTTTTCCCGGCAAAGGTTGTAGCGCAGGCAATATCAAAAGGCTGTAAATCAATTGCCTATACCTACTCTGAGCCGATCGCATTTTATGAATATATGTTTGATACGGCCAGGCTGGCCAAAGCACAGGGAATTAAAAACCTGCTCATTTCCAATGGCTTCATCAATGAAAAACCGCTCCTCGACTTAACCAAATATATTGATGCAGCCAACATCAATTTAAAATCTTTTAGCGATGAAATTTATGAGAAGCTCAACGGGGGCAGTCTTCAGCCAATCCTGAATACACTGAAGATTTTAAAGGCCGAAGGTGTCTGGCTGGAAATCACCACCCTCATCGTACCCGGCTGGACGGATGATCTTGCCATGATCAAAGAGATGTGCGACTGGCTGGTTAAAAATGGATTTACGGATACTCCGCTTCACTTCAGCAGGTTTCATCCACTCTATAAGTTAACCAGTCTCCCTTTTACCCCATTGGCCACACTCGAAAAAGCACGCGAAATCGCGTTAAAAACAGGGATCCAATATGTTTACATCGGGAATGTTCCGGGTACGACGGCAGAAAACACCTATTGTCCAAAATGTAAGAAGATCGTGATGGAGCGCCGTGGTTTTTCCATTTTGAATAATAACCTGAAAAATGGTTCATGCAAATTTTGCGATACCAAAATTTCAGGGGTATGGGCATAAGCGAAATGACTTTCAATAGTACCCTGCATAACCATTGATCAATTTGAAGGTTTGCAAATGGGAACTTTGGAAATTCTCAGCCGGATTGGCAGATGGTCACTGAATCCGCCGTGATAGCGCGGTCCGACAAATGTTCTGTTTAACTTCTCACCAAAATAGGTTTGGTCCTCTTCAAGAAGAATTTTGGAGCTGAAAATCCTCACATCCCGGGTCCCGGCTTTCAAACCGGAAGTGCCGCCGATGAGCGCTCCGGTTACCAAAAACTGATCAAAGGTGCTCCATTGATCCCGATACTTCAGGGTTCCCTCCATGCGGATTTTATTTCTGACACCCATGAGATTGAAGAGTGTATCAGAAGGTATCGCATTTATCTCTGTTTTTGCACCGAGTACAACTTTCAGGCTCTCATTTTCAGGCTCATCATTAAAGTCGCCCATCACCACAATGTTCGATGCAGGATGACTGCGCAGTACCGAATCAATAAGCACTTTCAAAACAGATGCCACCCAGTTCCTGCGAGGTTGCGATCCAAGATATCCGCCGCGACGCGAAGGCCAGTGATTGACAAAGAGGTGAATGGTATCCATTCCAAACAGGATCCCCTTCACCATCAATATTTCCCTGGTTTGAGCCAGCGTATCAAAAGGAAAACGGATGCTGATGCTTTTGCTTCCCAGGACATTAAAAACAGAAGGCCTGTAAATCAATGCCACGTCTATCCCACGCAGATCAGGTGATTCATGATGAATGCATTTATACTGCCAGGGTTTAAGGGGCGTTTCATATATAAGCTTGTTCAGGACATACCTGTTCTCCACTTCGCATAAACCTGCAATGGCAGGGGCTTCCCATTCCCCGATGGCTATCAAAGTCTTCGCCACATGATTCAGCTTCAGGTTGAATTTTGACCATGTCCAGTGCTTGGCGCCAGCCGATGTGAATTCATCATCCAGTTTGGTTGTGTCATCATATGGATCGTACAAATTTTCCACATTCCAAAAAACCACACTGACATTGTGACTTTTTATTTTTATCGAATCTAAATTGGCATGATTTTGGTTGTTTTTTTTAACTTTTGTCGTGTTTGTAAAGTTGAAGGCAAGACACTGGTTTGTAATTGTTAAGAAGGTGAACAAGAATATTTTTTTCATAATTTATCAATTTAGATGCAACGAATGAAAAAATCTTTTGTCTGTTAATCAGGGAAAGGCATAAAAGGTGAAATGAAAACCTCGATTTTCTTTAACGATTTTTTAACATGAGATTAACAGAATTTAACAACCCGTGTGAAAATATCAGGTCTCTCGTACCGTTTTTAATTGGAATGTTTATTAAACAATGGTTAAAACAGAAAAATAGTTATGAAAAGAATTGCAGGAATTTTGTTAATCGCAATGATTGGAGGAGCTGTTTCCCTTGGGCTTTATAAAGCATTTGAAAAGAAACAGGTTTCTTTTAATTCCCGACCGGATGGAATTCCGATCAGGCAGGTGAATTATAATCCGAGTGCAGCCTTCAATCAGCCTGATTTTGAGGCAGCGGCAGCTATTTCAGTTCACGCTGTGGTGCATATCAAATCTGAGTTTCAAAAAAAAAGCATGGTGTATGATGATTTCTTTGGCTTTTTCAATTTTGGCGGTCCCCAGCATCCGAAAGAGTATATTTCTCCTTATACAGCAATGGGATCAGGCGTAATTGTTTCTACAGATGGCTATATCGTTACCAACAACCATGTAGTGCAGGAAGCTACCAGCATCGTGGTCACCCTGAATGACAAGCGGGTATACAAGGGCACCGTCGTGGGCACTGATCCCAGTTCAGACCTTGCGCTGATAAAAATTGATGAACAGGGGCTCCCGTTTCTGACCTACGGGAATTCAGATGAGGTTAAAATCGGAGAATGGGTACTGGCTGTCGGGAACCCATTCAACCTGACTTCAACGGTTACCGCGGGGATCGTCAGCGCGAAAGCACGTAATATCAATATTCTTGGATCACAGGGAGCCATTGAATCATTTATTCAAACCGATGCTGCAGTTAACTCGGGGAACAGTGGCGGTGCACTTGTGAATACCCGCGGAGAACTGATTGGCATCAATGCAGCCATTGCTTCCGGAAATGGCTATTATACAGGTTATTCTTTTGCTATACCTGTGAACATTGTGAAGAAGGTAGTTGGAGATCTGATGAAATTCGGGAAGATCCACCGTGCCTATCTTGGGATATTTTATCGTGAAATAGATGATCAGTTTGCCAAAGAGAAGGGTTTTACCGATCTCAGGGGGATTTATGTGGATGACGTGGTGGCGGGAGGCCCGGCAGTCGCAGCAGGGGTGAAAAGCGGGGATGTAATTATCAGAATAGACAACCTGCCTGTGAATGGGAAGGCTGAATTGATGGAGTTGATAGGCCAAAAGAATCCCGGTGATAAGGTGGTTTTGATTATCAGCCGTTCGGGAAAAGAATATGAAATGGCGCTGACCATGCAGAACGAAGAGGCCAGGACAGCTAACATGAAAGATGATAAGATCATTTTGCAGGGCGCCGCATTCCAGCCTCTTTCAGATGAAGAGAAGGCTAAATTCAATATTGATTATGGCTTTAGGATCGCATCGATTGGAAATGGAAAGCTTAAAAGTGCAGGTATCAGCACCGGATTTATCGTCCTCTATGTTGATCGCAAACCATTGCGGACAATCCAGGATTTAAAGGAATCGCTTGCGAATCACCAGGGAGGTGTGCTGATTGAAGGCGTTTATCCCAATGGGTTGCGGGCCTATTATGGAATAGGATTATGAGACAGTTAAAAATTTCGAAATCAATTACCAACCGCGAAACTGCTTCGCTTGACAGGTATCTTGCTGATATCGGCAGGGAAGACCTGATCACGGCAGAGGAGGAGGTTTTGCTTGCCCAACGGATCAAGCTGGGCGATCAGGAGGCGCTGGAAAAAATTTGCAAAGCCAATCTGCGTTTTGTCGTTTCTGTTGCAAAGCAGTACCAGAACCAAGGGCTTGGTTTGCCCGATCTCATCAATGAAGGCAATGTGGGACTGATTAAAGCGGCACAGCGTTTTGATGAGACCAGGGGTTTTAAGTTTATCTCCTACGCGGTATGGTGGATCCGTCAATCGATTCTGCAGGCCCTGGCAGAACAGTCGCGGATTGTACGACTTCCGCTGAACCAGGTCGGAGCGCTGAGTAAAATGTCGAAAGCCACCATTAAATTGGAACAGCGCTTTGAGCGTCCCCCGTCGAACAGTGAACTGGCCATCGAAATGGAAATTCCAGAATCCAAGGTCCTTGAAGCCCAGCGGATGTCGAGCCGCATCGTGTCGATGGATGCGCCCATTGACCAGGATGAAGAGACCAAACTGGTGGATGTCTTTGTGAATGAAGATTCACCAGGAACTGACGAAAACCTGATCAGGGAATCACTTGCGAAGGAGTTACAACGCTCTTTATCAACACTTGCGGAAAAAGAACGTGAAATCATCAACATGTTTTACGGAATAGGGGTGCCCCACAGTTATACACTTGATGAAATTGGTTCCATTTTTGACCTGACCCGTGAAAGGGTCCGGCAGATCAAAGAAAAAGCGCTGCGCAGGCTGAAACACTCTTCACGGAGCAAGTTATTAAAAGCCTATCTGGGATGACCTGTTGTTAACAGCTTGTTGATAAAAGAAATAAAAATAATGGCGTCAAACATTTCAGGTTGATTTTTTTTGTATTTTTGCATCTGTTAAAAATTTATCAATACGTGATCCTCCGCCGCCGAAATAATGTAATTCTTTTACTCTGCTTTCAGGCCATGGCCGTTGCAATTATCTGCTTCGGATCACTGATTAATTTTCACCAGTATAAAATTTGGGGTAAGCCATTGATCCCCAATTTTATTGGGTATAAGCGGGATGTGGAAAAAATTTCCAAGACATTGTCCTTCTCGAAATTTTCTTGTGATAACCAGTGTATTATCAAGGATTTTCAGGGGGGTGATTTCGATTTTCCAATCGACATGCCACGCCTGCAATACAGACCTGGGTCTGTTATTTTACTTGCCCTCTTCGAATCAAAACCGGTATCAAACCGGGTTTCCCCTGTTGGCCTTCGCGGTCCTCCGATTTCCTGAAAATCTACCGGTAAACTGTGAAACACAGTATGGGTGAATTTATAAATTCACTAGTACCGCTGTTATCAAATTATTGATAAAACGTTAACAGTTCGTTTGATTACCCTGTACCAAACAAAATCCAAAAAAAAAATAGTATCATGAAAAGCGTATTTACAACTTTTTCAATCAGTCTTTTAGTTTTCATTCTCTTGCAATTCTCACAAACTGCACATGCTCAGGGAACCATGGTTTCAGATTCGATTGTTATGTCAGCCGGTTACGCAAATGAGGTTTATTACAATCTGGATGGGGGAGAAATCCAGACATCACCCCGCAACCAATGGGATATTGCCTTCAGGACAAAAAAATTGAGCTCCTCAATTCTCACCAATGACGGTTCCGGCGTTGTTTTGTATACTTATCCGAAAGCAGATACGACTGGCTGGTCAACGATTGATACAAGTGGATTGTCGGCATGGACACCCATGTTCAACGATCCAACTGATTGGGAAAACGGCGCTTTTTCTCGCAATGCCACCGGACATCCCGATTATGGCTGGGGAAAATACAATGATGTAACCCACAACCTGGTCGGAGATTCTATTTTTATAATCAAGCTGCGTGATGGGAGTTTCAAGAAACTCTGGATAGTCAGAAAATATTCTTCTCTGGATACCTATTTTTTTCGGTATGCAAACATTGACGGAACAAATGAACTCTCCTTATCCTGTAATCTGGACGGTTTAACAGATAAGGATTTTATTGGTTTTTCATTTGAAACCAATCTGCTGGTAACCTATGAACCAGCTTCCCTTTCGTGGGATATCGTATTTACAAAATATATCTCCATCCAGCCAAATGGAACTCCCTACCCAGTGATTGGCATTCTGAGCAACCAAGGGGTCTCAACCAAGAAATTTCATCCTGTCCCCCTCTCATATAATGACTTTGGCGTGGGGAGCTGGGATTCGACACGATCATCCATCGGCTGGGACTGGAAGGTGTTTGATAACAATACCTTTGCCTATAAGATTGCCGATTCAACAGTCTATTTCGTGAAAACCACAAGTGGAGATATTTATAAACTCTGCTTTACTGCCTTTTCCGGAAGCACCAAGGGCATCGTGAAATTTGACCGTATAAAGGCCGCAGGAGCCGGGTTGGAAGAACCAAACCCAAATGATATTCAATTGAATGTTTATCCGAATCCTGCCATCGACAGGATCAATATACATGTGACCGGTGTTACCGGTAAAGACCTTACGTTTACGCTTACAGATCTGACAGGCCGACAACTCCGTGCAGATCGTCCGGGACGCAAGGCTGATGGGCTTAATGCTTATTCAATGGATGTAACCGGGGTGCAACCCGGGGTTTATTTTGTGACCGTTTTCAACGCAGCAACGAAAACGGTAACCAAAGTAATAATCACCCGTTAGGCATGATTAAAGGCCCATTCAGCCTCCTTATCGGACTATTAAGTCTTTTGGCCGTGGCCCCTGGTTACGGCCAAAAGACTTTTATAAAGGTTATTGATCAGAAAAGCCATGAACCGGTCGCCTTCGCGCATGTCTGCTTTGAAGGGCTGACCTCAGGTTCTGCAAAATACAGCCTCACCTCCATCGAAGGCACCGTAGCGAACGAGGTGAAGGAAATTTCAAAAATGGCCATCAGCTATATGGGTTTTGCAACCTATGCCGATACCATCCGCCCCGGGCAATCCATTGAAATCCAGCTGCGCCCGAAGGTGCTGAGCATGGATGAAGTGGTTGTTACCGCACAATACACCCCTGAGCGGGCCGACAAATCAATCTACAAGGTTGAGGTGATCAATGCCCGGCAGATCGACCAGAAGGCGGCTACCAACATGGCCGATCTGCTCAAGGATCAGACGACCATGCGGGTAACCCAGGACGGGGTGCTGGGCACAAGCCTTCGCATCCAGGGCATGTCGGGTGAAAATGTCAAATTCCTGCAGGACGGGGTTCCCCTGATCGGCCGGATGAACGGCAATTTCGACCTGAACCAGATCAACCTGTTCAATGTTGACCATGTCGAGGTGATCGAAGGCCCCATGTCCGTTATCTATGGCAGCAATGCACTGGCAGGTGTCATCAATATCATCACGAAGGAGAACAAGTCCTCACTGCTGAATGCAACTGCCAATGCCTATACCGAATCGGTCGGGGTTTACAACTTCGACGCAGCAGTGTCTGTCAATCATAAAAAACACGGTTTTTCGCTCGATGGCGGTCGGAATTTTTTCGGGGGGTATTCACCGGTGGATACCAGCCGGATCCAGACCTTCAAGCCACGCCGCCAGTATTTCTTTGATGGTTACTATGTTTTTACATCCAATGTGTTGAAATTCAAGGTAAGTGGTGACTATTTCAATGAACTGCTGGTTGACAAGGGTCCGTTTGTTGACCGCTACAATGAGACAGCCTTTGATAATAATTTCACAACAATCAGGTATTCTGGGCGTGCCGATGCCTCCATCAAACTTCCGAAGAGCCATTTTATTAACCTGCTAGGTTCATGGTCGGGCTACACCCGTGTACGCGAGACTGTTTTCAAGAACCTGACCACCCTTTCTGAAAATATTGTTCCGCAGTCGTGGGCGCAGGATACAACCACCATCAATAACCTGATTGCGCGCGGCACATTCGCCCGGAGCAATCCAGACCGGAAATTAAATTACCAGGCGGGATTCGACATCAGCATAGAGCGGGGTAAGGGGAAGAAAATTGAGGGTTATTCACAGGAAATCGGCGACTATGCTGCCTTTGTGAGTGTGAAGTGGGATCCTGTAACAAACCTGTCGATACAGCCTGGACTGAGACTCATCTACAACACCAATTACAATGCACCGCTTGTTTATGCCCTGAGCGCCAAGTGGAATATCATTGAACCTCTGAATCTGCGGTTTTCCTATTCCCGCGGATTCCGGGCACCTTCGATCAAGGAGCTTTACCTTGTTTTCATTGATGTCAACCATAATGTATTAGGCAACCCAGATCTCAAAGCCGAAAAATCAAATAATTTCAACCTCAACCTGAACTGGACGGTTGAAAAGGCAAAGGTGGCCTGGTCGATGGATGTGAGCGGCTTCTATAATTTCATTGAGAATGTCATCATGCTCGCCCAAACCGGAGGCAGTCTTGAATATAGCTATGAAAATGTCAGCCGGTACAAGAGCTCCGGTGTTCAGATAGGTTGTTCCTATTCTGTGTATCCTGCATTCAAGATGCAGGTTGGAATAGCGGAAACAGGCATCACGGGCAGTCCCGATGTTGATCTTCCCTATGATACCTTTAAATGGTCAACGGAGGTAACGGTCAGTCCTTCCTATCGGTTCATAAAGCCCGATGTGACGCTGTCTCTTTATTATAAATACTCAGGATCTGCACCTCAGCTGATGTTTGATGAACAGGTATTGACCTGGGGTTGGGTAGATCCCTACAACACCATGGATTTTACAGCAAGCAAGGGTTTCTGGAACGGGCGGATACGATTGTCGGGCGGGGTCAAGAATATTTTCAACACCACCACGGTGCCTTCAACCGGGGGAAACGGGGGTGCGCACAGCGGCGGCAGCGGGAACACGAATGTGGGGTGGGGACGTACGGCTTTTCTGAAATTGTCGGTTCAATTTAACAAATACAAGTGATGCGCGGAACGTTATTCTTTTTCCTTTTAATCCTGGCTGTTTCGCTTTCGTCCTGTTTCAAGGAGGATGAAATGGTCACGCCACATCCGGTCGGGGATTTGCAGACCGATACCATTTCGCTGACTGAAAATTACCTTTACCAGGTATATTTCAGCCTGGATTCGGGTAAAACGGTAAGTTCAAATGTGAGGACGCAGATTGACCTGGGTTTCGACTGCAGTCCGGGTGGCTGGCAGGTGATCCTCAATACCAGTGATTTTATGAAAGTCGCTGACCTGGGGGAGGTTGTTTTTGGCCAGACTTATGATACGGCCGGGCTGAAACTCAGCTTTGACAAGTCGGACGGAAACCCCGATTCCAATGCTGTTGGCCGGTGGTTTACCGTTTCGGGCAGCGACACTGTTTCGAATCATCACGTGTATGCCGTCAGCCGTGGTCTCGATGAGTTGGGGAACCCGCTGGGTCTGTACCAGGTGATTTTCGACAGCCTCAGTCATGGAAAGTATTTCTTCCGGTATGCCCCGCTGAGCGGAGGTTCCGGATCAGCCGGAGTTGTTGCAAAGTTACCGGGGACCCATTTCGTCTATTTCAGCCTAAAAACAGGGACGGTCGTCACGGCTGAACCTCCATTTCAGACGTATGATCTTTTGTTCACCCAGTACACCACCCTGCTGTTTACGGATGAAGGCATTCCATATCCTTACCTGGTCACGGGCGTGCTGTTGAACAGGAAACTGGTCCAGGTTGCCATGGATTCGGTTACTGATTTCTCCGCCATCACGCGCGATCAGGCCAGGCTGATGACCTATTCATCCGCCCTCGATGCCATTGGCTGGGAATGGAAATTGTACAATTTCACCACCGGGGTATATACGATCAGGCCAAATCTGAATTATGTCATCCGTGGGATCTCCGGCTTTTATTTTAAACTGAGGTTCTCCGGCTTTTACAACAAGGACGGGCTGAAGGGCTATCCCGTGATTGAATATCAGCAGTTATAGCAGTTTACAGTTTCTTTTCATAGATATCAAAAGGAACCAGCAGTCCGAACGTTACATTCCATCCGGGATTATACACCCCAACCTCCTTCAGCCTGCTCAGGTGATCGAAATACTGCGTGTTGGTCAGGTTGCTGCCCGAGATGAACAGTGTGCACCATTGCTTTCCGATGCGAAGTTTTGTGCCTGCCGAAGCATCAAGCAGGAAATACCCTGGTGTTGCGGTTTCAAAGTTGTCGATACGGTTTTGTGAAGCATGGAATTGTCCGCCGATTTCCAGGTACGGGGCTGACATGATGCTGGTTTTCGCGGTGCTGAAAGTCCACCTTAACTTATGAACGGTATGCAGGGCCGGAATGAACGGAAGCGGTGTCGCCGTTGATTCATTGGTGCCCAGCACAAAATCGATGCTGTTTTCGAAGTGCAGCGGATCAATCAGGTGGAAGTCGGCTTCAAGCTCGAAGCCCCTGAGCGAAGAGTTGCCCTGGACAAAGCGGTATACCTGGCAGGTTTTCCCTTCAATGACCCTGGTTTCCCCATTGATGTTGCGCTGATAGATATAATTGAAAATGTAGTTGTAATATCC
>Ga0247844_1007318_pt1 | contig 12615 bp, 9 predicted proteins | sample LaCtaG_FD_192421 | JGI IMG/M metagenome (GOLD analysis project Ga0247844, IMG submission 192421) | Freshwater microbial communities from meromictic Lake La Cruz, Castile-La Mancha, Spain - LaCruzMarch201714.5m_1 | ecosystem: Environmental > Aquatic > Freshwater > Lake | place: Spain: Castile-La... | reverse complement strand
GTAGGCTGGCAATTTATTAAAGAATCCGGTGGAATTTTGGGCGGGACGTCGTGTTTTTAGGGTCAAGTTTTTCGCTGGCGGCCGTGGGGGCTGGTGTTGGTGTCTCTCATGACATTACTCCAGATCACACCGAGAGCGCATATTGGTCGAGCCAGGATTCGACGGTTTGGCGGGTTATCGCCGACACTTTCGTATTGCTCCGGCATTCCAGCTCGTTGATCCGCCAGTCGCCATCCCCGCCTTTTACGATGGACAGGGTGGCGCGCTCCGGGCGGAGGACCCGGTAGATGAAGGTTGTCCGCCGCCTGACCCGCTCTGCATAGGTGGCAACGCAGTTGTTTTGGGTTTTTCCCTCCTCAGCGAGCGCCGTTGTCGTGAGGATCGGAACAATGTCGCGCGTCCCGCGCAGCGGAGGCAGGGGGAGCCGCGGGTCGCCGCTACCGCCGGGACGCATCTTAAGGAATTTGGCGCTGACCTCCGCGTGCATGGCTCGAAGCCTTGCGAGGGACTGGATCTTCGGGCATCCCGCCCGGGCATCGACGACCGCCAGCATCTCGAGGGTGTCCCGCAGCATCTCCGAGGCCCGGGCCTGATATTTTTCGGTCGCCGACTCCCCCACCTCGGCGAGGAGTGCCGGCGTGGTTGCTTCCAGGAGGGATGGGCTGGTGGCCAGCGCGAGGACTCCCGCGTTGAACTTTTGAAGGTGGGAGAGGGGCTTCAAGGTCCCCTCCCGTCTCAGGGCTCCGCGAAGCAGGAGGAGAACGTCCACCGCAACCGACTCGGCAGATATTTTAGCGAGGACCTTCGCTGCCGCCTCCGTGCCAGGAAACCCGAGAGCCTCCGCCATGTCGCGCTGGCGCTTTCTGGAGATCGCTGCAGCCCCCTCCATGGTTAAGAACGTCTCCCGGAAAGGCCCGAAATTCCCCAGCGCGAATGCGAGGGCCGGGTTCAGCCTCGCGAGCTCGATGACCCCCTCGGACAAGCGCACAAGCCGGAGGATCCCCCATTGCCGGTTCTGGAACTTTTCGACCGCGGCCGCGATCGGTTTGGGCATGGAAAAGCGAAACCCGTCGAAGGCCCTGCGGCGTTGCTCTGCAAGGGTCGGCTTCACGGGAATGTGATCAAACAAGAGCTCCATCTGGGGCTGTGCCTTTGCCTTTTGGGGACGGTAGGGCTTCACGACCCGGAATCGGGGATCAAACTCCTCCCATGCATCGCCCTCCTCTTTGCGGAACGCTTTCAATGCGGGCCAAGCCTCGAGGATCATGACGCTCCCCTCTGAGAACGCATACAGCTTGTTATTCTTGAATCGGAAACCTGGACTTTCGCTCATCTACTCGGAGGGCGGCGCGAATTTCGTGACGGCCAAGTCCTCCGATTTGATGGTCACCGGGACGCTTGGCATATGGAGGACGGTCTTGACCCCGGCCTCGGCGAGGATTGTCCACGCCGGATCCTCTTTGGCGCGGAGGTTTTCCCTCAGGCAGATGAGGTGAGGGCCGACGCACAGGAAATACATCGCGAGGGATTGAAGATGAAGCCGCGGCCGGATGTGCAGGGAAAAATACTGAGGTGAGGTGAGATTTGATCCGAGAAAGGCGTCTTTGAAGTGGGAGAGGAAACGTTTGAGCATGATCGTGGCACCGTGACCAAAATGGTCGTCAAACGCGGGGTCATACGGGAATTCCTGAGCCTCCATGCCGGATGGTGACGGGAAAATGAAATGCGAAATTCCCGACTCCCAGAGCCCGCTGTCGCGCTGCCGCAGGTAGGGGGCCGGCAGGTAGGCACCGCTGAACCCCTCGGCTTTGAACCGGGCAAGCGCGTCAACACAAATCCAATGCTGAATTTCCATCCATCGCGTAGCCGCCTCGCGATCGCATTCCAGCGGCTCCTGCTTGATGCAAAGAACCTCCTTGTCGTCGCACTGCATGACGATTCCGAACTTGTTTTCGCCGGCTTTTTCCGGGGCGAGCTGGCATGCGCCGTACGGGAGAAGGCATCTCAAATTTCGCAGGAAACCGGGCGATGGGCGTTCGATTTTTATCGCGCCGCGTGCGGTGGGAATGCTGGTCATGCCGGAAAGATACCCCCGGCGGTAGGACAAATACGTGCCCACCCCCCAGAAAATCACTTCACCCTTGCGGCCCCTTTCGGATCCTTCGAACAATCTCCGGCAGAGCAACTGCGGCCGTGGATGGCAGAAAAACTGACGCGAGCTTGGAGAATGGCGTTTCGCCCGGATTGATCTCAATGATAGGGATCCCTTTCTCCAGGGCCAGATCGACCAGGCCGGCTGCAGGATAGACAACCCCGCTCGTGCCGACGACCATGAGGACGCTGGCGCAGTTCACGCTGATCCTTGCCCTCGACATGAGGATCGGATCGAGGGACTCTCCAAACCAAACCACATTGGGCCGCAGCGAGTCGCTGCCGCAGGTGGGACATGTGGTTTTTGATCCCGGCTGGGTCCCCGGACATCCCCTGTGGCAGCGGTTGGAGAGAATTCCTCCATGCAGGTTGATGACGTAGGAGCTTCCCGCCGCCTCGTGGAGGGAGTCCACGTTCTGGGTGATGACGACAACCTCCGGAAAAATCTCCTCCATCTCTGCGATAGCTAGGTGACCGGCATTCGGCTTGGCCTTCCGCACGAACTCTCGGCGGTATTCATAAAATTCCCGAACCCGCTGCGGATCGCGCTCGAACGCCTCCGGGGTGGCAAGGTCTTCCGGCGAGAAGTTCTCCCAGATCCCTTCCATGGCATCGCGAAATGTCGGGATCCCAGATTCCTGGCTCATGCCGGCCCCGGTGAAGATCACGACGGATTCCGCCCCCCGCAGCAAGTCCACCGCGAAGTCGATGTCAGGATTGCTACTCATCTTATTGCTCTCTCCCGTTGGCCCCGGCTACTCGAGATTTTTCGCTCCAAGGCTGTGAACCAGAATCATGAGGGCATCATTGCTCATCTCCTTCAACTCGGGATTGATCCCGCAGATGTCACAAAATAGCACGAGGGTTTCCGCGAGATACTTGAAGTAAACCCGCTTTCCGGATTCCAACTTCCTGCGGATGCGGGCCATGCGAAACTCAAAATCGCGCACGAGCACTTCACCCTCCGCGTTCAGCGGCGTCATTGTGTCATACGAGGTGAGGAGCAGATTGAAAAATGCGGCTTCAATACGGAGATGGTAAAATGCGTTGGCCTTTCTTGTCGCGATCGAGTTTGCGATGGCGCGCTCCCTGCGCTCCTCGGCGGCGGACGCCTGCCAGCCAAACTGTGGGAATGATCCGAGAGGGTAGTGCATCGAAACGAGTCTTACTGTGCTGGAGAGACATTTATAGTCTCCCCTCTAAAAAAATCTGACATAGATCACAACCCCCCTCATGTTTTCGAGCCCTTTCGTCTGCGGGCTTGTCGGGATAGAATCGTTCCTATAGGTGGAGTTCTCGGAGTCGCCGCGACTCCGACTATCCACCCGCGAATGAAGATCACCTTCGGCCTCTCCCTTGACGGCTTCCGCCCATCTGTCCCGGTCTTCAACCATATGTATTGCGGACCGATGGGGCTGGTCGAAGCTCTTGAGCTGCGACTCGGGCTGGCAGCCGAATCGACTGGAGCTGCGACGCGGCTGCACCGGTATTTGGGTGCGCTGGAGAAAACCTCGGCCGCTGCCCCCCGTTTTTTTTCTGAATCTCTGAAGGTTGATCGTTGGGGCACGGCGGCAAACCTGCTCAGCATGCGCGACGAACTGCGAATGGCCGGATGGGACGGGGTTGACTCCTCCCTGCCGCGGCTCCAGGACCTGTCTGCCGCTGAAAAGATTGCGAGCTTCCCACCCGGACTGCCCGACCGGATGGAAGCGATCTGCGTGGAGATCGCAACCAAATCTCCGCAAATTTCGGAAATCCAATGCGTTGAGCCTGCCGTGTATCTGCCGCTGCGACTCCGCTGCCTGCTTGAAAAGCTCGGAGCCACATTTTCCTGCGTGCCCGACTCCGAGCTTGCCGGCCCGGCCACGAACTTGCGCCTTGTGCAAGATTACCTTTGCGGGCGCGACATTTCAGGCAAGAGCTGGCGCGAGGGAGACGACTCGGTCATTTTTGCCACCGCCTTTTCTGAAATAACGCTGGCTCATGCGGCAGCTCAGATCCTGCAGCGCGAGGAAAGGCCAACTTTGCTGGCGACTGCATCCGCCGGACCCATAGCCGATGTCCTAAATATCAGCCAAGCCGCCGCACCCGCTCTGGACTCGGCATCGCCGTTACGGCCGGCCGCGCAGGTGCTCGGGCTGGCGCTGGAAATGAGATGGGAGCCCCCAGATCCCTCCAGGCTGCTCCAGTTCCTCTCGCACCCGGTTTGTCCGGTCAGCCGTGCGCTTCGCATGCACTTGTCTGAATCCATTGCCGACCGCCCCGGGATCGGTTCCGTCAAGTGGCACGAGTCCATTGACAAGTGCCGGGAGAGGATACGAAATGACGAAAATCTGAGCCCGGATGAAATTGCGGAAAAGCTCTCGCGCATCGAAAGTGACCTGAAGCGCTGGATATTTGTCGAGCGTTTCCCTCGTTCGGGCGGCGCGCCGGGGTCAGCACTAGCGGAAACGGCCCGACAGGTCGAAATCTGGGCTCGCAAGCGCGCCTCGATAACTGAGGACGAATCCCAATCCCGGCACTTCGCGTCACTGGCTTCGACAGCCGCCGAGTTTTCCGGCATCATCACGGAAATCCCCATCGTCTCTCCCGAGGAGCTGTCCTTGATTCTGGAGCAGGTCTCCGGTTCCGGTACGCTCGTAGGAGATCGCATTGCAGAACTCGGCGCGCCCCGCTTCCTCCCGGATGCGGGGGCTGCGATTGAGGCAATCGACTCCATCCTGTGGTGGGGATTTGAGCAGAAGGAGCCCCGCCTGTCGAAGCGCTGGAGCTTGGAGGAGTTAAAACACTTGGAAAAAATCGGCGTCCTGCTCCCGATGCCCGAAAATGATCTCGCCTTGGCGCGTGCCTGCGCAGGGCGCCCGTTTCTCGCCGCACGCACGCAAATTGTCCTTCTCTGGCCGAGGGTGCGAGGCAGCGAACCCGTGGAGAGGCATCCGCTCTACACCACGCTTGAGGCCAAGCTCGGACCGCTCCCCAGTCTCGATCTCGACAAGGAGGAATTCCCCCTCATCAAAGTCGAACGGCCTGTTCAGCCGCTCCCTTCGAAAAAACGGTGGGTCAACATCTCCGACCCCACCTTGCTCAGCTCACGCCAGGAAGAGTCGTATTCGAGTCTATCCAAATTCGCTCTCCGTCCATTTGAGTGGGTCTTCCACTACAAGGCGAAGCTGCGGAGGGGATCGCTCAAAGAAATCAACCTTTTGGCCCAGCGGGGTAACCTCCTGCATCGGGTCGTCGAGCGGATGCTCGAACCCGGATGCTCGATGAAATGGATCTCGGCCACAAATTCCGAGTTCGACAGATGGCTCGATTCCATCTGGCCCCAGCTTCTTCAAACCGAGGGCGCAAACTTCCTGATGCCAGGCTGCCAAACTGATGGGCAGCGGCTGCTGGGAGATGCCCGCCGGGCCATCTGGGATCTCGTTGGGCACATGAAAAGGGCGGACGCCGTCTCTGCCGAGGCCGATGTCCGCATGGAGCCGGTCCCGTTTGAGAGCACGATGCTCGGAGGCATCATCGATCTTAATATCATAAATCGCCATGGGAAGACAGCCGTTGTGGATTTGAAATTCGGTCAGGGAAAACCCAAGCGCAAAGAACTCGAAACCAACACGGCTCTGCAGCTCGCGGCGTATGGGAAGCTCGTCAGCGAAACATCGGGCGGCGCGTGGCCTGCTGTCGCCTACTACATTCTTCGTAGCGGGAGCTTCCTTGCCCAGGACCAGACATTCTTTCCTGACGCCGTCGCGGTTATGTGTTCCAGCGCCTCCCCCGGTCCGGAAGCCATGTGGAGCGACTTCCTTGAAGTTTGGCGCTGGAGACGGAAGCAACTCGACTCCGGGTGGGTGGAAATTCCCACCACGGGGACTGATCCGACGGACGGTACGACCGGATGCCCCTCCTCGTTGCCGCCGATCGATGCATGGACCTCCGATCCATCCGCTCCCCGGTATGACGACTTTAAATTCCTCACGGGTTGGGAGATCACCCAATGAACATCGCCATCACCAGCGCCGGGGCAGGAACGGGGAAAACCTACCACCTTTGCACGATCATCACCGAGGCGCTGACCAAGGGAATCCCCAGAGAAAAATGTCGTCCCGATGATTTGATAAAATGTCGTCCGGGCGCCTTCATCGCCACGACGTTCACGAAAAAAGCGGCCACGGAGCTGAAGGAGAGGATTCGTTCACGATTACTCAAAGAGGGACACCACGAGGAGGCCATGCGGGTCGAGGAGGCCCTCGTCGGAACCGTCCACTCGGTCTGCGCACGCATCGTGGAGAGGTTCGCCTTCGAGGCCGGAATTTCCCCCCGCCTGCGCATTCTGGATGAGACGTTCGAAAAGATCCTGCTGAGCGAATCCATCGAGCAGTGCTCAAGCCTCGACGAGATCGGCAAAATGGAGCGCCTTTGCCGCCGCCTGGGACAGGTCAATTCGCGAACTTTCCAGTCCCAATGGCGGGATCAGATCCGGGAGGTGATTTCTGCCGCCCGCTCGAATGACATTGCCCCCTCGCGCTTTAAGCAAATGGCAGCCGAAAGTCTCGCGGAGATCGTTGGACTTCTGCCCTCCACATCGCAAACGGATCTGGAAATGCAGCTCATGGCCGCCATTGAAGCCGCGATCAAGAACATTCCCCTCAACGAAGACGACACAGCTAAAACGGCAGACTGCGTTACGACCCTCCAGCAAGCGCTTGCGGACCTGCGCGGAGGAAACCTCAGATGGTCGGACTGGTGCAAACTCTCAAAAATCTCTGCGGCAAAGGCCAGCCAGGGCGATATTCTCCCGATTAACCAAGCCGCCGCGGAGTACGACCGGCACCCGCAACTGCATGCGGACATCGAGCAATACATCGCCTGTATTTTCGACCTTGCCGCTGCCGCGATGGATTCCTACCAAGATCGCAAGAAGGCACGGGGTGCGCTCGACTACACCGACCTGGAGACGCTCACTCTCGCCCTCCTGGACCGTGTTCCCGTGCAAGACTGCATCCGAGCGGAATTCGACCTCCTGGTTGTGGACGAATTTCAGGACACAAGCCCGATCCAGTTGGCGCTCTTCGTTCGTCTGGCTGGCTTGGTGAAGGTCTCCCACTGGGTTGGCGATACCAAGCAGGCCATCTACGGGTTCCGGGGCGCCGACCCCGCGCTGATGCGCGCCGCCGAGGCGAAGTTCGACAAAGGCGAAACGCTCAGCGAATCCCGCCGCCACCGTCCGCAACTCGTGGACTTCTTCAACGGGCTGTTCCCGGATGTCTTTAAGAAGACCCATGGGATGAAAGTCAATGAAGTACGGCTGAAAGCCTACCGCGAGGAGCAGAACGGAATGTCTCCGTCCATCGAAGTGTGGTCTCTTTCTAATGGCCTCTTCACTAAAAAAGGCGCCCCGGCAGCCGTGAGAGCCGCCCAGGCCGACGATTGCATCGTGCGTGGAATCCGCGAACTCAAGGACTCGGGGATGCTTGTGAGCGACAAGACAAAGCAGCGTGACAAGGTCGAGGTGCTCCGTCCTGTAAGGTGGGGTGATATTGCCGTGCTCTGCTACAGCAACAGCAAAGCGTCTGCCCTTGCATCGCGGCTTATTGCCAATGGGGTTCCCACTGCCCGGGAGACCACAGGGCTCCTTTCGACGCCGGAAGCAGTGCTTGCACTCGCCTGCCTTCGCTGGCTGAACGATAACAACGACTCGGTTGCCACGGCAGAGATCCTTTCGCTCGAGACCTGCCGTGCCATCGAAGACTGGCTCGAAGACAGGCTGGCGTGGCTCAAAGATAAACCTTCCGGGCTCTGGGGGATCGATGGAGGGCTCAAAAGCCGGGTGCTTTCCGGCATCGCGTCGCTGCGGGAGCGCATATCTCTTCTGACCCCTGCGGAGCTGCTGGATGCCGTGCTGATCCACGGCGACATTTCCGGCATCGCCTCCCAATGGGGGGCGGAATGCGCCGCCAACCGCCGATCAAACCTAGAAGCCCTCCGTGGCCTTGCCGCCGAATACGAGAGCCTCTCGGCTGGATCCGCTGCCAGCCATGCAGGGTTTTTGCTCTGGTGTGGTTCTCTCGAATCCTCCGGGCAGGATGCCAGCGCGTTTGATGAGAGCGCAGATGCCGTTCAAATCCTGACCTGGCACGGATCGAAAGGCTTGGAGTGGCCGGTCGTGATCTGCCTAGACCTTGACGACGAACCCCGCCCTCGTATCTGGAATAGTCCGGCCGTCGTCCCAGCTGGATCGTTCGATCCCGACAGGCCGCTCGACGGCCGCCGGCTTCGATTCTGGCCCTATCCGTTCGGGCAGCAGACCAAGGATGTGCCTTTGTATCAAAAAGCCGATGCATCCCCTATCGGCAAAACCGCCGCGGAGGAGGCGGAATGCGAGCAATCCCGACTCCAGTATGTTGCGATGACCCGAGGCCGAGACCTCCTGGTCTTCCCACAGGCTGGCGGCATGATTCCTTGGCTACCGGAGGGCGTGAAATGCGGGATGTTCGATCTTCCCCAAAAAACTCCATCCGAAGACAAAGTGGGCGGGATTCGGCGCAAAGTTCGCTGTCTCACCCCGATCGAATCGGCAGCAACTGCGAACCCTGCACTCACTGTAAAATGGTTTCCCGAGCCGCAGTCCCCGAAACAATTCCCTCCGGCAGACCTCACGCCATCCAAACTTGCGCCGGTCGCTCAGCCACATGGAGCGGAGCAGCTCTCCTACAAGGCGGTGATCCATATCGGTTCAGGAAACAATGACCGAGCCGTCGGCGATGCCATCCATGCTGTCTTGGCAGCTTGTCTCATTCATCAGACGGACCTCCTGGCCCGCACAGAAAAAATCCTAAAAGCACATGGGGTAGAGGCCGATGCGGGGGAGATCACTGCCGCCGCTTCAACTTTCCACGACTTTATCACAGCCAAATTCCAGCCACAGGAAATTCTGGTTGAAGTCCCCTTCAGTCACTGGAACACGAAAGGTCAACGCATTGCGGGCAATATGGATCTTGTCCTCCTGACGAAAGAGGGGGCAGTGCTGATCGACCATAAATCGTACCGCGGGCCCGATCTGGAACAAAATGCAGCTGGATACTCAGGTCAGATCGCCGCCTACCGGGACGCCCTTGCCGCACACGGGCACGAGGTGCGCTCGGCGTGGATTCACTACTGCACCCAAGGGAAACTGGTTCAATGTTCATGAGACGCGAGCAGCACCGAAGCAGATTATCAAAAAGATCTCTGCAGGGACAATAAATGTCTCTATGCCACTATAGCATTAGAACCATAAAACACCAATATGCCGCGCACAAATACAAACAAACACTAAACCGCAAAAATGAACTCAAATAAAGTACTAACAAAAGAAGCAGTTAAAGGTTTTTTAACAAAGAAACCAGGGTCTGATGACGAACGATGGGACATATTAAATGAGGTAGAATCGTATACGGAACTCACTCTAGATGGCTTAAATGAATTAATCAGGCGCTGGCGACGGTGGGATGTATACCATCGCATGTATTTAAGCAATATCGCGGAAATATCGGACGAGTTGCTTGCTTGCCTTGTTGCTTCAGGTGTGCAATTTGAGATTGGTTTGCTCCAATTAAGCAAGAAGAGCGCTCAACTAATGGTGCAGTCAAACGCGCCCACAAGTCCGGTAGGCGGGATTGCATTGAAAGAATTGGAGGAACTTTCCCTTCAGACCGCGAAAATACTTGTGAACGCAAAACACATTAACGAAGTGCGATTTATCATAAACGGTCGTGCAAAAATGGAAAAGGAAACAATCCAACTACTCTTATCTGAAAAGAATTGCTTGGTGTTGGTGCGCAACATATCTGTTGCTAATATCAACCTATTGAACGAGAAAAAGGCTGGATTTATTTTTAATCGATTGGTGCTTGACGAACTCAGCGATGAAGAAGCACTGGCATTTGCAGATTTATTCCCTTGGGTTGATCGAGAATGCATTTGTCAAGCAGAAGAAGTGCCAAAACAAATCAAAGCTGCAAAAAAAGCAATCAACGGCAAAAGAAAATCATCAGAGTTGGTCGGCACCCAAAGTGATATCAATGATTTTGATATTCTTAGAAACAAAATTGCTGAGGATCTGCCGGTGCAGCTAGTGACCCCAGAAAATAGGTTCGTTAGTCGAATCAGGGCTTGCAAAAAAGAACTTAAAAACTATATATCCGGCGCTCGCGATATCATTGACGACTCTCATCGTCGCCTCGTTATTGAATGCTTTAAAAATCCGTCGAAGCCGGATCGCGGTTTGTATATTAGAACTGAACGAACACCAGCAGTTTGCAATGAGGGCGGAATCGCAAACGCATACGTTCGAATGGGTGCGTGGGCGGCTCACTATTGTTACGATCTCAGAGAAACGATTTTTCAAGATCATGGGGGAGGGCAAGAATGGGTTAAGGAATGGATTGAGGAGGCACTTAAATATTGCGAGGTTAGCCCAGCCGCTTCAGATGTAGATTTCTCTTATCACAATTACTGGATTGATGTTGATCTCGATGGGGCTGATGTAGCTGTCTGTGGCGGGCAGGCGCGGATTCTTACAGCTCAGCCTTCGGTTGGTGACGAGTGGACAAACTATGTGGTTGTGCCTAATGAGATATGCGACTTTATCAACACAGTTCTATTTCCAAAGTATGTGGCCATGTATATTGGATACGATTTCGTTGATGCTTCGGATGCTTCGGATGCTTCGGATGCTTCGGATGCTTCGGATGCTTCGGATGCTTCGGATGCTTCGGATGCTTCGGATGTTTTCGAAGGAACTTTCGTTCTTATTGAGAGATCAGAGGTCTGGGGATTTGTTGAAAAAATGAAGTATCTAAGTAACAAAATATAAAAGCGCAATATGCCTAACACGAATAAAAAAAAGCCGCTTGATCTGCACGAGATTGCCAGAAAGGGGAATCTCAAGAAGGTTGATGCTAGCATTTTAACGATTGAAAGCCTCTGCGAAAGAAACGACGATGATATGACGGTTTTCGAGATTGCCATCGAGTCGGGTTATATTGATAGCCTGCCGTTAAAGTTTTTTTCAATAGAAAGCCTAAAGCGTCAGCACGAACTTGTCGAAACTACCATTCTGTTTAAGGCTGCCGAAAATGGATGCATAGACAAAATACCCATTGAAGTTCTTACTGAGGAGCACCTGCTAACAGCAGGCAGTAATAAAAAAACCGTTGCATGGCAAGCAGCGTCAAGCGGAAATCTAAAGCAGTTTCCACGCTCATTTCTTTCAGCTAAGGCTCTGATTTCTAATCAATATCCGGGCAACGACGGAATGGCCGGAGCTGTTGATGGCGGACATCTTGATCAACTTCCTGCCGACCTGCTCACATCTGAAAACATGCTTTTGAAAAACACAACTCAGGAAGGGTCGAACAGATTTCACTATGCGGCTGCGGCAAGAACGCTAAACAGAATTCCCGAAAAGCTTCTCACCCTTGAGAACCTCTTGACCATCGACGATTTTGGCCGAAACGTTTTCCACATCGCGGCTCTGCATGGCTCGCTATCACAGATCCCCACGCACTTTCTGACAATCGAACTTCTTTCTCATAAATGCGCTGGACAGGTGTGGTGTAAAGGCATGACTCCATTGCATATTGCCGCTTATGCAAAACATTTGGATCAAATCCCTGAAGAATTCCTCAGCGAGAACGTGCTCCTCATCAAGGCAGCAAACGGAAAAACCGTCTTCAATTTCGCCGTTGAGGGTAAAAGTCTAAAACAGATTCCGAAAAGTCTGGCAGCAAAACTGAAAAGTCTCCATAAACCGAAAACGTCAGAGCCGGGGTGCCCGGGTGAAGTTTACGCATGGATCAAAGGAGGCATTATGGCAGTAGAATGCGCAGATAAAAAGCAACGTGCGCTTGTTGGATGCCAAAAGATTCTTAAAAATGACGCATGCCTACTTGATGCGGTCGCGGTAATTGACGAAATTGACTCGGGAAACTGGGTGGTCGCCTATTGCGGTTTATTCGATGAGATCCCAACCATTGTCTCCAAGAAGCTCAAAACAAAAGTCGCGTATTTATATTATGACGATACTTCGGGCCTGTATGGCTGCTCGCTTTTCTTGAACGGAAAGTGCCTAGAGGAAATTGCAAGCGAGAATGATGAGGCAGACTTGATAAAATCCTATAAACGGTTTGGTATATCCAACAGTAAGAAATCGGGCTTTGATGAGATTGCAATGGCACTAATTAATGCACGGTTCCGGGAACTTGGCATTTGCCTTCCGAACACCCTTACGCTTTGAGTGATGAACGGGGAGATGACACTCAATCTTAAAACTCTTGTGCATTCATGTTTCCCTCTCAATTTCTGGCTCTTCACAAAAATCTGTGGGTGAAAAAGCACCAGTTTGATGGGGGCTGTGCGCCCCCAAACCCGGCACCGCTCGCCGCGGCAGGCGTTCGGGGGGAGGGATGGGTAAGGCTTGCCTGC
>Ga0247844_1007317_pt1 | contig 12623 bp, 8 predicted proteins | sample LaCtaG_FD_192421 | JGI IMG/M metagenome (GOLD analysis project Ga0247844, IMG submission 192421) | Freshwater microbial communities from meromictic Lake La Cruz, Castile-La Mancha, Spain - LaCruzMarch201714.5m_1 | ecosystem: Environmental > Aquatic > Freshwater > Lake | place: Spain: Castile-La... | reverse complement strand
TTTTTTTTGTTAAATCTTTTTTTTTTTTTAGTAATTCTATATGCATCATATTTTTATTAGCAGTAGTTCCTAACATATTATGTGATTTTTTTAAAACAACTTTTTTCATACCAGTTTTCTTACTTTTATGTTTCATACCATTATGTTTCATACCATTATGTTTCATACCATTATGTTTCATACCATTATGTTCCATATTATGATGTTTCATATTATGATGTTCCATATTATGATGTTTCATATTATGATGTTCCATATTATGATGTTCCATATTATGATGTTTCATATTATGATGTTCCATATTATGATGTTCTGTATTATGTTTCATACGTTTTGCATTATGATTTTTCATATCATTCTTTTTAACATCAAGTTTGGTATTATTATTTTTCATAACACGTTTCATAGCAGTTTTTTTAGAAGAACCGCCTACAATATTATAATCAGTACTTTTGCTACATAAACCACAACCGCTATTAAAACTTGTTTTCATTATATTATATAATATATTTTTATTTTTTTGATTTAAAAAATAAAATTGATTTATTTTTTTCCACATTTTTTTTTTACTATATTATTGATTATGATTAAAGAATTAACTAAATCTACAAATATAATTTTATTTTTTAAACAATATGATGAAAAATATAAATGTTTAATATGTAATAATAATAATTATGAAGAAATGAAAGAAAAATATAATGAACCAAATATATTAATAATAACATTAAATATGTTATTTAATATTCTTAAAAGTGAAAACAATTTTACATATAAATATATGTTTTCAAATCAAATTGAATGTATATCTGGTAAATCAGATTTTAAAAATTTACGCAACTATATCATTTTAAATGATAATCACGAAACTAATTTAAAAAATATATATAATTATTTATTAAATTCTAAATTGAAAAAAAATGAATATTTATTTTATTTAATTATATTTTATCAATTATTAAACGGAGAATTATTATACGAAACTATTAATACAACTGATGAAATGTTAGATTTTATATCAAAAAATAATGAACTTCTAACAGATATAGATAGTTTTAAAAAAGATTTATTTGATACATATAAAGCATATTATTTATCAACATAATCCAAGTTTTTTACAAATATCTTTTGGATATAATCCATCAATAATCCATTTTGTTATATCTGAAATTTTATCAAGTATTTCATTACATTCTTTTTTTTGAGGTTGAATTATAATTATATTACATGTTGCATTTATAATTTGTTCTATAATATTTATAGAAATATTTGATATATTTAGTTCTAATTCTATAATATCAACTAAATCTGTGCAAAATAAACATTCTGGCGTAGGTAAAATTAAACTCATTATAATAATTATAATCAACTTTACTTTAAATAATTTTATCCAAAGGAACTGCTATATTTTTTTTAATTGGTACATAATCATTTATAATTATTTTTTTATCTCTTGTCATAGCACCTTTATTATTATTAATATTAACAAGTGGACCACCCTGCATTTTTAAAAATTGTTCATTATCATTATTTCTTAATTCTTCATTAATATCTTGTCTAGAATCTATTGGTGTTATATTATTAAATTTATTAATTTCATTTTTATTAAACGTTTTATTTAAACTATGATAATTTTCAAATCTATAATTAATATTTTCTGGCAAACTAAAATTTTGAACTGGTTTATTTGATTGGTCTAAATTACGTTGATTTAATGGTTGATTTTGTTGTTTATTTGGTAAATATGTTGGTTGTTGATTTGGTTGTTGATTTGGTTGTTGATTTGGTTGTTGATTTGGTGGTTGATTTGATGATTTATTTGGTAAATATGTTGGTGATTTATTTGGTGTGTGATTTGATGATTTATTTGGTAAATATGTTGGTGATTTATTTGGTGGTTGATTTGGTGATTTATTTGGTAAATATGTTGGTGATTTATTTGGTGGTTGATTTGGTGATTTATTTGGTGTATTATTTGGTGGTTGATTTGGTGATTTATTTGGTGTGTTATTTGATGATTTATTTGGTAAATATGTTGGTGATTTATTTGGTGGTTGTTGATTTGGTGATTTGTTTGGTAAATATGTTTGTAATTTATGTGTTAATTCTTTATTAATTGGTTTAATAGATTGTTGACCATATGGTTTAGCTGGTTGTTGATTAGGTAATGGTAAATAATGGGTTTGATTATGTGAAATATTATTTAAATCAACTCTATTTTGTGTTTTGCGTGTAAGAATTGGTTTTATAGAGTCAGTAAAAACTAAAGTTTGATTATTATTATTATTATTAGAATTTAATGTATTATTGAAAGAATAAAGTTCATTATTTTCGAATATTGGTGGGGGCATTGTTGATGGTAAAGACCTTGGAAAATTATAATTTTCACGATATACTTTTTCATTAATTCTTGATTGAATTGGACGATTCATATAAATAATTATTAAATAGATATTTTAAATATGATTTAATCTTATATATCTTAATATATCCCAAATTGCTTTACAATCTATTTCATTATATTTTATTATTTCATTCATATCTTTATAATCAGATATTTTAGTAATATTATTCTTTTCTAATTCTATATGTGCAAACCAAGATACAACAATTGCATCTAATCCATTAATAGTTGAATTATTCCATTTAGTTGTAATAAAACCATGATTATACATAACATTTGCAATTTGTTTAATTCCATAAGAATAATTATTTTGAATATTAATTGGAATATTAATAAATTTCTTCATTAAATCTATCCATCCTATATTAAAATTTAAATTATGTAATTTAAATGCTTTATCTAATAACATTGGTTCTATATTACCCCAATGAAATACTTTTCTTTTAGGATATTTATTAAGAATTTTAATAAATTCATTAATTATTCTTTTTTCTTCAGATAAATTTATATCATTAACTATCAAGTTTTTAAATATCCATTTATTATTTTCAATCCATCCAATGCCAATCATATAAATAATATTATCTTTATCTGCATTTAATAAAAGGTTATCACCTTTTTTATAATTAATTATTTTATCAAATGAATAATTTAAATAATATGTTGTTTCAAAATCAACATAAAAATCCATATAATTATGGGTTTTATCTAAATTATGAATTTTTAAATCAATTTTCAATGGTGTAATTATATGATTTTTATTTTTATTTATCTCAATCATATTATTAATAATTTTTGATATTTTATTATTTTTATTATCATTAGTATGTTTTATTTGTTCAAAATTATAAATGCCATGTTTATGAAAATATTTTCTTTCAGATATACCAATATTATATAATAATGTTAATTCTTTATTTTTATATGCTAATTCTTTTTTTTCTTGATGCCATAAATAATCATTTTTATTACACATATTTGGTAATAATTCAATTTTATCCGTTGTTTCTGGATTCCAATTCATACCATTTTGTTTTACATCTTTTAACCAAATAATAGATTTATTAATTTTTTCTATTAATTTATTATCTAATACATTAACTTTTCCTAATTTATAAAATGCATTGTATTTTAAACAATCATTTGTTTTAATAATTTTACCAAATAAATAAGATGTATCTGGTAAATAATTTTGAATAAATTCTAAAGCATAATTATACATAATCAATTGTGATTTTAAATATACTACATTTCTAATATTTTTAATTAAATCATTTTTATAAAGATGAAATGTATTAAATGTAATATTAATTATTCTATAATGCCATTTTTTATTAAATTTACATCCAATTTTTTCTTCATTTTTAGATAATACTTCTGAATTAACTAATTTATTTAAATAATCTGACCTAATAATTAAATCCACTATACCAAAAGTATTATTTGATTTATTATGTAATATACCATTACAAATAATTGGTTTCCCTATTTCCATATAATTAATAGTTTCTTCATATTTATTTATTGAATATATTTCATTTATATTCGCTACATTTACAAATAATGATTTAAATCTGTTTTTTAAATTTAATAAAACCGCATTTTTAAATTCAATACCTTTATTCATAATAAATTCACTAAAATTATAAAGTTTTTTACTATTTATTTCCTTCTTAATTCCATATAAATTATACCAATCAAGTAATGGATCATCTAATATATAATTTTTAATATCCTTTATATTTATCCACTCATCCCAATTATATTCCATATATTTTCTATCTTTTCTTAAACATATTTTTTTTGAATAATTTTCATCATAACTACTTTTACGTTTTTTATTATTTTTAAAATATAATATATCATTATAAAAATTATGCAATTTTAATACATTTTCTTTAAACCATTGTTTATCCCTTTTTATGGTTTTACAATTAAAATGATCTAATTTCCAATAAAATATATTGTCATTATATTCTAATTGACCTTTAAATATATTTTGTGTATCAATATCTTTATCCATTTCTTCTTTTGATTTATATTCTATAAATTTACATTGAAAAAAATCACATTCATCTAAATTACATACTTCTAATTGAATTTGAACTTGAACCCAATAATAAAATGGTTCAATATCTTTTATTTTACGACTAACAACACATTTTATTTCTAATAATTTAGCATCTTCTGTTATTCCATCTGGTGATGCACCTAACCAATTTAATTTATCATGTTTTAATAAACCAACTTCATATAATTTTTTATTAAATAATTTGCTATAAATATTATATGCAGTTTTTTCATATTTATTTCCCCAAGATGTATTATTGGTATTTTCATTAATTGATACTTTTCCAGATTTTTTCTGTAAAAGTTCAGATTTTTTTTGAAAAGGATTTACTTCAAGTATAATACTACAATCAGTCGCTGTAATCATATTAAGTCTAGTATTATGCCATTCATCAGTTCCTTGAACTATTTGATGTTTAGATAGTATTCTTTTTAAATTTTTATTCATTTGAATATTAATAAAAAATTCAAAATATTTTTTTATTAATTTATTTTTTCAAATTTTTTATTTTTATATCAAATAACTTTTTAAAACAACTTTTTAGAAAAAAGTTGTGACAAAAACAACTAACAAATGTTTAAAATATATTATCAAATAACTTTTTAAGTTGTTTTGATTACTATAAAATTTCTCTAAAAATAATAAAATAAAAAGTTAACTTGATAAACTTTTTATTCTAAAAATCTAAATAATTTTAAAAATTTATACATATTTTATATTAAATTTAAAAATGTTGAAATTATCAAATCATATTGATATGTTAGTTATTTTCATTATGTTGCATGTGAAAATGCATATGTAAAAATATTATTCTTCATTACTATTAGGTGGTTCTATATTACTTTCTAAATTATTAATGTTTGATGGTTCTATATTACTTTCTAAATTATTGCCATAATTATAATTTTTATATTCATCTGTTCTAACGGCACCTTCGACTAATACATAATTAGTAAAATCAATTGGTAAATCATTTTTTGAGAAAACAAATTGAAAACCTGTTTTATTTCTAAAAATAACTGATTCAAATATTATTATTTCATCATAATTAGATTTTAATACAATAATATATTCATTTACTTTATTCATTGGTGTAATTAATAAATGGTCGGATTCACCACGTTTTCTTCTTTTATTTAATATTATAATATTAATTTTATATAACTCTGCTAAAATGTATGCATCAAATAAATTACCATTATAAGAGCTATTAATAATTATTTTGTAAACGTTATCGATTATATTTGAATTATTTAATAATGTATTGTATGCTTTAAGTTTAAAACTTTCTAAATTATCACGTGTTGTTAATTTTTCTGGTTGAATATGTAAGTGTTTATTGATGAAATTCAATTGATTTAAATCAATATCTTTAAGAGATTTTATAAGATTTTCTCTAATTTGTTTAATTGTATCAATTACAACGGAACTATCTAATGTATTTTTGTAAAATAAGGTATCTCTAATTATATTAAATATTGATTTTTCAGGTGGTGAATAAGTTTGATAATTTTCTAATAAAGTTTCCCATAATTGAATTAATGGTTCAATATAAAGTTCAATTTCATTATCTTTTTTATATAAAATATATTTTTCTCTATTAATATCATAATCGAGTGTTTCAATTTCATCATATAATTTTTTTTCACTTATGAATAATTCATTTTTATTTGTAAAATATTTTTCAACTTCTTCATTTAATTTTTTAGGATTATTTGATGAAAAATCCAATAAATCAGGTGATACTGTAATTTTATCTTTATCAATAATATTATCAATTAAGTTATTTAATATTTCCAATCTTTTATTTTCATATCTTAATAAATCTTCTATTAATATAGATAAATATGTTTCTTTATTAGATTTACCAGTAATTAAATTATTTTTATTTACTAATAATTTACAAGTTTCATTATCAATTTTTTTGCAATGAAATATATCATTACAATTATTATTTTTATAACAAACAACTCTTCTATTTGGATTAATATAATCTAAAATATTAAATTTAATATTTTCAAATATTACTAATGTTTTAACAATACTTAATAATAGTTTTTTTAATTTTGTTCGTTTAGTGCCTAATTTAGAAGTTGAATTAATTATTTCTATAATTTCTGATTTAATGTTTTTATTATATGATTCATTTATATAATTTGAAATTTCATATTTTAATCTAATAAAATTTTCATCTTCATAATTTTTTTTAATAATATATTCCTTTCTATCATCATATAATTCAACTTCATTATGTATTGCACGATTTACATTCGAAAAAAATGAAATATCTTTAACTCGTAAATTATCATTTATATATTTTGATGGTGATACTTGTATTTTTCGTCCAGTATTAACCATAATACCAACAATATTTTTTCTATGTAAATCTAAAATTTTAAAAACTGGTTTTGTTTTAAAGTTATTTTTATATAAAAATTCTAAATGCTTTTTCGTAGTTATATAATCCAAATATTTAATATTATCATCATCACTTAATATATAATCATATATAACCATTAATGGTGATGGTTTAACTGGCAAATATACACCATTTTTTAAAAATATACTACTAATTTTATTATTATAATCCAAAACTTGGAAATCAAGTTGATAATCATCCGGCAATATACTTAATTTATCCAAAGTTTCTTTTAATGTATGTTGTTCTATTAAATTATCAACTACATTCATATTTTCATTAACATGTTCATCTTCTAAAATCTTTCTCAAATCAATATCATAATAATGTTTACAATCTCTCTTAATATTCTCAATAATTTCTGGCATACGTTCATAATTTTGACTTGAAAATATCCATATATAATCTTTTTTCTTCATATTACCATCCACCAAATAAATCGGTTCATAATAATTTAAATCAGTATATAACATTATAGATGGTCTATTAATATCATAATATTGATTTATATCTTCTTTATATGGACATATTACGTAATTTTTTGTAAATATAATAATATTTAAACCTTCTGTTAATAATATACCCGGTCTTTGTAATAAATCCCATATATATTCATATGTTATTTCATGTTCGTTTTCTAATAAAAAGTTTTTATAATTTTCAAAAGGTGTGCTTTTACTTCGAACATCATCAAATTTTTTTACTAACATACCATTATTTAAAGATTTAAATAATGTTTCTGTAAAATTTAATGAATTTACTAATGCCTTTTTAAAATTATTTATATTAACTTTATTAAGCATAAATAAATCAGCAATACAATATAAAAACGATTGCTTTAAATTTTGTTTTATACCTTTTCTAAGAAAACATACCTTTTTATCAATATATCCCCCAATACATTTATTACCCAATACATTATATATAGTATCTGATAATAATCCAAATTTATTATTTCTTAATGGAATACCACTACTTAAAATATAAATATTATTTTGTAAATCATCTTTATCATCCACTTCTTCACCCAAACATAATTTATAATTATCATACTTCGCAGCACTAAATATATTTTGGTCTTTTTTATAACAACATATTTGACAATCACCACTTGGATGCGATGTCTTACTCTTATCTATAAATCCTACATAATTATAATAATTATCTTTATCATCTTTTAATGTCCACGGTTTTTTAACATAAATTTTATGATCGCCATATGGACAATTCGCAATAATACATGCACCATTTACACCTTGTTTAATTTCAATATTTGGTAATGATGTTCTTGAAACTGGTTTTTCATGATATGGACACCATGCATCTGGACAAATATAATATAATTTTTTATTAGATGGATAATGAAGAACATTTTTATAGGCACTTTGGTCAATATCATCTCTCAATCTTGGGTCATAATTTAATATAACTGGTTGTCTAAATCCAGATTGACAACTTCTAGAATATTGTGAATCATCTATTTTTTTAACATCGCGTTTTAATTTATAAAAATATAAGTCAGATGCATACCTATGTAATCTTCTTAAGAAATATTTATTATCATTACATAAATCACTACATGTATCATGTTTATAATCAATCCCTTTTTCATCATCTTTACATACAATATCTAATCTTAATTGGGTTTCAATTAAAGAATTATCATAAACCGCTTTATTTGATTCTTCTTCTACTAAATTTTCATCATTTGTTATATCATTTTCAATATATTCTTCTGGTGTTTTATTATTATAATAATCATTTATATTATTTATATTATTATATTCTTCATCATAATTATTTATATCTTGTTCTATTTCTAATTCTTTTTTATTATTTAATTCTTCTTCTAATTTTATAAAATTTATTTTTTTTTCAACTATATATGCCTGATATTCTTTATCTGATTTATATTTATTTTGATTTGTAAATATATTAATAATTTTACAACAAAAATTATAAATTCTTTTAAGTTCTATTGGAATATGCACACCACTTACTGTAAATTTATTTTCATATATATCTAAACTAATACCACTATTATATTTATATTCACCTTTTTTCTTTTGTAAACCATACATCATTTTCCATTTTTTAAGTAATTCCGTTGAATCACTATTAATTTTATCATATTTATCAGAAATATCTTTAATAATTTCAATATCATCAATACCTTCAATTTTTTTTTCATTAATAAACATCATAATATCATCCATATCAATGTAATTTGATACTCTATTATATTTCAAATTAATACTGTTGATAATAACATTTTTATTTAACTTATAATTTATTATAAAATTAAAATTTTCCAAATATTTACCAAATTTTTTTAAATCAATATTACTTTTTATATCAAAAATTGTTGTATTATTAAAATAATCAATATATGTAAAATCATTCATAGATACAACTCCATTATTAAAAAATATTTCTGGTGCTATTAATTTAAATTTCATATTTTTTATTAACTCAACATTTTTATTTATTTTATCCAATAATTCTATACAATCATTACAAATATTATTAATATCTATAAATGTTGCATTATGCGTTTCTTTAAAACTTACTTGTACTGTTATATTACCTTTATCCCATATAATAAGTGTATAAAATATAGGTGTTTCATCAATGTATTTATATAATTTTTTAATTTGAATACTTGTTGAACTTTGTTTTAAAATATATTCTCTATCTTTTTTTTTAAGGTTAACCCAACTTTTAAATAAATCAATATTAATAAGTGTTTTAAGTCCTTTCCATACAAATATTTTGCCTTTACCTTTTAAATCTTTTGGATTTTTATATTTTATTAATGGCATTTTAGAATAATCAAATTCTTTACTAGATGTCAAATAATAAAAAATTTTAAATAAATCCAATTGAATGTTTTCTTGTTGATATTTATCTTTAATTTTTCTAATATTTGTATTAAATTTAATAGTTGTAATTGCACAACATCCAAATTCATTATTATCAATTGGTGTTTTATCAAGCAAATTAAATACATAATTATGATATTTATTAATAATATTTACTTTTTCATAAAGTATATTTGCTATTGAAGTTTTCACCAATCCAAATTTTGGAAAATATTTCTTAAAAAAACCATTTATCATCGATTCATTAATATCTCGTTGTTTTGATAATAAATATTCATATATATCCGTAGCATTCAATAAATAAATTTTATATTTTTCAATATTATTATTTTTAATAAAATCACCTATTAAATCATAATTTATTGATACAAAATCCAATTTCTTCAAACTTCCATCATCTCTAATAAACCTTGAATCCACCGAAAAACTAGTTTTATATATATCTTTCGGATTAATTTCTATATTATTATAATAATAACCAAGTATTTTTGATTCATTATCTTTATTATCCATCCATAAACATTGATTATTCATAACAATATATTCATTATTTCTAACATTACTTAAATTAATAAAAATTTTTTTCTTTAAAGTATTTATTGTATCATCATCTCTAATTCTATCATTAATAAATATAATATCTTCCTTATTTTTTATTGTTGTATATGGAAACACAATTTTATATAAATTTTCTATATTACAATTTTTTAAGGTATTTATCTCATTCACCGTCAATTTATTTTTAAATTGCACTTTTTTTAAAATATTATTTATATCCTTATCATTTATTTCACCAACAAATATATAAATTTTTTTTGATTTATTTACTAATGATGTATATATTACTCTATAAATAGGTGATGTTAATTTAATATCACAACTCATATATAATATATTAATCATATTTTTTTCAATTAAAAATAACTATATTTAATAATTATTTTTAATTTTTTGCACAATTTATATATAATACAACTATTATATTTAAGATTATTTATAAAAATAATATATAAGATAAAATATGGAATTAATTTTCAGATTTTTTGATAAAGAAAAATGGAGTTTTAACGCTACAATTAATGTTCTAATACCTTTTATTCTGTTTTTATTAACTGAACAAAAACTTGATTTACAAGCACTTATATTCATGTCCTTAATAGGAATGATGGAAGGTGATTTATTATCCAAAATTATAATGACCGGATTTTTAAATTTTCTGGTTTATAAACCTACAACAGAATGGATTATAAGAAGTATTATTTTCGTTGTTTCTGTTATAATTATTAATTATATTCCACAAAATGATAAAAATCCATTATATAAATTGGTAACATCTTCAGAAATTGCAAAATGGATGATGAGAATTATTATTTTTATTTGGATGTGTTATATTGCATATTTAATAATATTGCCAATTAGTATATAAATATTATGGAAAAAATAGAGGACCGATTAAATAGATTAGAAGAGAAACTTGATTTAATTCTTAAAATTTTAACAGAAGATATAAAAGATAGTTGCGAAAAAATGGGCGGACATATAAATTTTGTCGAAAAAGTTTATGATAATGTTAAACATCCATTAACATTTATTTGTAATAAAGTTAATTATTTAACAGGTAAAGATAAATTAAATGAATTAGAAGATAAAAAATAAACATTTATTAAAAAAATATTATTACAAATAATCAATTATATTCTAGTTTTCATAAGAATCTCAACAACATCATTTTGAATCATAAACTCTTTATAAATTTGTGATGTTAATCAAATACATTTTTAATAATTCTTTTTATAATACATATCTTTTAATTTTTCTATTTTATTTATTTTTATTATAAAAATTAATCTAAAGGTGTATCAGTTACTGTTATTCCACAATATTTTTTGGGATTCATTTCATAATTTTCTTTCGTATATAATTTTAAATTTATTGCTTCTTCAAGTAGAAATTTAAAGTTTTTCCAAAATTCATCAGAATGTCCAACCGATAAAGTCATAATATGGGCAAGTTCATGTATTGAAACAAATGTTAATGTATTTTCATCAATAAGTGTATCTTTTCCGTCTCTTGAACGTAAACAAAGAACTATTTTTTCGCCTTTATTAACAGAATATGAAGTATATTTGCTATTTTTCCCAGTTTCACTTATATTATTTGGGTTAAATTTTTCATTTAAACGAATAACTGCTTCATTTTTAGGATATTTTGTTAAACATGTATTTGATAATTTTGTTAATTTTTGTCTTATAGTTGCTAATATATTGGCTGCATCTTGATTATCTTCCATTTTTCTTACAAGATATAAATTATTATCAATATTTGATTTAATATATTCAACTTCATTATTTTCACCTTCGTAATATATAAATGCACTTATAATTAATACAAAACATATAATAAAAATAATAAATTTCTCCATATAATATATTTTATATAATATTTTTATTTTTTAATATTGTTTCTACATTTTTTTTAATATAATCTTTATTATAATATGGTGGTATATATTTTAAATAAAAATTAATATTTTTAGGAAGATTTTTCATATTAAAATTATAATATTTTCTAATTTCATTTTCATCAATATTTTTTTTAATATCATGATATATTTTTTTCATATATTGTATTTCTTTTCCTATAAATTTATATTTTTCATTAATATTAAATTCATTAAGATTAATTTGTTTATATAATTCTTTAAAATTATTTATATTTTTATATTTATTTTTTTTTTTATTTTCTATTCTTATTATTTCTGTATTTAATACATAATTTTTAATTTTATTTATTGATATATTATTTATAAGATAATAAAATATTGTTTTCAAAAGTTTTTGAGAATTA
>Ga0247844_1007316_pt1 | contig 12625 bp, 19 predicted proteins | sample LaCtaG_FD_192421 | JGI IMG/M metagenome (GOLD analysis project Ga0247844, IMG submission 192421) | Freshwater microbial communities from meromictic Lake La Cruz, Castile-La Mancha, Spain - LaCruzMarch201714.5m_1 | ecosystem: Environmental > Aquatic > Freshwater > Lake | place: Spain: Castile-La... | reverse complement strand
AAGAAGATACAACGACAAATTAATAGTTTTGGCACTTGAGCAACTCCCCCACCTACTTTTACTTGATTGAATTTTTACGGTAGAATATGTGAAACCATATTTATCTGCCAACTGCTGTGTTCTACTGGGCAACAAACGTTTAGCTTCCTTGCGCAAAAAATAACTAATGCCATTCCAAAATTTCAGCTGCGTTTCATTATTCGTACAATCTGTAGAACTTGGGTACTCTATACTTAAAACACTACTTTTCAACGAAAAATAAATATTTGTTCTGGCCGAAGGCTTGGCCTCTACCGCAAAGGTGAGCGTTTGTAATCTACTGGTTTCATCAATATAAATATTAGTCCTTTGTAATCCTGACGTAATTTGACCCTGTTTTACCAACAACTTTTGCCTGATGGAATTAATAAATTTCAAAGCATCATCCTCCGAGGATCTGTGTGGTAAACTCACCTTCAATCCCGTACTTAAAATGCGAACACGTATGTGTTTTGACCGGTCGCTGTATACGAATTCGATTTGTCCTAATTCAGTATCTGTAAACATTTCGTCCTATAAAAAAAAATTACTTGAATTTTATTATGCACAAAGGTACTTTTTTTTAGGTAAAACAGATAGTTTTATGGCTATAAATGAATAACTTTGTACAAAATTAAAGTAAAACACAAAGCTTTATACCACAGCAATTTCAATCAATAAAACGAAATAGAAATATTCATTTTTCATTTCAACAAATTGTCAATTTGATTTTTTATACAAACCAATGATAAACGCCAAGTTAATACATAAAAGTTTTGGAGAATTGCAAGTCCTCAAAGGAGTAAGCTTACACATACAAAAAGGTGAGATTGTATCCATTGTTGGACCTAGTGGGGCTGGAAAAACAACTTTGCTCCAAATACTAGGCACACTAGATAAATCTAATAGTGGCGAGGTATTGGTAAATGAGGTAGATTTCAAAAAGCTTACTGAAACCGAATTAGCTGCATTTCGAAATAAAAACATCGGCTTCATTTTCCAATTTCATCAACTATTACCGGAATTTACAGCGCTTGAAAACGTGATGATTCCAGCATTGATTGCCAATAAAAACAAAAAGGAAACTGCCGAAAAAGCTAAATCTCTTCTTAAATATCTCCAACTAAGTGATAGAATGGAACACAAGCCCAGCGAACTATCGGGTGGCGAAAAACAAAGAGTGGCAGTAGCACGGGCATTAATAAACGACCCATTAATAATACTTGCTGATGAGCCTTCGGGCAGCTTAGATTCGCAGAACAAAGAAGAACTACACAAACTTTTATTTGAATTACGAGATAACTTTGGACTTACAATCGTAATTGTTACACACGATAATGAATTAGCAGCACTATCCGACAGAACTATTACGATGAAAGATGGCCAAATAATTGACTAATATTCAATTCTTCACCCATAAAAAATTAATCTATTTCACACTAACCTCTCTCTATTTCCGTCTTCTCTTGCTACCCTTTCCTTTGGGAGAGGGGCTGGGGGTGAAGCTGGGCTAGGGAGCTTAATTATAATCAGATGAAAAAATCTTCACTTCTTTTCGCTTTAATTTCTATAACAACATTATCAACTGCACAAACTGTCTATCAATCAACAGATAGAGCAGCCACCAAAGATACAGTGATAGTGGCAAAACCTAAAAAAACTGTATCTCCAGATTCCCTTTACAACAGTGGAATAGATAAATTCTCTAACACCAAAAACTACACTGGTGCAATAGAAGATTTGAACATTGCCATTGAAATGAAACCTTCCAATGTAGAATACTTAGTTGCTAGAGGTATGGCCAAAGGTGCATTAGCAGACTACGCTGGTGCAATTATTGATTTTTCAAAAGCAATAGAGTTAGATCCTAAAAACACGGAGGCCTACAACAATAGGGGGATTGCCAAAATTTATATAGAAGATTATAAAGGAGCAATAAACGACTACACAAAATCAATAGCATTGGACTCCAAAAACGAAAGTGCCTATTACAACAGAGGGATTGCAAAATTTGATTTTCAGGACTATGCCGGAGCAATTCTGGATTTTACAAAAGTAACCCAAATAAACCCTCGGAATGCGATGGCTTTCTATTACAGAGGAGTAACCAAAGACGCATTTAACGACCCCAAAAACGCCATTTCAGACTTCAACAAAGCATTAAGCCTAGACTCTACCAAGTCTGATACATATTGCAAAAGAGGGATTGCCAGAATGCACATGGGCGAAAACCGAAATGCAATGAACGACCTTACAAAAGCCATTGATGTAAATCCAAAAAACGAAGAAGCTTTTCTCAATAGAGGAGCACTCAGAATTATTTTGAAAAAATACAAAGATGCTATACTAGATTGTAACACGGCAATAAAAATCAACCCAAGAAATGCAAAAGCATATTACCACAAAGGAATTGCCGAAAGCAGATTAGAACAGTACGAATTTGCATTGGCCAACCTTTCAATGGCAATAGAAATCAATCCTAAATATACCGAGGCATACATCAGAAGCGGTATTGTAAAGGGATTATCCAAAGATCCAGCAGGTGCAATAGTTGATTTGACAAAAGCAATAGAAATTGAACCAAAAAATGCAGAGGCGTACTACAATAGAGGTGTGGCAAGAAACACAAAAGAAGCCATTGATGACTTTAACAAAGCAATAGAGTACCGACCGTTATTTCCAGAAGCATATATTCGACGAGGCATTATTTATGGCAATATGAAAAACTACAAACAAGCCTTAACAGACTTCAACAAAGCAATAGACATTCAACCTAAAAATTCTGATGCATATTATAACAGAGGCGTTACTAAAAATGAAATGAACGACATAAGTGGCGCCATTTCCGACTACACTATGTCAATTGAGTTAGACCCTAGCAATTCAATATGTTTTTACAATAGAGGACTTGCAAAAGCAACATATAAGTACTACGTAGAAGCCGTTAGCGACTTTACCAAAGCCATTGAACTCAACCCAAGCTATGCTGCAGCATTTTTCAACAGAGGGCTTGCAAAGCTTAAATTAAAAGATAAAAATGGTGCTTGCCACGACATCAATAGATCAAAAGATTTAGGCTATCAAGATCCATTTTCAGCAGTCAGACAATCGTGCGACTAGATTTTGATTAAAATACAATATCAACAAAACCAACAAACTAAGAAACACTATTCAAACACAAAACATGTCTAACATAAAAAAAACGGAAGCGATAAAAATCACTTCCGTTTTTTTATTGATATAAAATCAAATCTGTGCAGATAAAAAATTATTCAGCGCTTGGTGCTGATTCCTCTGCAACTTCAGCAGCTGGAGCAACATCTTCTACTTTTTTAGTTGAACGACGTGTACGAGCAGCTTTCTTAGCAGCTTTTTCTTTCAACATGTTGTCGTTGTAGTCAACCAATTCGATAATACACATTTCAGCATTGTCACCTAAACGGAAACCTGTGCGCAAAATACGAGTATAACCGCCTGGACGATCTGCAATTTTTACAGCAACTTCTTTGAATAATTCAGTTACTATTTCTTTATTTTGAAGTTTACTAAACACCATACGACGAGAATGGGTAGTATCTTCTTTTGACTTAGTCAATAAAGGTTCTACATATACTTGCAATGCTTTAGCTTTAGCCAAAGTAGTAGCAATTCTCTTATGTTGAATAAGAGAAGAAGCCATATTGGACAACATTGCCTTTCTGTGAGCCGTTTTACGACCTAAGTGGTTAAATTTTTTATTATGTCTCATCTCATTACTCTTTATCTAATTTATACTTAGCTATATCCATTCCAAAGGAAAGATTTAAGCTTTCTAATTTTTCATCTAACTCAGTTAGTGATTTTTTTCCAAAATTACGGAACTTCAATAAATCATGACGGTGGTACCCGCACAATTCACCAAGAGTCTCTACATCAGCTGCTTTCAAACAATTCAATGCACGAACTGATAATTCAAGATCAGTCAGTTTAGTTTTCAACAACTGACGCATATGTAGAATTTCTTCATCAAATTCATCAGCACCTTCGCCTTCAGTAACTTCTAACGAAATTTTTTCGTCAGAGAACAACATAAAGTGGTGGATTAGAATTTTTGCAGACTCCTTTAACGCCTCTTTTGGGTGAATAGAACCATCGGTTGTAATTTCAATTACCAATTTTTCATAATCAGTAATTTGCTCTACACGAAAGTTTTCAATTGCATACTTAACGTTTCTGATAGGAGTAAAAATAGCATCTATCGGAATAATACCAATTTCGCCATTTACAACTTTATTCTCTTCAGAAGGAGCATAACCACGTCCTTTGTTAACATAAATATCCATCTGGAAACTTGCCGAAGGATCTAGCTCACAAATAATATGATCAGGATTCAAAACTTCGAAACCAGAAAAGTACTTTCCTATATCTCCAGCAGTAAGTGTTGTAGAACCCGAAACTGTTACAGTAACTTTTTCGCTTTCAACCTCTTCAGTAATTTGTTTGAAACGAACTTGTTTCAAATTCAAAATAATACTGGTTACGTCATCAATTACGCCAGGAATAGTAGAGTATTCATGTTCTACGCCATCAATTTTAATTGCTGTGATAGCGAAACCTTCAAGAGAAGACAAAAGAATACGGCGCAATGCATTACCTATTGTAATACCGTAACCAGGCTCCAAAGGACGAAATTCAAATTTACCTTGAAAAGCGTCAGCTTCCAACATAATTACCTTTTCAGGCTTTTGAAATGCTAATATAGCCATGGTTTCACTTATTATTTAGAGTATAACTCAACAATTAATTGTTCTTTGATATTTTCAGGAATATCTTCGCGATCTGGTGTGTGTAAGAAAACACCACCTACGATAGAAGCATTCCACTCAATCCAAGGATATTTGCTGTGATTAAAACCAGACAATGCGTTATTGATAACTTCCATTGATTTGTCTTTTTCACGTACTGCAATAACTTGTCCTGGACGAATATGACAAGAAGCAATGTTTACAACTTTACCATCTACAGTAATGTGCTTGTGACTCACCAACTGACGGGCTCCAGAACGAGTAGGTGCAAAACCTAAACGGTAAACAATATTGTCCAAACGAGATTCTAATAATTGCAACAAAACAACACCAGTAACACCTTTAGTTCTTTGTGCTTTTTCGTATAGATTACGGAATTGTTTTTCTAAAACACCATATGTATATTTAGCTTTTTGCTTTTCGCGTAACTGAATACCATATTCCGAAGTCTTTTTACGACGTCCTTGACCGTGTTGTCCTGGAGGATAATTCTTTTTAGCCAACACTTTATCTGGGCCGAAAATAGCTTCACCAAACTTACGAGCTATTCTTGATTTAGGGCCAATATATCTTGCCATTTTTTTATTTTGATTAAATTATTGATATGTTTCAAGCTTAACTTAATTTGAAAAACAATACAGCCGCATTACAGAGAGGGGTGTTGTAATCCATTTTATATTTTTCATTATAAGTGAAGCCTGAAAACTTATTTAAAAATTACACTCTTCTGCGTTTAGGAGGACGACAACCATTGTGTGGTAATGGAGTAACATCAATAATTTCTGTTACTTCAATTCCTGCACCATGTACAGTACGTATAGCAGACTCACGGCCATTACCTGGACCTTTTACGTATGCTTTTACTTTTTTCAATCCTAAATCAAATGCAATTTTTGAACAATCCTGAGCAGCCATTTGTGCTGCATAAGGAGTATTTTTCTTGGAGCCACGGAATCCCATCTTACCTGCAGACGACCAAGAAATTACTTGACCTTCTCCATTTGTAAGTGTAACAATAATGTTATTAAATGATGAGTGAACATGTAACTGACCAACTCCATCAACTTTTACGACCCTTTTTTTGGCTGCAACTGTTTTCTTTGCCATATTATTTGAATATTATTTTGCTTTTACTAAAATTCGCAAACAGTTAATTACCTATTATTTAGTTGCTTTCTTTTTGTTTGCAACTGTTTTCTTTTTACCTTTACGTGTACGTGCATTGTTTTTGGTACTTTGACCTCTTAAAGGTAAACCAACACGATGACGAACACCACGGTAACAACCAATATCCATCAAACGTTTGATATTAGTTTGTACTTCTGAACGAAGATCACCTTCTACAGTATATCCAGTACCAATGATTTCACGAATTTTAGCAGCTTGGTCGTCTGTCCAATCTTTCACTTTAATGTTGATATCAACATCAGCTTGTTCCAAAATTTTTTTTGCACTAGTGCGACCTATTCCGTAGATATAAGTCAATCCAACTTCTCCTCTTTTATTTTGAGGTAAATCTACTCCGACAATTCTTATAGCCATAAACTTTACTTTTTCAAAATTAATTATCCTTGGCGTTGTTTAAACTTAGGATTTTTCTTGTTAATAACATAAAGGCGACCTTTTCTTCTAACAATTTTACAATCGTCAGTGCGCTTTTTAATAGATGCTCTTACTTTCATATGTAAATATTTAATTTTTTATTTATACCTAAATGAAATTCGACCTTTTGACAAATCATAAGGAGACATTTCAACTTTAACCTTATCACCAGTTAAAATTTTTATATAGTGCATACGCATTTTCCCAGAAATGTGGGCAGTAATAACGTGACCGTTCTCCAGTTCGACACGAAACATAGCATTACTTAATGCTTCGAGTATCGTTCCATCTTGTTCAATTGCTGTTTGTTTGGCCATAATTAAATTGCTTTATTCCCTAAAATTTGTTCAATATATTCAAATGTTGATAAAATGTCAGCTTTACCCCTGCGTATTGCTATCGAATGTTCAAAGTGAGCTGACGGTTTTCTGTCGGTTGTGCGGGTTGTCCATCCATCTTTCTCGAAAACCAAATTACGGCTTCCTAAGTTGATCATGGGCTCTATGGCAATGGTCATACCAGATTTCAATAATATACCATTTCCTTTTCTACCATAATTTGGAACTTCTGGAGCTTCGTGCAACTTGCGTCCAACTCCATGTCCAATCATCTCTCTTACCACCGAATAACCTTTGGCTTCACAGTGCGACTGAATAGCATTTCCCAAATCACCAAGTCGGCGACCTTCTTGTGCCTGTTCAATTCCTTTATAGAGAGACTCTTTTGTAGTACGTAGTAAATCAATTATTTCTGGTTTAACATCCCCTACACAAAAAGTGTAAGCAGAATCACCATGAAAACCATTAAAATAAGCGCCACAATCCACAGAAATAATATCACCATCCTCTAAAAAAACAGTATCGGAAGGAATACCATGAACAACTTGATCATTTACTGAAGTACAAATAGATTTAGGATATCCTCCGTAACCAAGAAAACCTGGTACTGCGCCGTTATCCCTAATAAATTCTTCGGCTATTTTATCTAATCTACCAGTACTTACACCCGGTTCAATTAGTTTAGCCATTTCAGCCAATGTTTTAGCAACAATTTGATTACTTGCACGAAGAAGTTCAATTTCTTCGTCTGTTTTCAAAAATATCATTTAAATAATTATTAGTAAGCTGAAGCTCCACCACTAGTACGTCCTTTTATACGGCCTGATTTTAACAAACCATCATAATGACGCATTAATAAATGACTTTCAATTTGTTGTAAAGTATCTAGTACAACACCTACCAAAATCAACAATGATGTTCCACCAAAAAAGTGAGCAAATTCCTGATTAATCCCTATCAATGAAGCAAAAGCTGGCATAACAGCAACTAAAGCTAAAAACAAAGAACCTGGTAAAGTGATTCTAGACATTATTAAATCTAAATACTCAGCAGTACGTTTTCCAGGTTTGATACCAGGAACAAAACCATTATTACGCTTCATTTCTTCGGCCATTTGATTTGGATTAATAGTGATAGCTGTATAGAAATACGTAAAAATCACAATTAATAATCCAAAAACAAAATTGTACCAAAAACCGTTGTTATTCATAAATGCACCAACAAATCCACTTACTGCTTGCGACTGAGAAAAACCAGCCAATGTAACAGGAATAAACATGATAGCTTGAGCAAAAATGATTGGCATAACACCAGCAGCGTTAATTTTTAGTGGTATGTATTGACGTACACCACCGTATTGCTTATTTCCAACTACTCTTTTTGCATATTGCACTGGTATTTTGCGTGTTCCTTGAACCAATAATATAGAGGCTGCAATAACAACTAAAAGGAAAACTAATTCACCTAAAAACATTACCAATCCACCACCAGTATCTCCTAAACGAGATGCAAACTCTTTAATAATAGCTCCTGGAAAGCGTGCAATAATACCTACAAGAATAATAAAAGAGATACCATTTCCAATACCTTTATCAGTAATACGTTCACCTAACCACATTACAAACATACTTCCACCACATAAAATCAAAGTAGATGTAAGGGTAAATAAAAATCCACTTGGTACTGCAGAACCAGCTTGTGCTAACTGAACACTTAAGTTCACCAGATAAGAAGGGCCTTGCAAAAGCAGGATTATTACGGTAAGGTATCTCGTATACTGGTTCATTTTTCTACGACCACTTTCGCCTTCCTTTTGCATTTTTTGGAAATAAGGAACTGCGATTGTAAGCAATTGAATAACAATAGATGCCGAAATATATGGCATAATACCTAATGCAAATACCGAAGCATTTGCAAATGCACCACCCGAGAACATATCCAACAAAGCAAGTAAACCTCCACTAGTTTGAGCTTTTAACGCAGTTAAAGCCGTTGGGTCAATACCTGGAAGAACCACGTAAGAACCAAAACGATAAATTAACACTAATAAAATTGTTGTTAATAAACGACCACGAAGTTCTTCAATCTTCCAGATATTTTTTATTGTCTCTATGAATTTCATGGTATTTATAGTTTTACTACTGTTCCACCTGCGGCTACTATTGCTTCTTCTGCCGATTTAGAAAATCCATTCGCTTCAACAGTAATTTTAACTGTTAAAACACCATTGCCTAAAATTTTTACTAAAGCTGTTTTAGAAAGAAATCCAGCTTCTCTCAATTCTTCAACACCAATTTTAGTGAGTTTATTGCTTTGTGCCAACGCCTCTAATGTTTCAATATTAACGGCTTTGTATTCAACACGGTTAATGTTTTTGAAACCAAATTTTGGCAAACGACGTTGGATAGGCATTTGTCCACCCTCAAAACCAATTTTCTTTGAGTATCCTGAACGAGACTTTTGACCTTTGTGCCCTTTTGTAGATGTACCACCTAATCCAGAACCAGTACCACGACCAATTCTTTTTCTGGTTTTAACAGAGCCTACCGCAGGGGTTAGATTACTTAAATTCATATCTTATTTTTGTTAAAGATTCTGGAATAATACTATTTTATTACTTCAACCAAGTGGTGAACGCGAGCCACCATCCCCAAAATTTGAGGAGTAGCTTCGTGTTCAACTACGGCATTCATTTTTTTCAAACCAAGTGCTTCTAAAGTTAATTTTTGAACTTTAGGAGATTTGATTTTACTTCTTACTTGTTTAATTTTTATAGTTGCCATAATTATGTTTTGATTTATCCGTTAAACACTGTATCTAGTGAAACACCTCTATTTTGAGCCACAGTACGAGCATCACGAAGTTCACCTAGTGCTACAATAGTAGCTTTAACTAAGTTGTGAGGATTTGAAGATCCTTTAGACTTTGCTAATACATCTGTTACACCAACACTCTCTAGTACGGCACGCATCGCACCACCCGCTTTAACTCCAGTACCTTGAGATGCAGGGTGAATAAACACCTGTGCACCACCAAATTTAGATAGTTGTTCGTGAGGGATAGTTCCGTTTAATACTGGCACTTTAATCAAGTTTTTCTTAGCAGCTTCAGTTCCTTTAGCAATAGCGGCAGTTACCTCGCCAGCTTTACCAAGTCCCCATCCTACAATACCATCTTCATTTCCTACTACAACGATTGCTGAGAAACTGAAAGTACGACCTCCTTTTGTAACCTTAGTTACACGATTTACAGCCACCAATCTTTCTTTCAATTCTAAATCATTGGTAGATTTAACTTTATTCATATTTGTTGCCATACTTGATTAAAATTTAAGACCTGCTTCGCGAGCAGCATCAGCCAATTGTTTAACTCTACCGTGATACAAATAACCATTACGGTCAAAAACCACATTTGTAATTCCAGCATCTTGTGCTACTTTAGCTACTAAAGCGCCTACTTTGGCAGCTTGTTCAACTTTAGTAACCTTATCTTTTAGACCTAATGACGATGCAGAAGCCAAAGTTACACCATTTACGTCATCTACAAGTTGTACATAAATTTGAGCGTTACTTCTGTATACAGTCATGCGTGGTCGTGCAGCAGTTCCAGACACTTTGTGTCGGATATGTGCTTTTATTCTAATTCTTCTATTTAATTTTTCAGACATTGTTTCACAAATTTACGTAAATTATTTTTTACCAGCAGATTTACCTGCTTTGCGACGAAGTATTTCACCAGCAAATTTAACACCTTTTCCTTTGTAAGGTTCTGGCTTACGGAACGAACGAATCTTTGCGCAAACTTGACCAATAAGTTGTTTGTCGCAACTTTCTAAAATAAGGATTGGGTTTTGATTCCGTTCGCTTTTCGTCTCAATTTTAATTACGTCGGGTAAACTCATAAATATATTGTGAGTATATCCTAATGCGAACTCTAATACTTGTCCTTGGTTTGATACACGGTATCCAACACCAACAAGTTCTAAGGTCTTTTTGTACCCTTCAGAAACACCAACAACCATGTTGCTAATTAATGAACGATACAAACCATGAAATGCACGATTTTGTTTTTCATCGTCATGACGAATTACTTTGCACAAACCTGCTTCAACTTCTATATTGATATTTGGATCAATTTCTTGAGTTAATACACCTTTAGGTCCTTTTACAGTTACTAACGTATTATCTACAGTAATAGTTACACCAGCTGGTATACTTATAGGTAATTTTCCTATTCTTGACATTTTTCTTTCCTCCTTGAATTAATAAATGAAACAAATTACTTCACCACCCAATTTTAAGCCTAATGCTTCTTTATTGGTCATAACTCCTTTGGAAGTAGAAAGAATTGCAATACCTAAACCATTTAATACGCGAGGCATTTCTTTGTAACCTACGTATTGACGAAGTCCTGGAGTAGAAACTCTTACTAATTTTTTAATCGAGTTAACTTTGTTAACTGGATCATACTTCAAGGCAATTTTAATTGTACCTTGGGGACCATCTTCTACAAATTTGTAGTTTAAGATATAGCCTTTCTCATGCAATATCCTGGTCATCTCTTTTTTCAAATTCGAAGCTGGAATTTCCACCACACGGTGGTTAGCTTTGATAGCATTACGCAAACGCGTAAGATAATCTGCTATTGGATCTGTCATATTGTTGTTTTTAAATTGATCTCGACTTCGAGACAATATTTATTACGAAAAAAATTTGATAGTATGGAAACAAGTGTTCACTTGTTTGTGGTTTACCAACTTGCTTTTTTGATGCCGGGGATTAAACCGATAGAGGCCATTTCGCGGAATTGAATACGTGAAATTCCAAATTGACGCATATATCCTTTAGGACGACCAGTAATTTTGCAACGGTTGTGCAAGCGTACTGGAGAGGCGTTTTTAGGAATTGACTGAAGAGCATCATAGTTGCCTTCAGCTAAATACTTCTCACGTTTTGCAGCGAATTTAGCAACCATTTTGGCTCTTTTCACCTCACGGGCTTTCATTGATTCTTTTGCCATTGTATTTCTAAATTAATTTTTTTTGAATGGTAAACCAAATTCTTTCAACAATGTGAAACCTTCTTCATCTGTTTGACCAGTAGTAACGAAAGTGATGTTCATACCTAATAAACGGTTAAGGCCATCAATGTTGATTTCTGGAAAAATGATTTGTTCTGTAATACCTAATGTATAGTTACCACGGCCATCCAATTTGTTAGGAATACCCTTGAAGTCACGTACACGAGGTAAAGCAACACGTATCAAACGCTCTAAAAACTCATACATTCTTTCTCCGCGTAACGTAACACGAACACCAATAGGCATTTTTTTACGTAATTTGAAGTTAGAAATGTCATTTTTAGATAGAGTAGCAACTGCTTTTTGACCAGTTATGGTTGTCATCTCATTGATAGCTATTTCGATAATTTTCTTATCAGCTACTGCAATTCCTAAACCTTGGTTAAGAACAATTTTTTCTAATTTTGGCGCCTGCATTACAGAGCTATAACCAAATTCTTTCATTAAGATTGGAACGATACGTTCTCTGTAATCTTGTTTTAAACTTGCTGTATTCATCTTAAATTTCCTCTCCTGATTTTTTAGAAATACGCACCAATTTACCTTCTGCATTTAATTTACGTCCTACGCGTACGGGTTTACCGTTTTCGATTGGATTTAAATTAGAAATATGAATTGTAGCTTCTTTCTTGATTATACCACCCTGAGGACTTTTTGCGTTAGGCTTAGTGCTCTTTGACACTAAATTTACACCTTCTACGATAGCGCGTTGTTCTTTCACAAGAACTTCTAACACGCGACCAGTTTTGCCTTTATCAACACCGGTATTTACGTAAACTGTGTCACCTTTTTTTATATGTAATT
>Ga0247844_1007312_pt1 | contig 12634 bp, 16 predicted proteins | sample LaCtaG_FD_192421 | JGI IMG/M metagenome (GOLD analysis project Ga0247844, IMG submission 192421) | Freshwater microbial communities from meromictic Lake La Cruz, Castile-La Mancha, Spain - LaCruzMarch201714.5m_1 | ecosystem: Environmental > Aquatic > Freshwater > Lake | place: Spain: Castile-La... | reverse complement strand
GGCCGAGACGGCATCCCGAAAGGCCGCCGGCGTGCCGGCCGGGCAAATCAGTTCCACCGGCGTTCCTCGCGATTGAGCAGCCAGGTCCGCAGTCGTGCGAGCCCGGCTTCGACAGGACCGCGGACAATGCCATCGGGAGCGAGGTCACGGGTGAGGTCGATGGCCTCGTTCTCGAGAGCATTGCGGAGTGCCAGCGCGGCTTCCATGTCTCCTTCTATGGCAATCTGCCGGCCGAAAAACTCGGCGTCGCCGTCGATCCGTCCTTCCGCCAGCGCCAGCAGCACGACCAGCGGTCCCGAGACCTGTACGTCCCAGTGGTGGCGACTGCCCCTACGCCGCGCAGTTACCGCACCGACCCGCGGCACCACTGCAAACTCGAACGGGATGTCGGTTGGCGCGAATGCGTAGGTCCGAGCGGCGTGTTCTCCAAGTCGATCCAGCAGCTTGGGGTGGCGCTTCAGCATTCGAGCGAACGCCAATCGGCCGACCAGTTCCGGAAAGGCCGCGGGCACGACATTCAGCAAAAGCGGCACGGCCTTGGGAAGGGGCATTCCAAATCTCCAACTAGACTGAGACTATCACCGGCGGCTCGGAGTGAAGTTGCGCCAGCGCAAAGACGGGCATCGCGGCGGGCGCTAACGGCACCGCATGAAGACCGACCCGAACCTGCCGGCATTCGTTGCACGCCTCGAGCGCTCCGGCCTGCTGGTACGCGTTGCTAGGCCGACGTCGCTGGTGCACGAGATCACCGAGATCCATCGTCGCGTCCTTTCCGATGGCGGGCCGGCTCTGCTGTTCGAGCGGCCGGTGAAGGCGGACGGCAGCGAGTCGACCATCCCCGTCCTGGTGAACCTGTTCGGTACGCAGCAGCGCATTGAACTGGGGTTCGGAACCAGCGACCTCGCAGGCCTTGGCGAGATGCTGGCCTTCCTGCGCCATCCCGAGCCGCCGGGCACGCTGAAGGCGGCGATGGAGGCAATGCCGGCACTCCGGGCAGCGCTGTCGCTCGGTACACGAAAGACGGGCCGCTTGCCCTGCCAGACCAACCGCCACATCGGAGCGGACGCCGACCTTGGCACGCTGCCGGTGCAATGGTGCTGGCCGGGCGAACCGGCCCCGCTCATCACCTGGCCGTTGGTCATCACCCGGGCGCCCGACGATCCCGACGACGTCAATGTCGGGGTATACCGCATGCAGATCCTCGGCCCGCGCACCCTCATCGTCCGCTGGCTGGCCCAGCGCGGCGGATCGCGCCACCATCGTCTGTGGAGAGAACGGGGACTGCCCATGCCTGTCGCGGTCGTGATCGGAGCCGATCCGGCGACACTGCTGTCGGCGGTCATGCCGTTGCCCGACGGCATGAGCGAACTGGATTTCTCCGGCGTCATCAGAGGCGAGAGGCTGCGCGTCGGCTCGGGGATCACGGTCGACCTGCCCATTCCCGCCAGCGCCGAGATCGTCGTCGAGGGGCTGATCACCCCCGGCAATGAGGCCGACGAGGGGCCTTACGGTGACCATACCGGCTACTACAACGCCGTGGAGCGCTTCCCGGTCGTGGACGTGACGGCAATCACCACCCGCACCTCGCCCCTCTACCTGTCCACCTATACCGGGCGTCCGCCCGATGAGCCTTCTATCCTCGGGGAGACTATGGCGAAGCTCTTCGTGCCGCTGGTTCGTCGCCAGTTTCCCGAGGTCCGCGACATTTATCTACCGCCAGAGGCGTGCTCCTATCGCGCCATGGTCGTGGCGATCGACAAGCGCTATCCCGGCCAGGCGCGACGGGTGATGATGGGGCTGTGGTCGATGCTGCCGCAGTTCAGCTACACCAAGCTGATCATAGTGGTGGACGACGACATCGACATCCGCTCGTGGCCCGACGTGATCTGGGCGATCTCCACCCGCTTTGACGCCCCGCGCGACATGATGGTGGTCAGCGATACGCCGATCGACTACCTGGACTTCGCCTCGCCCAGGCCGGGCCTGGGCGGCAAGCTCGGCCTCGATGCCACCGGCAAGCTCGGCGCCGAGACACAGCGCGAATGGGGCCGTCCGCTGGCGATGAGCGACGACGTGATGCGACGTGTGGATGGCTTCTGGGCCGAGCTCGGACTGGGCTGGAAGGCATGAACCAGCGCGTCGTCGTCGGCATTTCCGGTGCGTCCGGCGCCCTGCTCGGAGCACGAATTGTCGAACTTCTGGCCGACACGGGTCGCGTTGAGATACACCTCGTCGTCAGCACGGCCGCCGAGGCCACGTTAGCCCATGAAGTAGGCCCGGCCGCACTGGCCACGCTCCACCGTTTGGCGTCAGTGCTCCACCCTATCGATGCCATCGGAGCAAGCATCGCCAGCGGCTCTTTCGGGACCAGCGGAATGATCGTTGCCCCCTGCTCCATGCGCACGCTCGGCGCGATCGCGATGAGTCTGTCGGACAACCTGCTGGTCAGGGCAGCCGACGTCCATCTCAAGGAGAGGCGGCGCCTCGTGCTGCTGGCTCGCGAAACGCCGCTCCATCTTGGTCACTTGCGTTCCATGCTCGCAGTGACCGAAATGGGAGCGATCGTCGCGCCTCCGGTGCCCGCATTTTATCGACTGCCCCAAACGATCGGCGACATCGTCGATGCCACGGCCATCCGCGCGATAGACCTGCTCGGGCTGGGCCTCGATCTCGACCACCAGCGCTGGGCCGGCCTCAACCGGTCCTGACCCGCCGACCCACAACGAGGGTAAGCGCAAATCCGAGGAGCGCCAGCGCGGTCAACGGCCCGCTCGAGATTCGCAGGGCCTCGAGTTCGAGGAGGTTGCCCACAATCCTCAGAGTCACCGACAGGTGCAACACGGCCAGCGGCAGGTAGAGCGCAGGCCTGTAGGTCAGCGTGACCCCCGCGATTGCCGGGAAGATGATCAAGGCGTGGCCGAACACCATCGACAGCACGAAACCGATCAGCACCCCGTGTAGGGACAGGTCGTAGCTGAAGGGGCCGGCCCATCCCGAAACCAGTATTGTGCCAGTGACCGCTAACCAGGCGTAGCCCGCAAGCATTGAGACGGCCATGAAACGCGGCTGGCCAGACAGGCGAACAGTCCGCATGGCCAGATCGTAGCGAGCGAGCCACGCGGCCACTGCAATCAGTCCTGCGCCCAGCAGGACCCGCCCTTCTGGCAACTGCAGACCGAGTGCTGCGCCTGCTGCCACGATGGCCAGGGACAGAAGAAAGAGCCATTGCGATAGTCGCCCTGGCCTGATGATGCGGCTCAGTTCCAGCCGCTCTGCGGCGATGGTCGCAACGAGGAAGCCCAGCCACCAGGCAGCGACGTCACTCACCGCGCTGCCCAGCCACCAGCCGAGACACCCCACAACCAGCATGGCGGCCGCGGCGACAAGTACCAGGGTGAAGAGCGCTGGCTGTCTCCTGGCGATCCAGGCTGTTGCGGCTAGAAATGTGACCGAGGCGCCAAGCGACACGAACGTTGCCGCGTCAGACGCGTCCACGAGCATCAGGAGAGCCGAGATGGCGAACCCGGCCGGGGCGCCATATGGCCAGGCGAGACCTATCGCCACCGCCCGTTCGAGCGATATGAGGGTTCCGAACACCCCCAAAATCATCAGGGGGCCATGCACGCCCGGCAGTGCGGCCGCCGCAGGCAGCGGCAGGCCGAGGCGCACCAAACCGGCATAGAGGCCAGCGGCCATCGAGACCACGGCGAACCCGAGCAGAAGCGGGCGCAGCGAAAAGTCTCGCCGCGCCCTGCCTCGCGCGGATGACGCGGATGACTCAGGCGACGAGTCGGTCAATGCGGACCTGCCAGACCTCTGGCCCCTGCTGCTCGTACGTCCACTCGAATATGCCGGGATACTCCGCGTTGAACTGGTAGAAGAGCGGCTTCGGGTCGTGGTCGTTCACCAGACGGAAGCTCTCGCCGCCGGCAAGGTTCTCAAAGGTGGAGAAGATCAGCGGATGACGGAGGCGTGGGGAAATCTGGCGAACGTCGATGACGGTTTCCGTCGAGTCGCAATCTGAGCACATCAGGTCAGGGTCCTTGTTCGGGGGCGGCCGAGAAGTTCGTAGCCGCGGTCGGTGATAAGATCCGGGGTCCAGACCGGATCCCAGACCAGTTTGATGTCCACCCGGGTGACCTCGGGGTAGCTTGCGGCTACCTTCTCGCGAACGTCGGCAAGCACCAGCTCGCCGAGCGGGCAGGCGCGGCTTGTCAATGTCAGCCTGACCCTTATTCGGTTGGCCGAGCGGTGGGCATCCAGCACGAGTCCGAGATCGACGATGTTGAGGCCGATCTCCGGGTCGAGGACGTCGCGCAGGCACTCGCACAAGCCGGGGTCCAAGCTGGTCTCGATGGTGCTGGTCTCGATGGTGGTCATGGGTCACCCGGGTGAACGCCGCGGACATTGCGCGGCCAGCGCGGGACGCTCTTTGCGCAATCGCAAACTCCGCGCTGTCGTCGGCCTGCATCCGCTACGGCAGCTTGCTGACGATGCTTTCGAAGCGCTCATGAGCCTTCTTGGGCAACTTGACTGCCAGGATGGCATCCTTGTCGACCGGTAGATCACCAACCACCACGAGGGCGATCATGCCCATACCGAGGTGGGGCGAGCATTTGACACCGTAGGCGCCCGGCTGGTCGAAGGTCACCACGATCTGCTCGCCCATCGATCCCTTGAAGGCCTCGGCACCTGCCGGGAGCATATCGGCGATGCTCTCGGCGTTGTGCCCCTTGTCCGTTGGGACGAAGGTGACGGTATCGCCGACTGCGACATTGGTCAGCGCAGGCTCGAAAACCATCGCGCCCTCGGCTCCCTTGTTGAGCATTTGGACCTCGTGGTTGGCGGCCAAAGCCGGGCCGGCAACGAGGCTGAAAATGGCAACTGCCAGTTGTAGTGTACGCATCTCGATCTCCTTGGGCAGGCACCCGGTGGACGCCCGCCGACGCCATGTCCAACAGACCACCGCAAGGGTCTTTGACACAGCGCAAACAACCGGGCCCATCGGCTGAACGAATGGTCGCAGGGCTCCTTGCGATTGCGCAAAGTCGCTGTGACACCACCGACCTACTCCAGCGCCGAAACAGGCGCCTCCCAGCCTGTCGAGCCGTGGAGATCCAAGATGGACGGACATGAGAAACTAGAACTATCGCGGCGTACGCTGCTCGGTGCGGCCGCGTTTGCTGGCGTTTTCGGGGCGGTGATGGCCTCGGCACCGGCAGTTGCCGAGGAAAGCGGCGTAGTCACCGGTCCGGCACCGGCCCTCGAGGAACTGCCCAGGGTGCAGGTCGAACTGGTCAGGCCGCCCTTCGTGCACCCGCACGAGCAGGTCGCAATCGGCGGCCCCAAGGTGATGCAGTTCACCATGACCATCGAGGAAAAACCGCTGGTGATCGACGACTACGGCACGACCGTGCCGGCGATGACCTTCAACGGTTCGGTGCCCGGCCCGCTGATGGTGGTGCACCAGGACGACTATGTCGAACTGACGCTCATCAATCCCGACACGAACCAGATGCAGCACAACATCGACTTCCACTCGGCCACCGGAGCGCTGGGTGGCGGCGGGCTGACGCTGATCAACCCCGGCGAGATGGTAAAGCTTCGCTTCAAGGCCACACGCGCCGGAGTGTTCGTCTACCACTGCGCACCGGGCGGCCCGATGATCCCGTGGCACGTTGTGTCGGGCATGAACGGCGCCATCATGGTGCTGCCCCGCGAGGGACTGACCGATGGTGCCGGCAAGGCGCTGAAATACGACCGCGTCTACTATGTCGGCGAACAGGACTTCTACGTTCCCCGCGACGCGGACGGCAACTTCATTGCCTACGAGTCGGCCGGCGACGGTTATGCCGACATGCTCGAAGTCATGAAGACGCTGACTCCGACCCACGAAGTATTCAACGGGGCGGTTGGTGCGCTGACCGGCGACAACGCGCTGACGGCCAATGTCGGCGAGACGGTGCTGATCATCCACTCGCAGGCGAACCGCGACACGCGCCCCCACCTGATCGGCGGCCACGGCGACCATGTCTGGGCCACGGGCAAGTTCCGCAACGCTCCGCAGGTGGACCTCGAGACCTGGCATATCCCGGGAGGCTGCGCCGGCGCCGCGCTCTACACCTTCCTGCAGCCGGGCATCTACGCGTACGTGAACCACAACCTCATTGAGGCCGTCGAACTCGGCGCCACCGCTCACTTCACCGTCGGCGGCGAATGGAATGATGACCTCATGACCCAGGTGCTGGCGCCGACGCCGATCGACGGCTGAAGCCCTGCCAGGCGGTGGCCCGACATGCACGGGCCACCGTCCAATCCAGAGGAGGCATAGATGGCCATCCCGCTTGCACTTCAGGGGCGCGCTACGCTTGCGCTGCCCGGCCTGATTCTTGCCGCTCTCGCAGCGATCATCGGTCTCCAGACCGGCATGGTAAGACTGCCGTCCCTGGCCGGCACAGGCGCTCGGCTTGTTCCGGCGACGACGTTAGTCGCGCCACGCCCCTACGCCTATCGCGCACCGGGTGACTTCCTGAACGGCACGTCAGCGATCGACGGCCCCTGGGTCTCCGTCACCGACCCGGCTCCCCTTGAGATCATGACCTACCAGGTGAGCGCCGCCGAGTACGCTCGCTGCGTCGCCGACGGTGCCTGCGCAGAGGCGGAGCCGCGCCGCCGCAGCTCTGGGGACGTACCTGCCACAGGCGTGAGCTATGTTGACGCGGCGGCCTATGCCGCCTGGCTCTCGGCAAAGACGGGCGAAACCTGGCGGCTGCCCAGCGTGGCTGAGTGGGTCTTCGCGGCCGGCAGCAAGGCCACCGACCCGGCTCTGCAGGTTGCCAGCTCGAGTAATCCCGCCGATCGCTGGCTCGCGGCCTATCAACGCGAAGCAGAACTCGAGGACGGCGGCAATTCGGCTCCCGGCATCCGCGGGGCATTTGGAATCAACGAATTGGGAGTGGCGGACATGGCGGGCACTGTTTGGGAGTGGACGACGACCTGCAACAGCCGCACCACGCTCAGTCCGGCTGGCGAGGCGCTGCACCATGTGGAGTCGTGTGGTGTGAAGGTGCTGGAGGGGCGGCACCGAACCCTAATGAGCGACTTCGTGCGCGATGCGAAATCCGGTGGCTGCAGCACCGGCACGCCACCGGACAATCTCGGATTCCGCCTGGTGCGCGATCACGGTCCCCTTGCCGCGGTGCTAAGCTGGATCGGGCTGCGGTGACCGGCTAGCTACCCGGGCGGTAGGCCAGTGTCGTCTCGTGCGTCTCGATGCGGCCGGCGCCGATCAGGTCGAGGCAGTACGGGATGGCCGGGAAAACCGCGTTGAGGCAGACCCCGATCGAGCGGGGCCTGCCCGGCAGGTTGACGATCAGCGTACTTCCGCGAATACCGGCGGTCTGCCGCGACAGGATCGCGGTTGGCACCGCCTCGAGGCTGACGCGGCGCATGAGTTCGCCAAAGCCTGGCAGCTCCTTTTCAAGCACCAGTTGCATCGCCTCTGGCGTCAGATCGCGCGGCGAGGGCCCGGTACCACCGGTGGTGAGAACGAGATCGGCGCACTCGGTGTCACACAATGTGCGCAGAGCATCGGCAACGGGTTCGATGCCGTCGGCGACGATCCTGCGGATCGCCCGGAAGGAACTGCTGATCGATTTCTGCAGCCATGCCTCGATCGCCGGGCCGCTCAAATCTTCGTACTCTCCGACGCTGGCGCGATCGGAGATCGTCAGGATGCCAACGATGACCAAGCTAGCCTCCGAGCACGGACATATGGCGGGATATGCCGCCCGCAAGACCGTTCATCTCGGCGCTGAAATTGTGCCGCTCCGGTTTGCGACGCAGAGCATCGCGGATTGCTGAATCGAGTGAGACTCCGCCATCCCCGGCCGCCAGGGTGGGGCGCAGGTCCACCGAGCCCTCGTGGCCCATGCAGGTGAACAGCCGGCCGTCGCTGCCGACGCGTACCCGATTGCAGGAAGCGCAGAAGTTGCAGGACAGCGGCGTGATGAAGCCCAGGAGGCCGCCGGTTTCCGCTACATCGTAGAAGGCGGCGGGGCCCCCGCTCCGTCGAGCTGATGGCGTCAGGGTCCAGCGCCGCGCGAGTTCCTCCCGAAAGTCCGTGAGCGACAGGTACTGGCCGACTCTCGACACGCCTGTATCGCCCAGGGGCATCGTTTCGATCAGCGCCAGCGCCGCTCGATGCTCATGCGCATAGCGCAGCAGCGGATCGATCTGCGATTCGATCATCCCTCGAAGGGCCACCGTGTTGATGCGCACCCTAAGCCCAGTTTCGAGGGCAGCATCGATCCCGCGCAGCACATCGTTGAGCTCCCCGCCCCGGGTGATCTCCCGGTACTGGTCGGGATCGAGCGTATCAAGGGAGACGTTGACGCGGCTTACACTGTACCGCGCAAGGGTCGGTGCGAGGCGGGCCAGTTGCGAGCCGTTGGTGGACACGACCACCTCGTCGACCTCGCCACCATCGAGGTGGATGGAGAGGCGCTCAAGCAGTTCGGGAAGATCCTTGCGGACCAGCGGCTCCCCGCCTGTCAGGCGGATCTTGCGTACACCTCCGGCGATGAAGGCGCGGGCAATGTCGTGGAGATCGCCGACGCCGAGCCGATCCCTATGCCGCGCGAAGCTCATGTGCTCGGGCATGCAGTAGGTGCACCGCAGATCGCAGCGGTCGGTCACCGAGAGCCGGAGGTAGGTGACGGCGCGGCCGAAGCCATCGACAAGGGGAGGCATGATCATGGAACCGTCTCCTCGATCGAGCCGACACGGGGTCCGACATCGCAGTGCAGGTCGTGAAGCAGTCCGTCTGTCAGGCCATAGACCCAACCATGCAGCTGAACGCCGACGCCACGGCTCCAGGCGTCGCGGATGATCGGCGTACGCGCCAGATTGTTGACCTGCACCCTGACGGAGAGTTCGCAGATACGATCGTCACGCGCATCGGGCGGCGTCTGGTCCGGCAGGTTGGCTGCTGCGTCATCGGCGATGTCGCGGATCGGCTGCAACCAGTGGTCGACTACCCCATGGTGGTGCGGTTCCAGCGCCGCGCGAACCCCGCCGCAGCCATGGTGACCACACACGATGATGTGCTTCACCTCCAGCACGTCGACGGCAAACTCCAGCACAGAAAGCAGGTTCAGGTCGCCGCGGTGCACGAGGTTGGCGATGTTGCGATGCACGAAGACTTCGCCGGGCTGCAGTCCGGTGATGACGTTGGCTGGCACTCGGCTGTCCGAACAGCCGATCCACAGGTATTCCGGTCGCTGCAGCGCAGCGAGCCGCGCGAAATAGTCGGGGTCCTCACGACGGCGCCCCTCGCTCCAAAGCCGGTTGTTGCGAAACAGGTCCGAAATCACCGCCTGTCCTCCGAGTCCGTCACAATGGCAACTCCGCGCGGCGTACCCGCCCGCGGTGGGCTCGCATCACGCCTGTCAGCCACGCCAGGTCCGACGGGCGCAGACGCTTTCTCGCCAGTGGCAGCAGCACCACGTTCTCGATGGCTATGTGGCGCCGTTCCTCCGAAACAAATCCGTTGAGCAGGGCCGAAAGGTCACCACTCCCTCGCGGACGCCGCTCGAGGGCGCCGGCAAGGCGATTAATCGCTGCAAAGCCAGGCCGCTCCTCTCTTACGACGCCAAGGACACCGTCGTCGGAGCTGGTCCGCTCCATGAGAAGCGGGAAAAGCGCCTGTTTCTCATCCGCCAGGTGAACGAGGAAATCCCGCAACAGGAAACTCTGGCAGGCCGACACGATGTCGGCGCCGACCTCCCGCCCCGACCCGATCACGCTGAGCAGGTTACACAGAACCCTGCAGCGGAAATTATCGGCAAAGATGAACTCCAGCGGCGTCGCAAGGTGCTCTGCCGGTATGTCCTCGGCCAGGACGTGCGCCATCCTGAGCAGTTCGGCGGGCATTTATCCGCGCCCACCAGAGAGGTGGGGCTTGGCGCTCAGCGTTATCCCGACGATTTTTGCGCGGTCCGCCAGCACACCGATCAACTGAGCCACACCCCTGCTCCAGCTCGATGCCTCTAGATGGAGGGCGATGCGCTCGCGAACAGCCTCGAACGGCAGGCGCCTGCCGGGAATGCGGCGATCGAGGCGAATGACATGAAAGCCGAAACGGGATCGAACCGGCTCGCGTGTGACTTCGCCAGAACCTAGCGTTCCAAGGGCCGTCTCGAATTCCGGCACGGTACTACCTGGTGTCAACTGGCCCAGCGATCCGCCCACTTCGCGCGACGGGCACGCCGAGTGCGTCCGGGCAAGTTCGGCGAAACGCCCCGGCGATTCCATCAATTGCCGGATGATCAGTTGCGCGAGGTGCTCAACCGCTTGCACCTCGTCCTCTCCGGCCCCGTTGGGAACGGGAAGCAGGATGTGGTGGGCCTCCCACATGTCACCGGTCGAGAATCGGTCCTGATGGGTATCGTAGTAGCGTCGGCTTTCTGCCTCGCCGGCGGTTGGTGTCGTCACCTCACTGTCGAGAAGGGCCCGGATCAGCGCGTCTTCCTCGGTCTCCTGCCGGCCTCGGTCGTCGCGCTCGGGGGTGGAGGCAAGGCCGAGCCGCTCGGCTTCGTTGAGAAGGAGCTGGCGGACCACCAGGGCCTCAGTGGCCAGCCGAAAGGCCTCGGCGGGCGTCGCCGCCGGGTGCTGCTGTGCCTCGGCGCTGATCGCGGCATGAGGGATCACCACGCCGTCGACGGAGACGGTGGAAGACGCCGGTCGCGGCGGAGCCGGCAGCTTGACGCGGGCTGCGGGAATCGCCCCGTTGGACGGACCTTCAGCCTGCTTGCCAAACTGGATGAGCGGTTCGGACATGATTACCTCACTCGGCCGGAGGGCGGCGCGTGCGCACCACCTGGTAGCCCGGCCGCCAGATGTAGCGCACCGGGGCGCTGAGCATGTGGACGAGCCGGGAGAACGGGAACAGCACGAAGATCGTCAGGCCGAGCGTGATGTGCAGCTTGAACGTCAGGTCTGCGTCGGCGACGTAGCTCGCCGCCTGCGGATTGAAGGTGAAAATGCCCTGGGCCCAGTGCATGAACTTCACCATCTCCTCGCCGTCGAGGTGCTGCATCGAGACGCGGATGGTCAGGAGCCCCAGCGCCAGCTGCGCCCAGAGGATCAGGATGATGAGGTTATCCGAGAAACCCGAATTGCGGCGTATGCGGGCATCGAAGAAGCGGCGGTGCACCAGCAGCGTCGCGCCGACAATGCCCATTGCGCCGGCCACACCGCCCAGCACGATCGCGATCATCTGCTTGGTGCCGTGGCTGATGCCGAGCATCTCCCACAGGGCGAGGGGCGACAGCAGTCCGACGAGGTGCCCAGCAAATATCAGTAGCACCCCGACGTGGAACAGGAGCGAGCCCCACATCAGCTGCTTGCGGCGCAGCAGCTGGCTGGAACCGGTGCGCCAGGAATAGGGCTCGCGATCGTAGCGGATCACGGTGCCTACGGCGAGGACGACCAGCGCCACGTAGGGGTAGATGCCGAACAGCAGCGTGTTGATGAACTCGGCCATGTCACGATCCTCCCTGAGTGCCGGGTTGTGGTGGCGGCCGCCGCGCAGCGCGTACCTGTGTGCGGAGGCGGTCGGGGCCGCAGCTCTGCTCGCCCATGCCGCCGCCGAAGGTCACCGCCTCGGATTCCCAGACGGCGTCGAGAGCCTCCAGGTCGTCCGGGTCGTGGTCGGGCTGTTCGAGCAACTGGTCGAGTGCCTGCTGCTGCGGAGCGATGCCGGCGATCGCCTCCAGCGCCAGCATGGCGTTGGCATAGATGCTGTCGCGCTTTTGCAGCCGGGTCCTGAGATTGGCGACGATGTGCAGAGTCTGCCCGAGCAATTCGTGCACTTCCGCATCGGACTGGGTCGACAGGTACTCGAGGAACAGCGGCAGGAAGTCCGGCATCTCGCCGGGATCAGTCTCGAAGCCCTGCCGCTCGTACATCTGGCCGAGATCGACCATGGCCTGCCCGCGGTCACGGCTTTCGCCGTGCACATGCTCGAACAGGTGCAGCGACAGGGTGCGCGTCCGGTCGAACAGCGACACGTAGCGCTCCTGCGCATCGTAGAGGTCCAGCCCGCCGATATTGTTGGCGAGCGCGGCGAGCCTGGCCCGCTCAGTTGCGGCAAGCCGGGTGTCGTCCGCGATGGCGGCTTCGATCTCCGGTATAGCCGCCTGAAGGTCGGCCGACGGATAGGAGAGCAGCACGGAGATGATCTTCAGCGCATTGGCCATCACGCACCTGCCTTCATCAGATCGACAGGCGTCTGCACCTTCTGGCGCTTGGCGCCGAAGAGGTCTGGCGCCGAGGTGCCGCCCGAGCAGCCGTTGCCGAAGCTGAAGCCGCACGAGCCACGCTCGTCATAAACATCCTCGCCCACTTCCCGGTGGCTGGTCGGAATGACAAAGCGGTCCTCGTAGTTGGCGATCGCCATCAGCTGGTACATGTCCTCGACCTGCTGGGGGGCGAGGCCGACGCGGGTAGCCATCGACTCGTCGATGACGCCTTCGACGGACTTCGACCGCATGTAGCCGCGCATGGCGAGCATGCGTTCGAGCGCGAGGGCCACCGGCTCCTCGTTGCCGCCGGTCAGCAGATTGGCAAGGTA
>Ga0247844_1007311_pt1 | contig 12635 bp, 8 predicted proteins | sample LaCtaG_FD_192421 | JGI IMG/M metagenome (GOLD analysis project Ga0247844, IMG submission 192421) | Freshwater microbial communities from meromictic Lake La Cruz, Castile-La Mancha, Spain - LaCruzMarch201714.5m_1 | ecosystem: Environmental > Aquatic > Freshwater > Lake | place: Spain: Castile-La... | reverse complement strand
GGGGTCGGTGCACAGGGTGGTGATGCGGCAGCCACCGTCAAGGCTGGCTGGCGGAGCCAGGGCGGCGAAACCGTGGCGCCGATTGTGGTGAACTCATCACGTGCAATTTTGTATGCAGCATCTGGCGTTGACTTCGCTGCCGCATCGCGCAAGGAAGCGGTGCGCACCCGCGACTTGTTGGCGGCAGTCGGTAACACACCGTAACAACTGAGGCGGGGCCTTTGCCCGTTGTCACACTGCCGTTACGCGTTTGCGGCTAAGCTGTGTTTCTTGTTGAAACAGGTACAAAGATTATGCTTGTCACAGAATCCGAAAAATGCGAACGCGCAGTCGAGCCCACGCTCCTGGCGGCAGCATTGACTGCCTCAGCCCTGCAAGCCGCGTGTGGCGGAGGCGGTGGAGGCACGAGCAATACCAATCCCGGCACAACACCGGTTCCTGTTGGTCCGAGCTACACCAGCCCTGCAAGCGACGAAGATGCCGTGCGATTTTTATTGCAGGCCCAGTTCTCCGCGTCCGATGCCGAGATCGCTGCAGTGCGCAGCAAAGGCTATTCGACCTGGTTACAAGAGCAGTTTGCTGCGCCCGCCACCACCACTGGTTTTGACTGGCTGAACGCGCGGGGTTACGGCGCCATCAACACCTCGAACTTTTTCGATGCCAGTTACCCCGGCGATTACATGGTCTGGAACCAGCTCATGACCACTGGTGATGCGGTGCGCAAGCGCGTGGCGCTGGCACTGTCGGAGTTTTTTGTGGTGTCGTTGACGGGGCTTGATTTCAGCTGGCGCAGCCATGCCATTGCCGCCTGGTGGGACATGCTGGTGTCCAACGGCTTTGGAAACTACCGCAAGCTGCTCGAAGACGTGACCCTCAACCCGGCCATGGGCTACTACCTCAACACCAAGGGCAACAAAAAGGAAAACACCGCCACCGGTCGCGCCCCTGACGAAAACTATGGCCGCGAGGTGATGCAGCTCTTCAGCCTGGGTCTGTACCAGCTCAATCTGGATGGCACGGTGAAACACGATGCCGCCGGTAACAAGTTGGAGTCGTACACCCAGAATGACATCACCAACATCGCCCGCATTTTTACCGGCTGGGATTTTGACCAGACGCAAAACGTCAACACCGTCGAGCCCGAGAGCAACCGCAACGTGCCGAACACGATTTTTACCCGCATACCGATGCGCCTGACAGCGGCGAACCACTCGGCACTGGCGGCGACTTTTCTGGGCACAACGGTACCGGCCAACACCGATGGTGTCGCTGCGCTCAAAACAGCGCTGGACACGCTGTTCAACCACCCGAATGTTGGCCCTTTCTTTGGCAAGCAGATGATCCAGCGGCTGGTCACCAGCAACCCCAGCCCGGCCTATGTGGCGCGCGTGGCAGGTGCCTTCAACAACAATGGCGCCGGAGTACGCGGTGACCTGAAGGCGGTTTTTGCGGCGGTGCTGTTAGATGAAGAAGCGCGTAGCCCAGCGGGCCTGGCGCAGAACGGCTTTGGCAAACTGCGCGAGCCTATGGTGCGCATGGTGCAGTGGGGGCGCACATTTGGCATCGCATCGGCACGGGGCAGCTGGAAGATGGGCGATACCAGCAACCCGGCCACACAACTCGGGCAGAGCCCGCTGCGCTCGCCCAGCGTGTTCAATTTTTTCCGGCCGGGCTATGTGCCACCGTCAACCGCGTTGAGTGCAACGCTCACGCCCGCACCCGAGTTTCAGCTGGTCAATGAAAGCAGCGTGGGTGGTTACCTCAACAGCATGCAAAACGTCATTCGCAACGGTATCTTTGTCAATGCGCCTGATTTGCCGCAAAACGCCAGCAACACAACCAACGGCTATGACATCACAGCCGCTTACACCGCTGAGTTGGCCCTGGTGCTGGATGCCGCAGCGCTGGTCAAACGCCTGAATCTTTTGCTGTGTGCCGGGCAAATGTCGGCCGCCAACCAGACCCTGATCGTGACAGCGCTCAATGCCACGGCACTGACCGCCACCAGCACCGACAGCGCCAAGCTCAACCGAGTGGCCGCCGCCGTGTTGATGGTGATGGCGTCTGCCGAATACCTGGTTCAAAAATAGAGAGATAGGACTTGCCATGCACGTGCTCCAGCCTGACAACCACAGCCGGCGCGCCTTCCTGCGCCGCAGCGCCCAGCTTGCCTTGAGTGGCACAGCGTTGCCAATGGCTCTGAACCTCGCAGCTATCGGCGAAGCGGCGGCTTTCGATGCGACCGACTACAAGGCCCTGGTTTGCGTTTTTCTCTACGGTGCCAATGACTATGCCAATACTGTAGTGACCTATGACGATGCCAGCTACAACCAGTACAGCACCATTCGTGGTGGTGGTGCAGGGCAGACCGCAGGTGGCATTGCCCTAGCCAAATCGGCGCTGGCTGCCACGCTGCTTAACCCCACTACCGCGCTGGCGGGTGGGCGCCAGTACGCGCTGCACCCCGCCATGACCGGGCTGGCCAACCTGTTTAACAGCAGCAAGGCGGCCGTGCAGCTCAACGTGGGCCCCCTGGTAGTGCCACTGACGAAGGCGCAATACAGCGGCGCGGACCGCACCAAATATCCGCTGCCGCCCAAACTGTTTTCTCATAACGACCAGCAGTCGATCTGGCAATCGTCTTCGCCCGAAGGCTCAACCATTGGCTGGGGTGGCAATATTGGCGATCTGTCGTTGTCGGGCAACGCCACCTCGCTGTTTACCTGCATCAACGTGACGGGCAACGCCGTGTTTCTGTCGGGCGACAGCGCGCTGTCCTACCAGGTCAGTACCGGCGGCGCGGTTGCCATCAATGCGGTCAAGAACAATGTGTATGGCTCCAGTGCGGTAAAAACCGCGTTGACAGGGCTGATCCAGCAGCCACGCACCCACACGTTGGAGAACGAATACAACAAGGTGGCCACGCGTGCCATCGGGGCTGAAGCGCAAGTCACGTCCGGCCTTGCGGGAGTGACGCTATCCACGGTTTTCCCTACTGGAAACTCTCTGGCAGATCAACTCAAGATGGTGGCACGCCTGATTGGCGCGCGCACGGCGCTCGGTGCCAAGCGCCAGGTGTTCATGGTGTCGATTGGCGGCTTTGACTTGCATGACAACCTGATTGCCCAGCACCCCGGTTTGCTGGGCAAGGTCAGTGATGCCATGACCGCTTTTTACAACGCCACTGTGGAGCTGGGTGTGGCCAACAAGGTCACTGCTTTTACCGCGTCGGATTTCGGTCGAACGCTGGCCTCCAACGGCGACGGCTCCGACCACGGCTGGGGCAGCCACCACTTCATGGTGGGCGGCGCGGTCAAGGGCGCAGCGTTTTATGGCACGCCGCCACCCGTTAGCGTTGGTAGCACAGCGGCGGCGCAGGACCAGTGGCATGTGGGGCAGGGCCGCTTGCTGCCATCCACGTCGGTGGACCAATACGCCGCCACCATGGCCAGCTGGTTTGGTGTGGCCGACAGCGAACTGGCCGCAATCCTGCCCAATCTGCGACACTTTGGCGCGGCCGCCGGGCGGCCTGACTACCCAGCCAACATGGGGTTCATGGCATAGCTGCTATTGTTTTGATAGCTATCCGTGCATATTTCACGGGGGCTAAAGCCTTATTTACCTGGAAGTTTTCGCATGATAGACCTCTACACGGCAGCCACGCCCAATGGGCACAAGATATCCATTGCGCTGGAGGAGCTTGCCTTGCCCTACACGCTCAAGGTGCTCGACCTGGCCAAGGGCGAACAAAAGAGGCCAGAGTTTTTGGCCATCTGCCCCAACGGGCGGATTCCGGCGATCGTGGACCGCAGTGAAGACGACTTTGCAGTGTTCGAGTCCGGTGCCTGCCTGATCTATCTGGCAGAGAAAACCGGGCAGCTGATGCCGTCTGATGCCAAAGGCCGCTCGCGTGTCCTGCAGTGGCTGATGTTCCAGATGGGGGGCGTTGGCCCCATGATGGGCCAGGCCAATGTGTTTTACCGCTACTTTCCCGAAAAAATCCAGCCCGCCATTGACCGTTACCAGGGTGAGTCGCGCAGACTGTTTGGCGTGCTGGATGGCCATCTGAAAGACCATGAGTTTCTGGCTGGAGACTACTCCATTGCCGACATCGCCAACTGGGCCTGGGTGCGCACGTACAAGTGGTCTGGTGTATCGGTGGAAGGTTTGCCCCATCTACAGCGCTGGCTGGAGGTGATTCGCGGGCGTGAGGCAGTCCAGCGTGGCTTGCGCCAACCGCCTTCTGCGCGCGACTTGACGCAGGACGAAGAAACTGCGCGGCAATTTGTCGAACAGGCCCGCACCATGGTAGAAATGGGCCAGTCCACCAAGACAGGAGTTTGAAGCAATGAAGCTGTATGTGTCCCCCGGCGCCCCCAGTCCACGGCGCGTGATGATGTTTATGGTTGAGAAAAACATCACGGGTATCGATCTGGTGAATGTGGACCTCAACGCCCAGGAGCACAAAGGCGAGGCCTACCGGGCCAAGAGCCCGCTGGCCAAGGTGCCTGCGCTGGAACTGGACGACGGACGTGTGCTGACCGAAACGCGCGCCATTTGCACCTATCTCGAAGGCCTGTACCCGGAGCCCAACTTGATGGGCGTGAACTCAGATGAGCGGGCTTTCATCGAAATGGCCGACCGGCGCGCAGAGTTGTATTTGCTGGCCGGTATTGCCAACACGGTGCGCCACACCCACCCGGGTCTGGCCCCGCTGGAGCAACCGCAGTTCCCCGACTATGGCCACGCGCAGGCGCAGAAGGTGCGGGAAGTCGCGGCCTGGTTTGACCAGGTTCTGGAGCGCCAGCCCTGGATGGCGGGGGATCGTTTCACCATTGCCGACATCACTGCCTTTTGCGCCATTGAATTCGCCAAGTTGATGAAGTTTCAGCCGGGCAAAGAAGGGCTGCCTGCTTTGCAGGCCTGGCGTGACCGGGTGGCCGCGCGTGCGAGCGCTTCGGCCAAGTAAAGGGTTCTGTTCGTGAAGCGTATTGATGCGGCACGAACATAGCCCTTCGGAAAGAGCTGAAATGACTGCGCCTGCAGCGCCATATACATCTTCCTAAGGAGATCGGCATGTCCATCGGCACTGTTTTCGTCAACAATCGCACGCAGGCAGTCCGCCTCCCATTGGACGTGCGACTGCCCGAGGGTGTCCACAAGGTAGAAATACGCGCCAGGGGCAACGAGCGCATCATCGCCCCCCTCGGCCAAACCTGGGACAGCTTTTTCCTGGGCGGCCCTAATGTTAGCGACGACTTCCTGCCCGAGCGCGCCAACCAGCACCAGCCGGAGCGGGAAGCGCTCTGATGCTTCGCTACCTGTTGGACACCAATACCGTCATCTACGTGTTGAAACGGCGCCCCGTCGAGGTGTTGGCGACCTTCAACGCCAACGCCAGCCGCATGGCAATCTTCTCCATCACGCTGGCCGAACTCTTGCACGGCGCGGAAGAAAGCAGCCGTGTGAGCGAGAACCTGTCTGCCATCGAGGATTTTTGCAGCCGCCTGAAAGTTCTGCCTTATGGCGCCAAGGCCGCCCAGCAATACGGTGTCATCCGCGCCGCCCTGGAAAAACTCGGCCAACCAATCGGCGTGAATGACCTGCTCATCGCAGGTCATTCACGCAGTGAAGGCTTGGCGCTGGTGACGAACAACATGTCGGAATTCGTGCGCGTACCTGCGCTCGAAGTGGAGAACTGGGTCCACCCCAGCCAGTAAGCCACGGCTTGGACGCGCATCATTCGAACAACAGCCCGTCCAGGCGGGGCCATACGTAACGCAAACAGAGCCAGGTAAATTCGTTACGTTGAAGTAGTTCGGCTCAGGGCGAAAGACCTGATTCCTGTTGAGGATGGACGTGCGGATTCGCCCCCGTCTGGTGGGGCGCCTGTAGTGGCAGACGCAGCACAAAGCGGCTGCCCGTACCTGGCGCACTGGTGACTTCCAGCTCGCCACCAAACAACTTGGTGACGATGTTGTAGCAGATGGACATGCCCAGTCCGCTGCCGCCCTGACCCAGTTTGGTGGTGAAAAAAGGGTCAAAAATCCGCTTCAGGTTTTCAGCGGCGATGCCCGTGCCGTCATCGCTGAATTGAATCTCAACCTGTGCGTTGCGCAAGAGTTGTGCGTGGAGCCGCATCGTTCCCGGTCGGTCTTTATCAAACGCGTGCAGCAAGGCGTTGTTGATCAAATTTGTCAGCACTTGGCCATAGGGCCCCGGGTAACCGTCCAGAATGATGTCGGGCGGCACCTCAACCAGCAACCGGTGGCCGGCAATCTGGATCTTGCGTTGCAGGGTCGCGATGACCTCCTGGCTGGTGCGCAACAGGTCAAAGGGACGGCGCTGCTCGGTTGCCTGGTCGACGGCCACCTGCTTGAAGCTTTGCACCAGCGCCCCTGCCGATTGCAGCCCGCGGGCCACCAACGTCAGGCCTTCTTGGCAGGAAGAAATGTAGTCCGTCAAGGTACTGCGACGCATCGTTCCGTTAGCAGCGGCCAACTCCAGTGCCGCAGTGTTGGCCTGCAATGCGCTGGTCGTCAGCAGGCAGTTGCCAATAGGGGTGTTGAGTTCATGGGCAACGCCTGCCACCATGGAGCCCAGCGCGGCCATTTTTTCCTTCACCACCAGCTGGTCTTTGGCGTCGCGCAAGTGGGTGTAGGCCACCGCGTTGTCCAGGGCAATGGCGGTGTAGGCACACAGGGTACGAAAGATCAGGCGTTCGTTCTCGCCATAGACTTGCGGTCGTGTCGATTGAATGGTCATGACACCCAGAATCCGGTCGGCAATTGCCAGCGGTGCAAACAATCCGCTCACGGTCTTGAGGGTGCCAGGCACATAGTGGGCCGGAAGCAGCGGGTCGGTGAAATCGAGTAGCAGTTCCCTGCGCTCACGTACGCACAGGGCGCAGTAAGAGCCTTCGTCATTGAGCCGGACATGGTCGCTTGGCAGGCGCACGCCATCTTCAATGTCGTAAACTGAAGTGAGCCCCAATCCGTCTGCGTCCATGAAGTAGATGGCAAAGCTGGATGCATCCAGCAGCCCGTGGACATGGCGCTCAATGACCCCGAAGACGTGCTCCGTGTCGAGCTGCGAGGTAATCTCCTGTCCGATGTTGCCCAGCAGACTGAGTGTGTCGCTGGACTGTTGCAGCAAGCTGGCCCGCTTCGTTTCGGCTTCGGCCTGACGGCGGTGGTGCTCACTCTCGGCGCGGGACCGCTCGGTGCCCAGCCGCACCTGAATCGCGGTGGCCCGGTTGGATGCCTCCTGGCTCAACACGCGTTCACGCGCGGCGCTGGCTTGCACGGACAGGGCGTAGGCCTGTGCAAAGCGTTCGCTCAAAGCATATTCCTCTGCCAGGTCAAACAAAAGCTGGCTTGGAATCAGGTAGCCGTCAACCTTGCGTGCAGTCGCAAAAGCTTGCTCCAGACAACGGGTGGCATCGGCGCGGTTGCCCCGGTCGGCATGGATGCGCGCCAGCAAGCGCAACGCACCGATCTCCTGGATGACCGCGCCCTGGTTGCGCGCCAGGTCAAGCGCGGCCATAGCCGAGTCTTCAGCCTGCGCACTTTGCCCCAGATGCAAAAGGGCCTTGGCTATGCCGACCAGACCTTCCATGGCAGCATCGGTCTGCCCCAGGTGCGTCGCCCGATCGGTCTGCAGCTGAAAGTGTTCAAGCGACTTCGCATAGTCGCCCCGCGTTTGCGCCAGTTCGCCCAGGGCGCTCAGGACCATGGTGAAGTTGCGCGAATTGCGCAAAGGCTGGTAGACCACCAGCGCCTCGTCCAGCAGGGATTGCGCAACTTCCAGGCGGCCCAGCGCACGCATGGCCTCACCCATGTGCCGCAGGCAAAGCCCCAGGCTCACGGGCCAGCCAGTGGGTCGCGCCAGGTCAAGTGCCCGTTGCATCCACTCCAGCGCAGTGTCGTGGTCATTGAGGATGACGTAAGTTCCCCCTGCGTTCGTGGCCGCTAAAACGGCTGTGACGACTTGCCCCGTGCCTACAGCAGATTCAAAGGCGTGGTTCCAGCGTTCCAGTGATGCACCAAAATTGCCGGTGTTGTAGTCGCGCGTGCCAAGGTAGGAATAGATGTTGGCTGCCACGGTCGGGTGCAAGTCCCGCGGATCATCGGTAAACCGTTCTCTCCACTGGCTGCTGGCCAAGTGCACGTCGCGCAGCACTGCGTAGCGCGCCTGGTTCGCTTCGAATGTGTCAACGCGCTGGGTGTCGTTTGCCAGTCTCGCGCTTTGCACCGCACGCGCCAATGCAGCGTCCCGCTGGGGAAGCTCACCGGCGCTGGAGTGCACAGACACCATCAGCGCATGGCTATCGGCGCATCCCACGGCATCCCCCAGCACTTCAAATGCGCCAAGGGCGGCCTGCGATGCCTGGGTGGCGCCTTCGAAATCGGCGTGCAGCCACAAGGTTTCGCCTTCCACCAAATGCAGGCGTGCGCGGTGTGCCGACATGGCAGGGGTTTGGGGTCGGTTGTGGATCAGCGCAAGCGCCAGCTTGACAAGCTTCTGCGCCCGCTCGTTGTCGCGTTGCCGCAGGTACCACGACAGTTTGACCTGCAATGCAAGCGACTGGACTTCGTCCTGCGTACGATCCAGGGACATTGCCAAAAGGTCAACGTCGGCGTTGCATTCGAACAGTTGCATGGAGGGTTCGTCTGGTTAGTTCCAGTGAAGTGCCACGATGATAAATCGTCCGGTCAATTGCCGGGCAATATCCGCTGCAGATAGCGCCCGGTATGGCTGTGGGGGTTGGCTGCAATGTCCTCCGGCGTGCCCACGCCCAGCACGGTGCCACCGCCTGAGCCACCTTCCGGTCCCATGTCGATCAGCCAGTCGGCGGTCTTGATGACGTCCAGGTTGTGCTCAATGACGACGATGGTGTTGCCCGCGTCGCGCAACTGGTGCAGGACTTTCAGTAGCAAATCGATGTCGGCAAAGTGCAGCCCCGTGGTGGGCTCGTCCAGAATGTAGAGCGTGCGTCCGGTGTCACGTTTGGAGAGTTCGAGCGCCAGCTTGACGCGTTGGGCCTCGCCACCGGACAGCGTGGTGGCCGCCTGACCGAGCTTGATATACGACAGACCCACATCCAACAGCGTTTGCAGTTTGCGGGCGATGGTGGGAACGGCTTGCAGGAACTCGTAAGCCGCCTCCACTGTGAGGCCCAGAATCTGCGCAATGTTCTTGCCCTTGTAGAGCACCTCCAGCGTCTCGCGGTTGTAGCGCGCACCCAAACATACATCGCAAGGCACATAAACGTCAGGCAGAAAGTGCATCTCCACTTTCACCATACCGTCGCCCTGACAGGCCTCGCAGCGGCCACCGGCCACGTTGAAGCTGAAGCGGCCCGGGCCGTAGCCGCGCTCGCGTGCCGTGGGCACCTCAGCCATCAGTTCGCGGATGGGTGTGAACAGCCCGGTGTAGGTTGCAGGGTTGGAGCGCGGTGTACGGCCAATCGGCGACTGGTCGACGTTGATGACCTTGTCGAAATGCTCAATGCCCTCAATGGCCTCATGCGCAGCCGGTTCTTCGTGTGCCCGGTAAATGGTGCGGGCCACGGCAGCGTACAACGTGTCATTGACCAGCGTGGATTTGCCCGAGCCAGACACGCCGGTTACGCAGGTGAAAAGCCCCACGGGAAAGTCCACGCTCACGTTCTTCAGGTTGTGACCGGTGGCACCGACCACGCGCAATGTTTGCAGGTTGCCTTGGGTGGCCCGGTGGTGGGCTTCCCGCTCGGCGCGGCGCACCGCGGCGGGGCTGGGCGCCTGGCGCGACTTGAACCGATCCTCTTCCCCGGGCCTGGGTGCCACGGTGGGTAGCCAGGGTGTGCGGCGCCTGGGCACGGCAATCTGCAGTGTCTGAGCCAGGTACTGGCCGGTCAGCGACTGCTTGTTGGCCTTGACGGCGTCAAAGTTGCCCTGCGCGATGACGCGCCCGCCGTGGATGCCTGCGCCCAGCCCCATGTCGATGATGTGATCGGCCGCACGCATCATGTCCTCGTCGTGTTCCACCACGAGCACGCTGTTGCCGATGTCGCGCAGGTGTTTCAGGGTGTCGATCAGGCGGTCGTTGTCGCGCTGATGCAGGCCGATGCTGGGCTCGTCCAGCACATACATCACCCCCGTCAGGCCAGAGCCAATTTGCGATGCCAGGCGGATGCGCTGGGATTCACCACCCGACAGTGTCTCGGCGCTGCGGTCCAGGCTCAGATAGTTCAAACCCACATCGTTGAGGAATTTCAGGCGAAGGCCAATTTCGCGAACCACCTTGGCAGCAATGTCGCCCTTGGCACCGTGCATGGTCAGGGTCTGAAAGTAGGCGTAACTCTCACGCAAGGTGGCGTGGCTGATTTCAAAAATGGCGCGGGCCTGCTCGCCTTCGCCAATCTTCACATGGCGTGCTTCGAGCCGCAGGCGCGAGCCACCGCAGGCTTGGCAGGGTTGGGTGCTGCGCATGCGGGCCAGGTCCTCCCGCACCAGGGCGGAGTCGGTTTCGCGGTAGCGGCGTGCCATGTTGGGCAGGATGCCCTCGAACGGGTGCTTCTTGGTCAGCTTCTTGCCTTGCGAGGCACCCGAGTCCATTACGTAACTGAACTTGATTTCCTCCTCGCCAGAGCCATGCAGGATGGCGGACTGAACGTCAGGTGGCAGGGATTCAAAGGGTTTGTCGATGTCAAATTTGTAGTGTTTGGCCAGGCTTTCCAACATGCTGAAGTAGTAGCCATTGCGCCGGTCCCAGCCCTTGATGGCACCGCTGGCCAGACTCAGTGTGGGGAAAGCAACCACCCGCGCCGGGTCAAAAAACTCCTGCACGCCCAGGCCGTCGCAGGTGGGGCAAGCGCCCACAGGCGAGTTGAACGAGAACAGGCGCGGCTCCAGCTCCGAGATGGAGTGGTTGCATACCGGGCAAGCAAACTTGGCGTTGAAAAGGTGCTCTTTTTGGCTGTGGCCCCCGTCGTTGCTGCGTGACGCGCTATCATTTTCGATATTTCCGCTGTCCATCTCCAGCGCAATGGCGCGCCCGTTGGCCAGGCGCAAAGCGGCCTCAAAGCTCTCGGCCAGGCGCTGCTTCAGGTTGTCGTAGTCTGTGCGCGCTGCGACGCTGGCAGCGTGGTCTTCGGCAGGCTGCGCCTGAATCGGCGCCGCTCGCACCTTGATGCGGTCTATGACCACGTCAATGTCGTGCTTCTCGGTCTTCTTGAGGGCGGGCAAATCGTCAAAGTCAAAGGTCTTGCCGTTGATGCGAAAGCGCACATAGCCCTGCGCCTGCATCTCGGCAAACACGTCCAGAAACTCGCCCTTCTTCTCGCGCGCCACGGGGGCCAGAATCATCAGGCGTGTACTTGCTGGGAGTGCCAGTGCGGCGTCCACCATTTGGCTCACGGTCTGGCTTTGCAGGGGCAGGTCGTGTTCGGGGCAGTAGGGCGTGCCGGCGCGAGCGAACAGCAGGCGCAGGTAGTCGTGGATCTCGGTCACCGTGCCCACGGTAGAGCGCGGATTGTGGCTGGTGGCCTTCTGCTCGATAGAGATGGCGGGCGACAGGCCCTCGATCACATCCACATCGGGCTTGTCCATCAGCTGCAGGAACTGACGTGCGTAGGTGGAAAGGCTCTCCACATAGCGGCGCTGGCCTTCGGCATACAACGTGTCAAACGCCAGGCTGGACTTGCCGGAGCCCGACAGTCCGGTGATCACCACCAGCTGGTTGCGCGGGATGTCCAGGTCGATATTCTTTAGGTTGTGCGTGCGCGCACCGCGGATGCTGATGGTCTGCTGCTGCAGCGCCCGGGCCAGGTAGGTACCTTGTGGGTCATGGGGCACTTGAGTGCCGTCGGGAGTTGAATTCAAGGTGGAAACCGCTGAAAAAGTGGTGTTGAGCCGCGTTTGGGGAAACCCACCATGATAGTGATTGTCAGCGCCCGACCTTGTTCAGTCGCAAGCCACTGTCAAAAGTCCACAAGCGCGATACCTCAACAACGTCATAGTCGAGTGCCAGTTCGCGCGGTATCCGTTGGTAAGGTGCCAGGGAGGCAATGATCTTCTCAATGGCTTCGTCGATTGCTGGCGTCCCGCTGGACCGTTTGAACGCAACTCCCTCCAGGCTTCCGTCTGCGCGCAGGGTTACGGTAACGATCGGGTTGGTATAGGGGCCACTTTTTGCAGAAGCGAGCACCGCAAAGTCGGCCTTTTGTTGCACAGCCTGACTCCACATCTCTGCGTACATGACCAGACGGTCGTCCCGGTCGGGGCGACCGATCAAGGTTTTCCTGCGCTTTTGTTCAACCGGTAGTTCGGGCGCGATTTCCGGCACACGCGCAATCTGTTGGCGGGCCAACTCAAGGCGCTGGGCTTCCTGTTTGGTGGCCTCCTGCCGTGCAGCATCCTGGCGTTGCGACTCTTGGCGGGCGAGCTCCTGCCTCAGGCGCTCCTGTCGTGCTGCCTCTTCTTGCAGCGCCTGTTGTCGCAGCGCGTCTTGACGCACGCCCTCAAGGCGCTGTGCCTCTTGCCTTGCCGCGTCTTGCCTGGCTGTCTCTTGCTGGGCAGCAACTTGTCTGGCTGTTTCCTGCCGAGCTGCTTCCAGACGGAGTGATTCCTGCCTGGCGAGTTCCTGTTTGAGGT
>Ga0247844_1007310_pt1 | contig 12639 bp, 10 predicted proteins | sample LaCtaG_FD_192421 | JGI IMG/M metagenome (GOLD analysis project Ga0247844, IMG submission 192421) | Freshwater microbial communities from meromictic Lake La Cruz, Castile-La Mancha, Spain - LaCruzMarch201714.5m_1 | ecosystem: Environmental > Aquatic > Freshwater > Lake | place: Spain: Castile-La... | reverse complement strand
AAGCCGTTCAGGTACCGGGTTCCCCCCTTCGGAAGAAAGATTTTCACCGTCACCTTCTGTCCGAGAAGCCCGCGAAAATCCACCGTCCGGCGCTCGCTCTGCATCTCCAGGTTCAGGACAAACGGGCGGCTGATCTCCTCGCTGTAGGCAAGGTTCAGGAGGAGAAGGACATCCTCCCCCAGCGGAGTTTCAACGGCAATGGGCCGGTTTTTTTGGGTTGCGCTCACGATGGATTAGCCGCTTGAGGTCTCATGGTTGAAAGGCAAAGGTAAAGCCCTTGCCATCGGCGGCCACCTGCACGGACGTCACCGGACTGCCCTCAAACATCCGGCGGAGGATCTCGCCGCTGATCTCGGGCAGGAGGTTCTTGTTGAGGATCGCATCGACCATTCGACCGCCGCTCTCCACCTCGGTGCAGCGGTCGGCAACCAGGCCGACAACCGCGTCGTCATACGTGAGCACGACTTCGTGCGTATCCTGAAGGCGCTTGACGATCCGGTCGAGCTGGAGGCGAATGATCTGTTTCATCACCACGTCGCTGAGCGGGTAGTAGGGGACCACGGTCAGGCGACCGAGCAGGGCTGCGGGGAAGGCCTTGAGCAGCTGGGGGCGCAGCGCCTTGGCAATCCCCTCGGGATCCGGCGCAAGCTCCGGATCCTTGCACATGCCCAGGATCAGGTCGCTGCCCACATTCGTCGTCAGAAGGATGATCGTGTTCTTGAAATCCACCAGGCGGCCCTCGCCGTCCTCCATCATTCCCTTGTCGAAAACCTGGAAGAAGATCTCATGGACATCCGAGTGCGCCTTCTCGACCTCATCGAGCAGCACGATGCTGTAGGGGCGACGGCGAACGGCTTCGGTGAGCACGCCGCCTTCCCCGTAGCCAACGTATCCCGGAGGGGCCCCCTTGAGCGTGGAGACGGTGTGGGCCTCCTGGAACTCGCTCATGTTGATCGTGATCATGTTGGACTCTCCGCCGTAAAGCGCCTCCGCGAGGGACAGCGCCGTCTCGGTTTTTCCCACGCCGCTTGGCCCGGCCAGCATGAACACCCCGATCGGCTTGCCCGGGTTCACGAGCCCGGCCCGGGACGACTGGAGGCGCTCGGCGATCGCTTCCAGCGCGTGGCGCTGCCCGACCACGCGCTTCTCAATCGAAGGCACCAGGTTGAGGACGGCTCCGATTTCGTCTTTGACCATGCGCCCGACGGGGATCCCCGTCCAGTCGGCGACGACCGAGGCCACCGCCTGCTCATCGACCGTAGCGTGGAGAAGCGGTGAGTCGCCCTGGAGTTCGTCCAGTTCCACTTCCAACCGCTGAAGCTCCTCCATAACGGGCTGCCGGTCCGGAGCTGGGGCTTCCCCTTCAGCGGCCGGCGCCCGGAGGGTCGTCCGTGCCGCGAGGATGGACGAGACAAGAGCTTTTTCCTTGTCCCAGCGCTGTTCGAGCTCATCCCGGCGGACGGCCATCTGCTCCAGCGATTCATCAAGGACCTTGAGACGCTTTGCATGGTCCATGCCGATTTCGGTCTCCTCGACCAGGATCGCGCGCTCGGCCTCCAGGTTCTCCCGGCAGCGCCGGGCTTCCTCGATCTCAGCAGGGACGCTGTGAAGCCCGACGGCTACGCGCGCACACGCCGTGTCGATCAGGCTCACCGCCTTGTCAGGAAGCTGCCGCGCGGGAATGTAGCGGTGCGAAAGGCGTGCCGCCGCCCGCAGGGCCTCATCAAGGACTTCCACGCGATGATGTTTTTGAAGGACAGGGACAAGGCTGCGAATCATCACAACCGCCGTCTCCTCCGTCGGTTCATCCACCTTGATCACCTGAAACCGCCGGGTGAGCGCGGGATCTTTCTCGATGTATTTCTTATACTCGGCCCAGGTTGTCGCGGCGATGGTGCGGAACGTGCCGCGCGCCAGTGCCGGCTTCAGAAGGTTCGCCGCGTCGCCCTGTCCGGCCGTGCCACCGGCTCCGATGAGCGTGTGCGCCTCATCGATGAAAAGGATGATCGGGGTCGGCGAGGACTGCACTTCCTCGATGACCTGCTTAAGGCGGTTTTCGAACTCCCCCTTCACTCCAGCCCCCGCCTGCAGAAGACCGAGATCCAACGATCGAAGCACCACGTTCTTCATGGCGGGCGGCACGTCCCCGGAGGCAATCTTGAGGGCGAACCCCTCGACGACGGCTGTTTTGCCCACGCCCGCCTCGCCGGTCAGAATCGGGTTGTTCTGGCGGCGACGCATCAGGATATCGATGATCTGCCGGATTTCGTCATCCCTGCCCAGAACGGGATCAATCTCCCCCTTGGAAGCCCTTTCGGTGAGGTTCGTTGAGTATTTTGCGAGCGCCTCCTGCTTGCCCAGCGCGGCCGGGGCAGGGGTTCCCTCTCCGGTTTCCTGTGCTGCTTGCGGTTCCCCCTCCTCGGGAGAACCGTTCGTAATGGCATCAAACTCCTCGGTGAGGCGATCCAGACGGATTTTTGAGAACTCGCGCGAGATCCCCACCAGGAGGGACGCGAGCCCAGAGGTTTTGAGGATTCCGACAACCATGTGCCCGGTGCGGACCCGGCTGCTGGAGAAGAGCAGGCTTGCGTAAACCCAGCCGCGCTCCACCGCCTCCTCCAAGTGCGGCGAAATATCCGAGATCGACGTCGCCCCCCGCGGAAGCCGGTCCAGCGCCCGCGTCAGATCCGTCGCCAGCGTCGAGGGATCGAACTCAAAAGCCCGCGCAATCCGGTGGATGTCGGAGTCGGGGAGCTGGATGACCTGGTTGAGCCAGTGGATCAGCTCAATGTGCGGGTTGCCCCGCAGTTTGCAGAAGGAGGCGGCGCTCTCCACCGCGCCATACGCCACCGGTGCCAGTTTTCCAAATAAGATGCTGCGTTTGATTTCGCTCATAGGTTGATTTCTTCGGTTTCTCTTGTTGATTCGGATCGGTCAATAAGCAGGTGCTCGGAGTCGTTGGCAAAGGGCGCGGATTTCAGCCAGGACGTCCACCCGAGCTGCGTGCCCCCGCCAAGGACGGTGGCAGGCACCTCCCCGGCAAACAGCAGCAATTGAAGGTCCCAGCGAAGCTGGTTTCCGGTGTAAAGCGCAATCCAGTCCGCGAGCCGGCGGAAGGATTCCCCGGTCGGCAGGAACGACTGGAACCGCTCCAAGGTCAGCGGGCCCAAGCGGACGCGGAACCGGTTCTCCACATCCCAAACCCGGAGCCCAAGGATCGTGCTGACCCCCAGCTGCCCGCCCTCCTCCGGGCCTCCGAGCCGGCACCGGTTGCGACCCGGCAGCGTCATCCAGCACCCCACCAGAGACACAACCTCCGCTGCCACCTGAAAAAAGTCCGCCAGCACCGCCTCGAGCCCAACCGCATTTCTTGTCCGGGACGCCAGGGCGCCCGCATAGTGGAGCTTCGCGTTGTCCGGGATTGTATCCCGATGCCTCACCGAGGGGGTCCCCAGCCCAGCCGCGCTCCCCACGTAAGTGGAAAACCGCGCCTTGTCCGGACGGTCATAGTCCACCGCCATCTGGTTCACCGCCCATGCCCGGTAAAAAAGGGAAACCAGCCGGTGGTGAAAAAGATCAAAGAAGGCTCCGAGCGTGGGGTCGCGCAAGTTGCGCAGGCGCTCGCGCGCAAACTCCGTGAGGTGGATGGGGAGCGGCCCGTTCGGCCCGAGGAGCCCGAAGAACCGGACGAAAAGCTTGGCCGGTCGCCCCTCGCGCTCCTCCAACTCCTCCAGAGTCGATGTCGAAAACGCCAGATCGGGACGCTGCCCGAACCGGATGGCATCCTGGCGCGGGGTCCGGCTCGTTCCAATTTTCGGGAGCCTCCGGAACTCGTTCTCCAGCCCGCGCAAGGCCACAAAAAAGTCGAGGCGGAACGGGTCGTCCTTCAGCTGGTGAAGCATCGCGGACCTCAAAGAAGTGGTTTTCTTCCTGTGCGTGCGGGCCATCGGATGATTTCTCCCCTCTGTTGAGTTTTGATCACGGTCTCGGTGAATGAGTTCAGCGTCACGTGCCGCGCGAAAAATTGGTCGAGAACCATGCCCAGGAGGAAGGCTCCGGTCCCGGCGAACGCCTCCTCGTCCAGCAGGACGACGACCTCCAGGCCGCGGGCAAACGTGATGCGCCCCGGCGAGGGAATCCGGCGCAGGATCGGCGAGGCATGGATCGAGCGGATTCCGTCGATCTGCTTCTGCATCGTGCGGTCGTTCGGCGTCACGTAGAGGCGGAGGATCTCCCGCAACGCCTCCGCCCCTGCATGGTCCGGGCTGTCTGTCAGAGAAAAATAGTTCAAGGACAGCTGACTGATGATCCGCCAGGCCGTTTCCCCCATCGCAAAAGAGGGGCGCGGCGCGGTCGGCCCCGTGAGGCAATGTGCTGATCGCACCGGACCGTTGAACTCGACCAGAAACGGTGCGGTCCGCTCCCCCTGGCTGGCCCGGATGGCAAGGTGCCGGTTGGTGCAGAGCGCCGTCACGCCGAGCTGCTCGATCGCACTCGAGTAGGGGGCCGTCTCGGCGTCGACCAGATTGAGAAAAACCTCACTGCCGGAATAGGTGCTCAGGTTGCCAAAGCGCCGCTCCTTCTCCGTCGGGACTTTCTGTTTCCGGTGGACGGTAAAGTAGGAGCCGATGGAGGTGTTTCCATCCCGTGCGGAATAGAATGGCCGGAACTCCTGCTCCTGACCCGCCTCGCCCCCGTATCCGGTGACGCGGCAGATATCGAAAACTTCGTAGTCCACCGGGCGGGTCCGGTCCACAACGACATGGAGCTCGGCGGACTTGCCATCCACGTTGATCCGGTCGGTCCGCTTCTCGAACAGGTTGATGACCGGCGTGCAATGCAAAGACAGGAGCGAGGAGTTGACATGGGCGCCGAGCGATTGCCCGCGGCGGTTCAGCGGCACCGCCAGCTCAAAACCCGGCCCCTTGCAGCGGGAAAGAATCTTCTGGAGCCCGGAGATGCGGAAAAACAGGAACCGCTGCGGGAAAGCAAAATACTCCGCGAGGAGGCGGTATCCCTCAAAGGAAGCGGGAGCGTCCGGGAGCAGGGCTTGATCCGGCTCGTGGCCCAGCGGCGCGAGGCTGCCTTTGGGGAGCAGCTCCCATTCGCCACCTGCACTCCGCCCCAGCACCCCGGTGCCCGCCGAGAGCAGCAGCTCCATCACCGAGGAGGGAAGGCTGTCGGCTCCCCGGATAAAGAACGTGAGCGAGTCCAGCGGAAGCTGCGAGAGCACAAAATCCTCCGCCGCCTCCAGCTTGAAGAGAAAAACCGCCGGCACCGGAGAGGCCCCCGGAAGGCTCAAGGATTCGATTCCCCGGTCGATGTAAGTAAATTCCCTAATGTGGACCGGCCAGAGATCGACCCGGTGGGCGGTGCGATACGTGCACGAGGTGTCCTCGCTGCGTCCGGTCCACGAGCGGATCTGAGTCCCCCTCGCAATCGTAAACCCCGAGCCCAGGGCCTTGTTTTTGAGGTCGGGCTCAAACTGGACCACCGCCATCGATGGCGTCGGCGAAAGGTAGGTGGGATAGACCGTCTCCAGCAGGGATTGGGTAAACCGCGGAAACTCGGCATCCAGCTTCACATGGATCCGGGAGGTGAGGTAGGCAAACCCCTCCAAGAGACGCTCGACAAAGGGATCCGGACAGATCTCCTTCCCCTCTTTGTCCAACGCAAGGCGCCCGGCAATCTTGGGATACTCCCGCGCGAACTCCCCGGCCATCTCGCGGATGTGCTGAAGCTCGACCTCGTAATATTGCAGCAGCTTCTCTTCCATGTCCGGCGTGCCCCCCGGCCGATCAAAAGCCGAGCTCTCCCGTCTCCAGATCCAAACGGGTCTCAAGAAAAAATTCCTCGGGAACCAGGTTGGCCCACATGAGGCCGGTGATTTTGAAGGCGATGATATTCGGGGTGGCATCCATCTCCGGCGGCACGACGCGCACGGCAAGGGTGTCGGGCATGATGCGCGGCTCAAACTGCGTGATGCTCTCCGCAATCTGATTTTCAAGATCCCGGGAGTTCAATGTGCTGGAGGACTTTCCGCACATGTCCGGAGTGCCAAAATTCAGGACCGATCGGCTGACCTCCGGGAACTGGGCGATGGCCTCGCTGTGGAGGTGGGAGGGGGAGTTCAGCAGCCAGCCCAAATCCCGCAGAACACTTTTTCTGTAGTGCGTCAAGGTCAGGCTCTGGCGGTAGTGGGTCTCCCTCGTCACACCGGGGGCATCGTCGAGCACGCGATCCAGCAAGCAGGGCAGGATCGCTTCGCTGGAGAGGACGTCCCTCATGAAAGAGAGGGCGTTTCGCTGGCGGCCGGGGCCTCGCCAAAAAGAATCTCCCGAACGTCCAAAAGGGGAATTTCCTCATCGCCGATCGAGAACATCCGCTGGCCGCTCCCGGCGTAAAACCCATGCGGTTTGGCATCCCACTCCGTCCGCCGGGAAAGCCGAAGCGACGCCTCCTCCCGCCGCTCCGTGCCGGGATATCGCACGGGCAGGAAACCGTTTGCCAGACCGCCATTCGTCCAACGCAGCCGTGCAGGAAACCAGACCAGATCGCGAAGATCCTTTGGCGGATCAAACTGGATCGCCTCCACCCGGCACATCGGCACCCAGCGGTAACATCCGTCCATGATAACCTCGAACATCGGTCCGAGGCGAAGATCCGAGTCCGCCATCCACTCAAATGGACGCCCGTTGATCGTGCCCGGAACCGCCTCGGCAGCCTCAAAGGCCTTGGATCGGAGCCCTTCGGCTGCCTCGAATTCGCCGTCCGCAACCATCCGCCCGGCCTCCACGAGCCATCCCATCCAGTCCTGCGGCTCTCCGAAAATGATTGGCGTCCGGCGCCCGCTGAAAATCTCCTCGCGAAGCATCTCGCACTCGAGGACGGGAGAAAAAACCCGCGCAAAAACCGCGCTCTCCGCGCCAAGCTCGCCCAGAACCTCCAGCTGCGTGCCCGCCTTGGCCCAATGCCCGAACAGGCACTCGACCTGGAAGAGCGCGATCCGCTGCTTCGGATCGGAGGGCGAGGTGCGCACCGATTCCTTTGCAAGGGCCAGCGCACCGTCAAGGTCGCCCGCCTGAATGAGAGCTTCTGGGTTCATTCGAAAAACCTCCTCCGCCAACTTTTCAACAAGCGGCGGAGGAGGCAGGATTTCGTTTGTTGATCAGGAGGCCTTGTTGGCCTTTTTGTCCCAGCCGGTCTTCACCGCGCCGCCCAGTGTGCCGTCAGCTTTCTGCTCTTTATACTGGTGCTCGATTTTTGAGAAACTGATGTGGAATTTATCGTCCGGGATTCCGCCTTCGTCGAGCGGGGCGGTCGTCTCGTAGCGCGTCACGATGCAGTCGCTCATGGTGTAGACGCTGAACTCCTGCTGCTCCTTGCCGGCCTTGCGCAGCGTGAAGACGGCCGAGGCGATGTGGCTGCCATCGTTGCAGGCGAGCATGAGCTTGGGGCTTGCCTTTGAATGCTTCGCCTGGAAGGCAAAGTCGTGCACCTGCACTTTTCCAGACCCGGAACCGCTCCCGGTGGCGTCGGCCCCCGGCTGGTGGGCCCCCCATTGATACCACGTGATGTCGATTTCGTTTTTGTGTTTGTCATCCTGGCTTTCGCCTTCGATGTCCGTCAATTTGAGGAAGTTGTCAGATGCCATATTTTTGTGGTGTGTGTTTGGTGTTTTTGTTCAGGGGATCACAGGGTTGTCTGCAGGAAGATGCGAGCCGGGCCTAGCTGCCGCCCTTTGCGGAGGGCAGTTTGGTGACCAGCCTCAGAGAGACCGTCAGGCCCTCGAGCTGGAAGTGCGGACGAAGAAAGAACTTCGAGGAGTAGTATCCCGGATTCCCCGGAACCTCCTCCACGACGACCTCGGCCGCCGCGAGAGGATACTGCGCCTTGACGGACTCCGAAGCGTTCGGGTCGGAAGACACAAAATTGCTGATCCACTGGTTGAGCCAGCGCTCCATGTCCGCGCGCTCCTTGAACGAGCCGATCTTGTCGCGCACGATGCATTTGAGGTAATGGGCAAACCGGCAGGTCGCGAAGAGATAAGGCAGACGGGCCGCGAGGTTTGCGTTGGCCGTGGCATCCGCATCATCGTAGACAGCGGGCTTGTTCAACGACTGCGCCCCCACAAAAACCGCGTAGTCGGTGTTCTTCCAGTGCGAGAGCGGCATCAGCCCGTTCTTGGCCAGCTCGGCCTCGCGCCGGTCGGTGATCGCAATCTCGGTCGGACATTTCATGTCCACGCCGCCATCATCCGTCGGGAAGGTGTGCACGGGAAGCCCCTCGACCATGCCCCCGCTTTCCACTCCGCGGATCCGGGCGCACCACCCGTTGAGCTTGAAGGCCCGGGTGATGTTGGTGCCCATGGCGTAGGCGGAATTCGACCAGGCATACTTCTTGTCGTCCGCCCCCTCGGTGTCCTCTTCAAAATCAAAATCCTCCACCGGGGAGGTTTTGGATCCGTAGGGAAGCCGGGCAAGGAAGCGCGGCATCGTCAGGCCGATATACTTCGAGTCCTCCGACTCGCGCAGCGACTTCCACGCCGCATACTCCGGGGTTTGGAAGATCTTCGTGAGGTCGCGCGGGTTGCCGAGCTCGCGCCAGCTTTCCATGTTCATCAGCGTGGGGGCAGCCGCCGTGATGAACGGCGCATGGGCCGCCGCGCAGATCTGCCCCATCCCGGCCAGGATGCCCACATCGGGAGGCGTGTGGTCGAACGCGTAGTCGCCGATGATGCACCCGTAAGGGCTTCCACCGGGAGAGCCAAACTCATCTTCATACAGCTTTTTGAAAAGCGGGCTCTGGTCCCAGGCCGTCCCCTTGTATTTTTTCAGCGTCTTCCCGAGCTCGCCCTTCGAGATGTTCATCACGCGGATCTTAAGCGTTTCGTCCGTCTCGGTATTGCTGACGAGGTGGTAGAGCCCGCGCCAGGTTCCCTCGAGCTGGCGGAACTCCTCGCTGTGCATCACCAGGTTGATCTGCTCGGAGAGCTTCTTGTCGATCTCCGCAATGATCGACTCAATGGAAGCAATCACGTCGCCGGGGATCAGCGTCGTTCCGATCAGCGCCTGCTCGGCCAGGGTCTTGACCGCGTTCTGGACCGCTTCGCGGGCCTGGTCGGATTTTGGTTTGAATTCGCGTGTGAGCAGGGAGTCGAGCTCGGAGAGCTCGAAAGCTGGTGCGCTCGTTTTTGTGGATGTGGCGGCAAGTGGTTCGGCCATAAAAGTCAATTAGTTGGCGGCAGGCTCGGAGGCCGGGGCCTCTGCGGCGGGTTGTTCAGGTTTGGCGGTCGAGGCAAGCGACTGCAGCAGGGCCGGGTCGGCAAGGATCTTGCCCAGAAGCTCCTCCGCCCCGCTCTTCCCGTCCATATAAGTCAGCAGGTTCGAGAGCTGCATGCGGGACGTCAGCAGCTTGTTCAGCGACTCGACCTTGCGGGCAACCGCCGCCGGAGAAAAATCCTCCAGGCTTTCAAACGTCAGGTCCACGCTGAGGTTCCCCTCGCCGGTCAGCGTGTTCGGAACATGGAACGCCACGCGCGGCTTCGTCGCCTTGAGGCGATCATCAAAATTGTCGATGTCGAACTCCAGAAATTTGCGGTCATCCACCACAGGAAGCTCCTCGGCCGGTTTTCCGGAAAGATCGGCCATCACAGCCATCACAAAGGGGAGCTCGACTTTCTTCTCCGCTCCGTAAAGCTCGACATCATACTCAATCTGGACTCGGGGGGCGCGGTTGCGGGCGATGAACTTTTGACTGCTTGTGGATGCCATAATAGGTATGAGGACAGAGGTGATTTAGTTGGAGTGACCCGCTGCCACAAGGACAACATTGTCACAAATTTGTTACATATTCTTGCTTGAACGTTTCTAAAACGATGATGCGCGTCAATCTTTTTCCTGCGCCGCCCCGGTTGCGGTGCGCACCTGGGTGAGCGAGTCCGGGGCAATTTCCGCGAGAATCTCCAAAAACCCAGAGTGGACGAGGCGGCGGGCCCGCTGGAGCAGGAGGGGGATCGGGCTGGAGGGCTCGTGATCGGCGTAGTAGGCGCAGATGAGGTCGAGCATCCTGACGACATCGCTGCGGCTTTGAATGCCGCTGGTGGGCTGGGGGGCGAGCAGCAGCTTCTCAGAGGCGGGGCTGTCATCCAATTCGGGACAGGCGGTTGTGACATAGGGTGCCAGCTGTTTTTCGAGGAGCGCGAGCTGGTCGAGCAACAAAGAAAAGCTGGGGGCCGCGTCGATAATTCCGATCCCCTCAAGAAAGGCCGCCATGTCCTTCACTCCCGCCTTGCCCTGCTCCAGGCCGTCCCAGAGTTCGTGCAGCCGCTCGGCAGGGGTGTCGCGAAAGGCGGCTGCGACCTCTGCCGAATGGGCGGGGGAGCCCGGCTCGCTCTTCGCCGCGTCGGCTTTCTGGATGTCCTGCAGGCTCAGTTTTCCCATCGTCGGGGAGTGGGTGAGCGGGGCCTCTGAGAGGCGCTCCAGAAACCGGAAGGAGTCCCCGAATGTGGCGATCGGGCTCGTCAGAGAGGAGAGGATGTTCATGCGCTCCAGCGGGTCGAGGTTGTCATCCGGGTCCAGCCTGGGGTAGATCGTCTCCCAGTAAAGCCGGAGCCACCCGGCCAGCAGCTCCATGGCCTGGCCCATGCCTGGCAGGCCTCCCGTCTGCAGGGACGCCAGCACAAAAATTGTTCCCACCCGGAGGTGTTTGGAGACCGCCATGAGTTCCTGGCACCGCTCGGCGATCAGCTTCCAGTCGGGCTTCACCGCCTCCGAAAACTGCGTCTCGGGCTTTCCAAGAATCAGGGAATCCAGCTCAAGGAACTCCGGCTGATACGAAACATCCGCCCCGCAAGGTTCCGCCTCGGAGACAGGTGCAAGAAAATCAGTTGATGATGACATAGTGCCCGGACGTTGTCGCGAAATCGCCCACCTTGCCATCACAAATTTTTTTGTGCCGCCTTGCGGAGGGCTCGGGCCCGGAAATCTTTCGGAACGACGCCCGTTGGCCCCATCGCTGGCGAGCGGCAGTTGCCCTCAGCGGGTTTCTGTGGAGCGGCCGACCTGCCCGGCCTCTTCCGGAGGGACCGTGACAACGACGGGCTCAGGGGCGGGCTTGGGGGCGCGGGCGATGCCCGCCTGAGCCACCGCATTCCAGAGCAAAGCGGATTGCTCGATGAAAGCGGTGCGAGCTGTTTGCGAAAGGGCGATGCCGGCGGCGGCGGCGGCAAGAATTACAGCCGCGAGCAAAATGGCACGCGATCTCCCGGGGCCGGCCGGGTGATTCGGGGAATCCTCCACGGGGACGTGGCCGCTGCGTGCGTAGGGAGGCCTCCGCGGCAAGGCCCCTTGAGTCCGCTCATCCGCGTGTTCCCAGGCGCTTTTAAAGGCCGCCAAAAATGAGCTGGCATCGGCGTAACCGCCCTCCATCGGAGGGGTCACCATTTTTCTCAGCACGTGATTGAGTGCGTCCGGCAAGCCCGCGACAGGAACAAACCGGCGGCGGCCCTGACGCAGTGCCGGGCGCGCCCCCCCGAGCAATTCGCAGGTCAGGCCACCCAAAGCCATCCCGCAGGCGCGGGCAAATCCGTCGTGGGCCCGGCCCAAGTCGTTGTCCTCTGCGCCAGGCTCGAAAAACGCGGTGGATGATGTCGGGTGGGAGAATGCGTAGCCGAGGCGCACCTGGAAGTCGGGCCAGTCGGCCAACCGGAGGCCTGGATCTTCGCCATCCGCTCCTTCCGGGACCAAACGGATCGAGGACATCCGGAGATCCAGCCCCTCCAGCCCGTGGGTCACCGCGTGGTCGATCACCCCGGCCAGGGGAACCAGAATTCGCAAGGCCTCGGGCACCTCGAACCGTCCGTTGCGGCGCAGCACCTCGACCAGCCTCACCCCCCGCACCTTCTCGTAAACAACATAGGCCCGATACCCCTCGTGCCGGCCTCCAAAGCATCGGACGAGGCCCGCGTGCGGAGCCGCAGACAGCCGGTTTGCCGACTCCACCGCCCGGGCCACCTCCCCGGGGTCGGCTCCCGCCCCGAACAAATACACCACCACCTCGCATCCCGACGCGGTTTCGAAGGTCTGAAAATACTGCCCCACGCTTCCCTCAACCGCGTGAATGGCCGAGAAATCGATGATCGGAACCGCGTCCGCCGATGGGGTTAGCATTCCCCTTCCTTCGACCGAAGCGCAAAAAAAGTAAAGCCGCAAGCCGCCACCACCCACGCTGCCAGAACCCCCAAGCCCGTTGCACCGAGCGCCGGATCCTCGCAGCTCTCGCCCACTTTCAGGTGCATGACTTCATTGATGTTCTCAAAAGCCTGCAGGTGCGCCTGGATCGTTTCCGCATCCACCGACCTCCCCCACAGCAGGCTCATGTCCAGGATCCGCTGGAGCTGGAAACTCGGAACCGCCTCGCTCACCGCAAGGACCAGCGGATCCATCATGCTCGCCGGCACCGTGTAGCCGGAGAGAACAATCTGCGGAATGATCACCAGCGGCACCAACAGCACCGCCTGCATCGGCGATCGGGAAATCGCCGAGATCCCCAGCCCGATCGCTGCGGCGAGCAAAGCCAGAACCCCGTAGCCCGCCAGCTGCCACGCCTCGCTTCCCCCCCCCCCCGCCCCCCCACAGG
>Ga0247844_1007299_pt1 | contig 12654 bp, 10 predicted proteins | sample LaCtaG_FD_192421 | JGI IMG/M metagenome (GOLD analysis project Ga0247844, IMG submission 192421) | Freshwater microbial communities from meromictic Lake La Cruz, Castile-La Mancha, Spain - LaCruzMarch201714.5m_1 | ecosystem: Environmental > Aquatic > Freshwater > Lake | place: Spain: Castile-La... | reverse complement strand
GGGTGACTTCGGTGGCGTAGTCGACGTTGGTGGCCAGGCCCATGAAGCTGCCGGCTTTGGCGCGGGTGTCGCGGTACTCGGGCAGGTAGCGCCCGGCTTGGCGCATGAGCCAGACGGGGGTGTGGTCAGTGGCTTGGCGCAGGCAGGCGCGCAAGAAGCTGTCGTTTTGGAGGGGGGCAAAAGAAGTACTCATGCCCGCCATTGTCGCAGGCTGCAAGGACGTTTCACTGTCCGGCGGGCGTCAAAGAGGTCAGGGAAGGGTGGGCGTTCAACGCCCAGTGCTCAGGGCCTGCAGCGCCTCTTGCACTTCGGCCACGCTGGGCAATTCGGACAGCAGCACGGGCGCGCGGCCCGGCGCGTACAGGGCATACACTGGCACGCCGCTGCGGCCCAATGCCGTGAGCGCCTGGGTGATGGCGGGGTCGCGGCGGGTCCAGTCGGCACGCATCAGCACCACTTGGCGGGCTGCAAAGTCGGCCAGCAGCTTTGCATCGGTGAAGGTGGTTTTTTTGTTGTACTGGCAGGTCACGCACCAGGCGGCGGTGAAGTCCACGAACACCGGGCGACCGGCGCTCAGTTGCGTCTGCAGGTCAGCCTCAGACCAGGCTTGCCACAAGGGCAGACCGGCGGCGTTTTTCTCGCTGGCGCTGCTGGCTGGTGTGGCTGAAGCTGCCACTGCAGGCGCTTCACGCAAAGCCAAAGGCAGCCAGCTGCTGCCCAGCCACAGCAAAGTGGCCAGAGCCAGGCCGCCCATGACCCAGCGCGTCCGGCCTGTCAGGCCCAGGGCCCAAGCCAGCCAAGCCACCGTGAGCAGCAAAGCCAACAGACCGCTGGCCCCGTCGATGCCGGTTTGCTGACCCAGCACCCACAGCAGCCAAATGACAGTGGCAAACATGGGGAAGGCCATGGCTTGGCGGAAAGTCAACATCCAGGCCCCTGGGTGCGGCAGGGCGCGCGCAATGCCGGGCCACCAGCTGGCTGTTAGATACGGCAAGGCCATGCCCACGCCCATGGCGGCAAAGACCAAGAGCGCCTGCCACACGGGCAGCGCAATGGCCAAGCCCAGCGTCGCGCCCATGAAGGGGGCTGTGCAGGGCGACGCCACGGCCACGGCTAACACGCCCGACAAACCGGCGTTCACGGTCGGGTGGCGGCTTTGCAAAGACGCCAAGCTGCTGGGCAGCATTTGTCCGAATTCAAAAACGCCCGCCAGGTTCAGGCCCAGCAGGGTGAACAAGAGCGCCAGAGCCGCCACCACGGCCGGCGACTGCAGCTGAAAGCCCCAACCAAGCTGCTCGCCGGCGGCACGCAAGGCCAGCATCAGGCCGCCCAGCAACATGAACGACAGCACCACACCCACGGTGTAGGCTATCCCGGCGGCGCGGTGTTGGGCCTGAGTGGCATCGGCCCGGGCAAAGCCCAGCACCTTGATGGCCAGCACCGGAAACACGCATGGCATCAGGTTGAGAAGTAAACCGCCCACTAGCGCCCCCAAAATGGCCAGCGTCAGGCCCAAAGCCGTGGCGCTGGATGTCGCTGGTTTTTGCGCAGCGCGTGCATTCTCAGCCAAGGCCTTGGCCAGCGCGGGCGAGACTTCGGCAGGCGCGGCTTGTGCCAACGGAGGCCAAGTGCCTTGCACGGGCGTTGTCAGCTCAAAAGCAGGGGCTTGGGGCGCAGACTCTGGCCCCGTCGCGATGACCCATCGCAGTGTTTGGGGGCTGTCACCGCGCTCCTCAGAAACCGGGATTTTGGCCTGCCAGACCGCGCCTTGCCAGTTTTGTGTCCAGTCTTTGCCTTGTACGGCCGCGTTGTGCACCACGTTGGCCGTGACCGGGAAGGCGCTGAGCGTCTGGCCGCGCCAGCTGACGGGCAGGCCATGCACGCGCAGGCTCAGTTGACGGCCATCGTCCGACAACGTGGTCTGCCCACCGGTGATCCAGGTGCCGCCTTGCTTGAGCTGAGGCAACGTCTGGGGACTGAGTTTTTGAGACGCTTCAAAGCTTGCCGCGTGCAGCGTTTGCGGCGCGGCAGAGGCCAGGTTCAGGCTCATGCGGCCTTCTTGTGGGATGCATTCTTGGCGGCACACCAGCCAATCGGCTTGCAATTGAAGGGTCAGAGGCCCACTGTCCGGGAAGCGAAAGTCAGCTGCCACCGTCACGGGCACCGTCAGCAGCACACGGCCTTCGTAGCCGTAGTTGGCCAAGCTGCCAATCGGGAATTTTTTGGGCAAAGGCCAAGCGATCGCGCCAGCTTGCAAGCCTGCAGGCAGCTGCCACTGCAGCTGGGTGGGCAAGCCCGAATCGCCCGGGTTTTGCCAATAGGTGTGCCACTGGGGCTGGTGCTCGATCTGCAAGCCCAGCCAGAAGGTTTTTCCGGCCTGGATGCCTTGGGGGGCGTGCAACTGCAACTCGGCCCGCACCTGCGCGGTGTTGACCACATGGGCGGGACTGCTGAGCAAGGCGTTGGTGGCTGAATTGCCAGCGGTCGCCTTAGAGGAAAACAGGGCACCGGTTTGCGCCAAGCTGGGTGCAGACGCCCACAAGAGCGCGCACGTGCCCAGCACGAGCAGACCACTCTGAACCGTGGCCCAGCCACGCGACAACACGGAAACTTTCACGCCAATCCTTCTTTGTGGCCCCGAACACCTGAAGCGTAACCTTCTGCGAAAGGCACTGTACACGGCCGCGCTCCATTAAGATGCCCAACATGCAAAACCCTTCGCGATTTTGGGCCGACTGGACCACCCTCGATTTTCAAGCGCTGGCGCATGCACGGACGATGGCCGTGCTGCCCGTGGCCGCCACCGAGCAGCATGGCCCGCACCTGCCGCTGTCGGTGGACACCGATTTGGTCAATGGCGTGGTGTCGGCTTGCTTGCCGCACTTGCCAGCCGACTTATCCGTCTTGTTTTTGCCCACCCAAACGGTGGGGCTGAGCCCCGAGCACGCCCGTTTTGCTGGCACCCTGACGCTCAAGGCCGAAACCGTGATACGTTTGTGGACCGACATTGGCGAGTCGGTGGCGGCCAGTGGAGTGAAGAAACTGGTGCTTTTGAACGCCCATGGCGGTCAGGTCAGTGTGATGGACATCGTGGCGCGTGACCTGCGGGCCCGGCTGGGCATGCTGGTGTACAGCGTGAGTTGGTTCAATTTGCCACTGCGCGATGCACAGGGGGACGATGTCAATGCGCTGTTCCCGCCCGAAGAGCACCGCTTTGGCGTGCACGCGGGTGACACCGAAACCTCCATGATGCTGGCGCTGCGCCCAGGCACCGTACGCATGGATCGGGCGCAGAACTTTCGGTCCACCTCGCAAGATCGCGCCGAGCGCTTTGAAATTTTGGGCAACGGAAAAAGTGCCAAACTGGGCTGGCAAATGCAAGACTACAACCGCCATGGTGCGGCGGGCAATGCGGCTGCGGCCACGCTGGCCAAAGGGCAGGCTTTGCTGGATGCTTCTGGCCGGGCTTTGGCGCAATTGCTTTGTGAAATTGACCAATTGCCTCCAGACACGCTCACCGACCAGGTGGGTTGAGGCCCACCGGCCCAGTCTTCAGAATGCGGGCAGCACCAACTCGCAGTGCTCGCGGCTTACGTTTTTAGGGTATTCGCGTGTGGTGTCGATGCAGCCGCCCTCGGCATAGACACCTTTAGGGTCGCGCATGCGCAGCATGCGTTCGAGCACGCGGGCTCTGGCTTCGGGGTCGGCCTGGGTTTGGGCCACCAGTCGTTCCACCACCGTCTCGTTCATCTGTAGCTCACCTTGGGCGTCGGTGTAGACGCCGTCTTTCCAGTGGAAAATTTCAATGGCTTTGGATTCGAGGGTGAAAGGTGCGTCCCGCTTCCAGAAGTTGCTGAACAGGCCGCCGCCCATGTACATGACCCAGGAGCCTTCGTAGCCGGTCACGTCTGCGGAGCGCTCGTCCGGGTTGCGAAACCACAGTCGGTCGCCCGGGACATAAAAGCGGGCGGGTAAGGGGGCTTCCATGCTGCCGTACTCGACCAGAAACACTTCGTGGAACTGGCCCGAGCGCACCGCGTGGCGTTCGTTCAATTGCTGCAATTCGGCCAACAATGCTGGGTGGTGCGCCTGCAACTCTTGCGCGATGCCCAGCAAGATCACGTATTCGGTGGCGCGGTAGCACGAGAAGTCGTACAGTTTGCCAGTGGCCTCAGGCTGCGTGGCGGAGATCAGTGCTTGAATCAGGGGGCGGCCCGGCTTGAGGATGAAGCCGGGGTCTTCTTCGTAGTGCCAGTCGGCCTCGGGGCGTTCGGCCGCTTCAGTTTTGAAGGCCAGCGCGGTCAAGCGGGCGGCCAAGGCCATGTTGCGCCGCACCCGAACGTGTGACTTCAGGGCCTCTAGGTCGCGGAATGCAAAGCGATGGGGCGAGCCCAACAGAGCCACCCAGATTTCGCGTTCCAAGGCCCAAGCTTCATTGGCGTGGTCATCCTGGTTGATTGGCCCCAGGGAAGTGCACAAGTTCAGGCTGTTGAACCCGGGCATGTGGTTTTGCTGGAATTCGCGCTGTAAGCGGGCCACCAAGGCCACGGTGCCGTCTTCGAGGGGCTGATGCAGGGTCTGAATCGCTGACTGAAGGCCCCATTCCCGAAGGTCCGCGCTCAGTTGTGCTGCCAGACGATCGGCTTGATCGGCGGGTGTGAGGGCGAACTCAATGCCGCCTTCCAGTGTCTGAAGGGCAAGCCAGGCGGTCGAACAATTCATGCCGCTTATTTTGCCCCTGCAATTGCAAGGTTTTTCCTAGGGATTACACCCAATTTTCATAAGGAAATTCAGCGTCTCAAGCGAAGGTGATCCAGTCCTTGTGCGCGTCGTTGTCCAGGTGCGGCAAGGTGTTGTAGGTCAGCAGCATGTGCCGTTTGGGAGTGAACACAAACTCGGTCAGCGCCGTGTTGCGGATGCGCAGGTTCAGCTCGATGGTGGTTTCGGGCGGGGTGCCCAGCACGCGGCCTACGGCTGTGGAGATGGGGCCGCCGCTGGATACGATCATCACGTCGCCTGAATGGTTTTGCCGCACATGGTCCAGCGCCCCCTCGATGCCGCCTACAAAGTCGGCGTAGCTGGTCATGCCGCGCGGCTGGGTGCGCCCCGCCATCCAGGCTTGCAGCGCATCGCGCAGCAGGCGAAAGTGGTGGCGGTACAGCTCGGGGGTGTCGGGTTTGGCCAACGGCTCGGGGTGGATGGACTCGATCAGCGCGTGGCTGTCGTATTCGTTCAGGCCCGGCCAGACGGCCGGGGTGTGGGGCAAACCCGCGCCCTCGGAGATGCCTTCCCAGGTTTGGCGGTGGCGTTTCAAGCTGCCCATCATCACGGCTTCAATCGGTTGGGCCTGCAACTTGGGGCGCAGATACTCTCCCAGTCGCACAGCCTGTTGACGGCCCAGTGGGCTGAGTTGATCGTAGTCATCGGCCCCGAAGGAGGCTTGTCCATGGCGGACCAGATAGAGAGTTCCCATGGGCGTCTATTGTGGTGGCGGACGTGCGCCGGTTTTGTCCCAAGAGCGACCTGGCGTTTCTGGTCTGGAATGGGTCAGCCATTGGCGTCAGGGTTGACGCGCTTGCTGAGTTTCCATGGCGTCAAAGAGCCGGATCCTGTGGCCTTCAGGTGAGGTTTTGCAGCACCTGGCACAAGGTGCTGGCGTCCACATTGCCACCGCACAAGGTTGTGCCCACCACTTGCCCGCGCAGTTGTTCGCGTTCGGACCACGCGGCGGCAAAACTGGCAGCGCCTGCACCTTCGGCCAGGTTGTGGGTGTCGGTGTACAGGTCGCGCATGGCTTGGGCCACCTGTGCATCGCTGACCTGAACCACGCGGTCCAATCCAGCTTGCAAAATAGCCAGCGCTTGTGGGTCGGCGCGGCGCACCGCCATGCCATCGGCCAGCAAAGTGCTGACCGGGGCTTCGACCACGCAGTTTGCCGCCATCGAGTCGAGGTAAGTGGTGGCGTGTGCGCTGACCACGCCCACTACCTTGACAGGGTGGCCAAGCGCTTTTTTGGCCGCCAATGCGGCGCAGGCACCTGAGCCGAGGCCAATCGGTACATAAAGCACATCGAGCGCAGGGACAGCCTGAAAAAATTCGAGCCAACCCGTGGCCACGCCGAGCACCAAGGCTGGGTGGTAGCTGGGCACCATGTGCGCACTGCTGGCCTGTGCCAGGCTCAGAGCGTGTTCGCGGGCGGCCTGGAAGTCATGACCCTGTTCGATGAGCTGCGCACCCAGCGCCCGCATGGCGGCATTCTTCTCGGCGGAGTTGCCCAGCGGGACCACGATGGTGCAGGCCACGCCGTGGCGTGCTGCCGCATAAGCGATGCTCTGGCCATGGTTGCCCCGAGTGGCGCTGATCACTTTGGAGGGCATCTGGCCTGAGCGGGCCAAGTGTTCAAAGTAAGTCAAACCACCGCGCACCTTGAAGGCGCCCACGGGGGTGTGGTTTTCATGCTTGACCCAGCAGTCGGTGCCCAGCCGCTGGCTCAGGGTGTTCCACCGGTACTGGGGCGTGGGGCCAAAGGCCGCGTAGATGGTTTGCGTGGCCGCTTGGATTTGGGCCAGTGTGGGCAGGTCGGTGTGCATGGTGGCTCCTGCAGTTTAAGGCTTGGGGTTCAGGGGGGTCACAGACTGACGCTGCCTTGGATGCAGCCGACCACATCGCCACCCACCCAGACTTGGCCTTGTGGGTCTTGCGACAGAAACACCTGACCTGCGCGCCCCAGAATCGTGCCCTGACGGGCGCTGTAGGTGAGAGGCATGTGACCGTCGTCCATCAGCCATTGCGCCAGCGATGCGTTCAGGCTGCCGGTGACCGGGTCTTCGGCGATGCCCACGGGGGCGGCGAAGGCGCGTACTTCCAGATCGGTGGGGTCGTTGGCGGTGCGGGTGGACGGTGCAAAGGCGCGGGCTTCGCGGTTGGCGCGGCGGATCAGGCCATGTTGTGCCTCGGTGGCTGACGCTTGCCGCTTGCCCGCCACGCCGACTTTGGTGCCCAGTTTTTTCAGGGCAGCGTGGTCAGGCTCCAGGGCCAGCACCGTGTCCACATCATGGACCACCAGGCCCAGCCAGTGCGGTCCGTTGTTCAGGTTTTGGGCGGCTATCACTTCAGATGCGTCCAGCCCCAAAGCGGCTAGCACCGGGCTGAGGTCTTCGACCGAGATGTCTGATCGCTTCAGAGGTGGTGCTGCAAAAGCCCAGCGCTCGCCCAGCTGCTTCAAAGTCACCAGGCCAACGCCGCATTCCTGCATCAGCACACCAGGTTGCCGTGGCGTGTTGCCCGCCTTCAGCCAGGCGTGGGCTGTGCCCAGTGTGGGGTGGCCCGCAAACGGCAGCTCAGCACCGGGCGTGAAGATGCGCACCCGATAGTCGGCCCCGCCCGCAGCGCCTTCGGGCGTGGGCGGCAGCACAAAGGTGGTTTCGCTCAGCTGCGTCCAGGCAGCAAAGGTTTGCATTTGCACGTCGCTCAGGCCCGTGCCATCGAGCACTACGGCCAGCGGGTTACCCAGGAAAGCGGTGTCGGTGAAGACGTCGACTTGTTGAAAAGCGCGGGATTTCATGGGGCCTTGAGGGGGTGGAAGCGGATTACAGGGATTCTCGGATCGTGGCGGCCAGCGCGGCCATGCCAGTGTTGATCTGGTCCACGGTGGCGGTCACGAACGACAGGCGCAGTGTGCTTTCGTCGGCACCCTCGGCATAAAAGGCAGAGCCGGGCACAAAGGCCACGCCTTTTTCAACGGCTTTGTCCAGCAATGGAATGGCTTTGAGGCCCTTGGGCAGTTGCACCCACAAGAACATGCCGCCCACCGGGCGGTTCCAAGTCAGGCCCAGCCCCGCCATTTCGCGGTCAAGCGCGGCCAGCATGGCTTCGCACTGCTGTTTGTAAAGCGCGCGGATGGTGGGCACATGGCGTTCGATGAAGCCGTCTTTCAGCACTTCAGCGACCACGCGCTGGTTGAAACTGGGCGTGCGCAGATCGGCCGCTTGTTTCGCTTGCAAGAGTTTGGGGTACAGCGAGGTGGGAGCCACCAAATAACCCAAGCGCAGGCCGGGTGCGAGGATTTTGGAAAACGAGCCCAAGTAAACGCTGCCCTCGGGGTGGCGCGAGCTGAGCGAGGGAGCGGGGGGCGCGTCAAACCACAAGTCGCCGTAGGGCTTGTCTTCGATGATTGGCAGACCGGTTTCGATGGCCACTTGGCCCACGGCGGCGCGGCGCTCTTCGGTCATGGTGCGGCCCGTGGGGTTCTGAAAGTTAGGCAGCAAATACACAAAACGAGCTTTGTCAGCACCGACGCCCACTTTGGCGCGCAGGTCGGCGGCATCCACGCCATGATCGTCGCTGTTCACGCCCACGGCGATGGGCTCCATCGGGGTGAAGGCTTGCAAAGCGCCCAGGTAGGTGGGCGTTTCAACCAAAATGCGGCTGCCCGCGTCGATCAGGATCTTGGCGACCAAGTCCAGGCCTTGCTGGCTGCCGGTGGTGATCAGCACCTGGTCGGGGCTCACATGCATGCCTTGTTTGAGCAGGTCTTTTGCGACCCATTCGCGCAGCGGGGCGTAGCCTTCGCTGGCGGCGTATTGCAAGGCGGCTTTGCCGTCATCTCTCAGCACGCGCTCGCTGGCTTCGCGCATGGCGTCGATCGGGAAAGTCTGGGGTGAAGGCAGGCCACCAGCAAAACTGATGATGCCGGGCTTTTCAGTGACTTTCAGGATCTCGCGGATCACCGAGGGGTTCATCTTTTCGGCGCGTTGGGCCATTTGCCATTTCATGTTCTGCTCCTCAATTTTTAGTTCACTTGGATTTGGGGGTGTTGGCCATGCGCCGTCCCATGGAAACCGTGCCCACGACCAGAATGGCAAAAACCAGGGTCATGGCATCGAGTGATTCTCCCAGCAAAGGCACGGCCGCCAGAATGCTGATGAAAGGCTGCAGCAATTGCAGTTGGCTCACCCGCAGTGGGCCACCCAGCGAAAGACCGCGAAACCAGGCAAAAAAGCCCGCCCACATGGAGAACACGCCCAGGTACAGCAGAGCCAGCCACGATATGGGCACTACTGTTTGGTCGGGCCAAGTGAGCCAGGCTCCGGGCAGCGTGAGGGGCAGCGCCATCACACAAACCCAGCTGATGACTTTCTCAGCGCCCATACTGGCCGTGACTTTTGCCCCGGCGACATAGCCCAGCGAGGCGGCCACCACGGCGCCCAGTAGCAGGGTGTCGGCCCAGGTCAGGCCAAAACCGTGGCCCATTTGCGCTGCGCGCAGCAGACTGTAAACCGCTACCAGGATGCTGCCCAAAGCGGCAAAGACCCAAAACCCCAGACGCGCGCGTTGGTGCAGCAACCACGCGGCTGCTGCGGCGGTGGCCAACGGCAGCAAGGCGGTGATGACAGCCGCATGGCTGGCCGTGACGTGGCGCAGCGCCCAGCCCAGCAGCAAGGGGTAACCGATCACATTGCCAGCCAGCGACAAATACAACGGGCCACGTTGCTCAGCCAAGGGCCAAGGGGCGCGAACCGCCAAAAGGTATACAAGCGACAGGCCACCGGCCAGCGCGGCGCGTGCCCAGGTCACAAACCAGGGGGACATTTGCGGGGCGTCCACCGTGCCCGTGGCCAAGCGCGTCATGGGCAAGGTGAGTCCAAAAATGACGACACCCAAAAGGCCAAGCCACAGACCCAGGTTTTCGCGTTGTTGAGGGGTGTTGATCATGGGGGTCTCAACCTGCGCTGTGGCGCAAGCCGTTCAGAATCCACAAGGCTGTGGCCACCAGCGCCACCGACATGCAGCGGTTGAAAATCAGCAAACGGTGGCCGTGCGCCAGCCAGTGCCGCAGGATCGAGCCTGCAACTGCATAGGTCAGATTGCTGAAAAAGCCATAGGCCACCATGATGGGCAGCAGCACCAAGGTGCGGGCCGTGGCGTCTTCACGCCCAGCCACCCAGCCCGCCACGATGGCGAGCGCCAGCATCCAGGCTTTGATGTTCAGAAACTGAAGACCCACGCCTTGCACAAAGCCCACTTGTAACTTGGCGCTGTCGGCCTGCAGCAAACTGCCGCTTTGCCACAAACGCGAGGCCAACCAGAGCAAATAGCCGGTGCCCAGCGTCACGATGCCCCAGCGCAAAGGCGGGAAGGCCACCACCAGCCCACCCACTCCGGTGGCACACATCGTGAACAAAATGCCCCAGCCCACCGGCACCGCCAGCACAAAGCGCATGGCCCGACGCAGGCCATGGTTGGCGGCCATGGCGGTCGACAATGTGGTGTTCGGCCCGGGCGTGAAGCTGCTCACAGTGGCCAGTACCAACAGCGCGCTGAGTTCGGAAGAGGTCATGGCTTTGAATGTCGCATGAAATGAGGCCCTCTGGGTGCTTCGGGCTGGCGTTTCAACGTGCCGACAGAATTTCCCAGCGCTCCATGGCGGCCAGCAGCTGGTCGTCGATTTCCGTATCGCGGCGGAACAGTTGTTGCGCCAGCCCGGGGTCGCGCTGGTAAACGCTGCCGTCGGACAGTTGCGCACGCACGTTGGTTTGCTCTTTCTCCAAGCTCTCTATCTTTGTCGGCAGCTCAGCCAGCTCACGTTGTTCTTTGTAGCTGAGCTTGCTGCGTGTTGGGGTACTTGCTGTTGGGGCTGTTGACGTTGGGATGGGGCTTGCGGCTGGGGCTGCCTGAATTGGGGTGCCGCTGCGCTGCGCTACTTGGGCCCGAATGGCCTGAGCGCGCTTTGATTGGACCAGCCAATCCTGCACCGAGCCCTCGTAGTCGCGCCAAAAACCAGGTTGGTCTGGGGCGCTTTCGCAGGCGATGATGCCTGTGACCACGTTGTCCATGAAGGCCCGATCGTGGCTCACCAAGAATACGGTGCCTTCGTAGTTTTGCAGCAACTCTTCCAGCAGTTCCAGGGTTTCGATGTCTAGGTCGTTGGTCGGTTCGTCCAGCACCAACACGTTGGCTGGGCGGGCAAACAAGCGCGCCAACAGCAGGCGGTTGCGCTCGCCTCCTGACAGTGAGCGCACAGGCGAGGTGCCGCGTGCGGGCGAGAACAAAAAGTCGCCCAGATAGCTCTTGACGTGCTGGCGTTTGTTGCCAATCTCGATCCATTCGCTGCCGGGGCTGATGAAGTCTTCCAGCGTGGCGTCCAGGTCCAGTGCATCGCGCATTTGGTCGAAGTAGGCCACTTCGAGCTTGGTGCCACGGCGCACTTCACCGCTGTCCGCTTCGAGCTCGCCCAGAATCAGTTTGAGCAAGGTGGTTTTGCCCGCGCCGTTGGGGCCCAGCAAGCCGATCTTGTCGCCGCGCAGCAAAGTGCCGGTGAATTTTTGAATAACGGTGCGGACTGAGCCATCGGGTTGGGTGAAGCTTTTGCTCACGTCGGTCAGTTCGGCCACCAGCTTGCCGCTCGGAACGCCCGAGGCCACTTCCATTTTCACATTGCCCACCTTTTCCCGGCGAGATGCACGTTCGCCGCGCAGATTTTGCAGCCGCGTGATGCGGCTTTGGCTGCGGGTGCGGCGAGCTTCGACGCCTTTGCGAATCCAGATTTCTTCTTGGGCCAACAACTTGTCGGCTTTGGCCTGAATCACGGATTCTTGAGCGAGTTGCTCTTCTTTCTGCACTTGGTAGGCGGCGTAATTGCCCGGGTAAGGGCGCAGCTTGCCGCGGTCCAATTCCACAATGCGGGTGGCGATGCGGTCCAAGAATGCCCGGTCGTGGGTGATGGCAATCACGCTGCCCTTGAAGTCGATCAACAGATCTTCCAGCCAGGTGATGGCGTTCAGGTCCAGGTGGTTGGTGGGCTCGTCCAATAAGAGGACGTCAGGGCGGGTCACCAAAGCTTGCGCCAGGGCCACGCGCTTGCGCATCCCCCCGGACAGCGATTGCACGACTGCATTGGGGTTCAGTTGCAGGCGTTGCAGGGTTTCGTCCAACCGTTGCTCCCAGCCCCAGCCATCGCGTGATTCGATTTGCCCCTGCAAAGTGTTCAGGTCGCCCCGGCTGTGGGTGTAATCGTCGATCCATTGCACCACTTCGGCCAAGCCTTCACGCACAGACTCAAAAATGGTGTGCTCAGCGACCAGGATGGGCTCCTGAGCCACGTAAGCGATGCGAACGCCTTGCTGCACATGCAAGTTACCGTCATCAGGGCGCTCCATGCCCGCCAGAATTTTGAGTAAGGACGATTTGCCTGTCCCGTTGCGACCAATCAAGCCGATGCGCTCAGTCGTTTCCAAAGAGAAGTCGGCGTGATCGAGGAGGGCGACGTGACCAAAAGCCAGAGACGCGTTCATGAGTGTGAGTAATGCCATGGACGCATTATCCCGGGGGCGGCTGCAAAAATTAGCCGAAAAATTCAAAAAGATGGTTAAGGGCCGAAAAACTGTGTCACAATCGAGGGCTTCGCTGCACACAAAGTGGTTTTCGCATGAAAGCCTAAACAGTCAGCTAAGAGGTTTCTGAAAAGATCGTAAGGATCGAAAAAATTTCAAAAACTTGACGCGGCCTTAAAAACTGTGTCATAATTCAAGGCTTCGCTGATCGCAGCGAGTCAAGAGAAGGTGATGAGAGTTGCCTAGGTTCTTTAAAAATATACAGCCGATAAGCGTGGGCGTTTGATGGTGATTGCCAAGTTCTTCGGAACTTAGCTTTAAT
>Ga0247844_1007298_pt1 | contig 12656 bp, 13 predicted proteins | sample LaCtaG_FD_192421 | JGI IMG/M metagenome (GOLD analysis project Ga0247844, IMG submission 192421) | Freshwater microbial communities from meromictic Lake La Cruz, Castile-La Mancha, Spain - LaCruzMarch201714.5m_1 | ecosystem: Environmental > Aquatic > Freshwater > Lake | place: Spain: Castile-La... | reverse complement strand
ATCGACGGCTACTACAACACCCACCGTCGCCACTCCTCCCTCAACTACCTTTCACCAACAGCCTTCGAGGCTCAATTAGCACTCGAAGCTTAACTAAATTTTGGTCCAGAAATAGCTAGCACCTCAATTTGATTCAGGACGGAGGTCAGGAGGTCCTCGGAATTTGTGACTCCGCCGTCTTTCCCAATTGGGTCTCAGGTTGGCTGCCCTACATTGACGTTGAAGATTATGAACGAAGTGTTTCGCAGATTGAAGCTGCCGGTGGACGCATTCACCAGGCTCATCTATTTTTCCCCGACTTCATCGTGCGGCTCACCAATGGCGTGAACTTGGTCCTGGAAGTGAAGGGAATGATCAATGAACAGCAGAAGGCCAAGTTTGAGGCTACCAAGCGCTGGTGCAAAGCCGTGTCAAACTGGGGTAAGGCGGGCCGCTGGGAGTTTCACGTTGGCAAAGATCCTGAGACCGTGAAGCTGGAGCTGAAGCACTGGGCGGGGCTGTAGGACTGATCCAAGTTGCGTGATTGGCCCATGTTCAGTCAGATGCAGCCACCTTTGATCCTGCCGATGGATTCCCGGCTGGTGCCACTCTCACGAGCCAAAGTGGAGGCGGCAGAATCAGTGCCGAATCCGACTCCTGGGAGCGTAGGTTTGGCACATGAGGTATCTGGCTAGTCTGGGCCTACTTCGCCACGCCCTTGAGGCTGAAGTCGTCGTATTCCACGTCCACGGGGTTCGTGGTGAGGCTGATGAGGGACTTGGTGTCGTGGGTGATGCCGGGTGATTTGAAGCTGCCGATGGGTTTGCCGTAGATGCTCACGCTGAGTTCGTCGCCGTTGGTTTGGACGATGAGGGTGTGCCATTCGCTGAGGCTGACCTTGGTGGGGACGCGTGATTGCTTTGTGGTGAGCATCTTTTTCTCTTCAGCGGTGAGTTGGTTGGCTTTCTTGCGGTCGTAGAGGCCGTTGGCGAGATCAAAACCGCCTGTCTTGGCATCGGCGAAGTTCACGCCCGTGGGGCTGACGGTTGCCTGGCAGATGTGGCCGGCATGGGAGCCTTTGTAGTTTTTGTCGCTGCCAACGGCGACAGGGAGTTCGCTGCTGACTCTTGGGCCGATCTATTCGTATCTGCTGGGCCTTGGCTACCAGGTGAGCGGCCAGTTCATCATGATCGAGGGCTGGGCGGTCGAGTTTGTGCCACCAGCCACTCCGCTGGTGGAGGAGGCTCTCTGGCAGGCCGTGCGGCGCGATGTGAACGGGGTGAGCACCCGGGTGTTCACCGCCGAATATCTGGCGGCCATCTGCCTGCAAGTGGGCAGGGCGAAAGATTACGACAGTGTGGTGCGCTTTCTGGAGGCTGAGGTGATCGATGCAGATTTTTTCACCAGCATCCTGCAGCGACACGATTTGATGTCACAGTGGCAAAAATTCCAAACCGCCTACCTTGAACCATGACCCCGCTCCTGGAAGACATGATGGCCCGCAAACGTGAGCGGAGGAAGGCACTGGCAGCACTGCCAGTGGGGGAAAAGCTGCGGATGCTGGAGCAGATCCTGGAGGATACCCAGGTCATCGCGGCGACTCATCCCCCCAAGCCCACGAATGCCCAGAAACTGAAGATACGGCGAAGGGTGGTGCTGGAACCGTCCGGCCTTTGAATCCCATGAAAATCATCCTCATTCTCTCCCTATTGGCACCCAATCTCCTGCTGGGCCAGGGCACCCCCGACACGGGAAACTCCAAGCTCTGGGAGATGCGCAAGAAGGTGCAGCAGCGCAGCGCCCAGCGGACCGGCAGCTATGTGGAGCAGATGAATCGGTCCCTGCAATCCGGCGATGCCGAAGGCGCAGAGACAGCGCTGAAAGCCGCCATCGCCCAAGGCACGCTGACCCAGACGCAGATCAATGACGCGCGGGGCCGGATCGATAGCATGGTGTCCCAGCAGCGGCAGGCGATGGTGGCGGAGGCAAGGCTGTGGAGGCGGAGCGCATGGCTGTGGCGTATGCAGAAACAAGCTCTGCACGGAGGACTGAAACGAGACCCAGCAGCACCGCTGCCTCCAGGGGGAGTAGTGGAGAAGCAAGACCTCAGGAGTCGGAGCTGGATCGTTTCCGAAGCCGTTTTAAAGGCCGCTCAGTGACTTTCACGGTCGTGCATGAAGATGCCGGTTTTTCTTCTGATACCTTTGTTCTCAAGGACTCTGACACCGGGAAAAAGCTCCGCGTCAGCTACACCTATGGTCTCGGCTCAACTCTGGGAGATGAGGTGCCCTACATGAACTCAACTGAACCACCCAAGCCCTGATCGCCACTTTTACAGAACAATAATTCCTCCGCCACCCACACAAGCCTTATTCCGAGGCATTGCAGCATTCCTACCTGCACCTGAGAGACCTGGCGAAAGAACTTAACAGTGGGAAGTACAGCCGTCAGGCAGAAAGCAAATCTTGGGAGGAGAATGCTGTTCCGCCTGAAGCAAACCTTCCTGCCAGCCAGGCGTCAGCGGCTGGCAGCGTATGATCCGTGTTCGGCATCACTCCGCGCCAGCGGCGGGCTTGGCACCTTCTTTGAAGCAGTAGAGGTGCGTGTGGGTGGTGACGTAGATGGCGCCGTTGGCAGCGACGACGCTGCTCAGGAGAGGGGAGGGGAATTCGATGGTTTTGAGTTCCTTGAGTTCCTTGCCTTCGGCGAGGATGAAGAGTTCGCCTTCTTCGTTGCCGATCCAGACTTTGCCGTCAGCGACGAGCGGGCTGGCCCAGATGTGGCCTTTAGTGTCGAACTTCCAGTATTCCTTGCCGGTCTTGGCATCAAGGCAGAAGACGCGGCCGGTGTAGTCGGCGGTATAGACGAGGCCGTCTTTCACCGCTGGGGTGGAGATGGAGCGCTCGATGCCTTTGAAGGTCCAGACGGCTTTGCCGGAGAGGTCGCCGGTTTGTTTTGGATCGATGCAGCTCAGCATGCCGACGCCTTCGCCGTGCTCGGGGTCCTGGCCGATGTTCACATAGACGAGGCCGTCGTGGAAGACGGTGGTGCCGATGATCTCGCTCGGGCCGTCATATTCGACATACTTGATGGGCTCGCCAGCGGAGTTCTTGCGATACTCAGGTGGGTTGGCATCGTAGCGCCAGAATTCTTTGAGGATGTCGAAGTCGTCCTTCTTCTCGGTCTCGGTGGCCATGGAGTAAACCCAGCCGTCGCCTGCGCCGAAGATGATTTGTTTTTTACCATCGACCAAGCCGAGCGTGGGGCTGGACCAGGAGCAGTGGAGGACGCGCTCGGAGGCGACATGGTCCATCTCACCGAGCAGGGTGCCTTCATTGGCGTCGAGCATGATGAAGCTGGGGGCCTGGGGAGCAGGGATGTTCGTGTGGGTCCAGTCCACGCCGTTGCAGGTGGGGGCGAAGAGCTTGCCATCGACGATGAGCGGGTAGCCGGCGGTGGCGTTGTGCTGGAAGACGCCGAGTTCTTTGTACATGTCATAGACCCAGAGGATGTCGGCATCAGTCTTGCCAGGTTCGACGGGGACGGGTTTGCCGTCCTTGTCCGGGGCGGCCATGAAGGCGGCTTCGTCCTGCATGCCCTGGTTGCCGTTGGCCAGGCCGTTGACATCAAAGCAGATGATCTGACAGCGGTTGCCAGGGACGTAGCCTTTGTCACCGACGATGGTGGGGCTGGCGCAGATGCCGAGGTATTCCCAGTCATTCACTTTGCCGGAACCCATCTTTGGAGAGACGAGCTGCCATTTGAAGGCACCGGTGTACTCATCGAAGACCATGACGATGCCGCGGTCGCCGATGTGCTTGTCATTGCGGGGAGATTCGTTGTTCGTGCCGACATAGACCTGACCGCTGGCGATCATGGGCGTGCCATAGGTCTGGGAGCCGAGCTTGGCCACCCAGAGGCAGTTTTTGGTGGTGGAAAGGTCGATGTCCTCCGCGCCAGGGCCTTTGTTGGCTTCTTCGGAATTTGGGCGGAGACGTCCGGCGATCTTGGGTGCGGCTTTGGGGCCGTACTTTTTACCAGGATCGATGTCGGTCGGCAGCCCCTTTTCAGAGGAGACCATGTTGCGACTTTGGCCGCCGCCCCATTCGGGGAGGTCGGCGGCGTGGATGGAAGCAGCGCTGAGCAGCGCGAGGAGGAGGGTGTTTTGGGGCTTCATAAAAGGGGATGGAGCTTTAAATTACTTGTTCTCGGTGATGCTGAGGTTGTCGAGGAAGACGCGCTTCTGGTTCATCGGTGTGAAGCCGAAGATGCCGGGGCTGCCCTGGGTGTGGGCTTTGGCGACCTTGGCTTCGAGGGTCCAGGCTTCGGGTTCGGGCTCAGCTTTGGGCCAGACTTTGCCTTTCACCACACCGCTGCCATCGGCGTTCACATCGACGCGTGTTTTCAGCGTGTACCAGGTGTTGGCGCTGACTTTAAACACGGCGGCTTGGGCGAGGCGTTCGAGGTTGGAGCTGATCTCCAGCTTGCCGGCATTGCCGCGCAGGCAGATGAGGTAGCGCTGATTGATGAGGCCGAGATCAGCCTTCGAGCGAGCATTGCCATCGGTCATCACGTCGGCCTGCATGGTGTAGTTTGAAAGCGTGGACGGGGCGACGAAGACGGTGCCGCGCTGGAAGAGCAGACGGTCAAAGCTCTTGCCGAAGACTTTGTTGCCGTCCTTTTCCATGACCTGGAATTTGAAGCGCGCGCCGATCCATGGGAGCGGCGGGTAGGCGAACTTGTAGGCGGGGTTCGCCGGATCGGCGGGGAACTCTTCGGTGAGGGTGTAGCCTTCGAAGTCTTCGGTGATGGGCAGCCCCTTCAGACCGCGACCACGGATGGTGCCGGTCAATCCATCGGCGGAAGTGGCCTTCCAGGCACCGGCGCTGATCTTCGCATCAGGAGCGACGACGAGTTCACCCGCGTCGTTGAAGCTGGCGTCCATGGTGGCTTTCACCTTGGCGGTTGGCGGGATGAAGCTCTCCCATTTCACGCCTTCGACCTTGTCGCTCACGACCATGCCATTCGCATCAATGCTGCGGATGCGGAAGGCTTGTTTGTTCCCGCGCATGATGACGGTTTCTGCCGGGATGATCTGGAGCGCCACGGCCTTGCCTGCGGCGGGAATCTCGGGCACGGGGGCGGCATCGGTCTTGATGCCGCTGTTTGGGATCGGGAAGGCGTAGAACTTCTCAGTCGTCGTCACATAAACCACGCCATCACACACGACGGGGGCACCGAGGCATTGGGCTGAGTTTCCACCGTCGAGTTTGATCTCCTGGACGATCTCCGCATCGGTCGCACTTGGCTTCACGACGACCAGTTTGCCTTCCATCATGGGGCAATAAAGCAGGCCATCTACATAGAGCGGGGAAGAGTGCAGGTTGGCGTTGCTGAGTTTCTTCTTCCAGAGGTCTTTGCCCGTGTTGGCATCAATGGCATAAAGCTCACCGCCATCGGTGAGCTGATAAATCGTGTCGCCGACAAGAACGGGCGAGCTGCTCGTTGCACCGATGGGATTACGCCAGGCTTCGGCGCTAGCTTCGAGCACCGTCGTCTCCGCGCCAGGGGCGGCAGCGACGAGCTTCTCCGGCAGCTTGATGGCCGTCATGCGGCCCTTCTCTGAGGTGTCTATGTTTTCGTCTCCGTGGATGCCGATGACGTTCCCCTTGTGCAGCACGACGCTGGGGTTCATGCCGTTTTTGCAAAGCGGCATTCTCCAGTAAGGTTTGCCGCTGCGGGCGTTCACGCAGACGAGATTGCCGCAGCCGGTGGTGAAATAGAGCACGCGTTTGCCATCCCGAGTCTCCACGACTGGGGTGGAGAAGGAGGAGTCCACGGGTGGGCTCACGCCGGGCAGGCTCCACCAGACGAGCTCGCCCGTCTTTTTATCAAAGCCATACACACGATCCGCTGCGGGGCCGTCAGCGCCCCAGTTGGAAAAGATGAAGTGAATGATGACGAGGTCGCCCTCGATGATCGGACTGCCCACGCGGGAGTTCGGGAAGGTCATGCGGCCCAGATCTTCCATCAGCGGCATCTCGAAGACTTTTTTCCCATCCAGCTCATAGCAGACAAAGAGGCCCGCATTGCTGACAAGGTAGATGCGCTTCGTCTCAGGGTCCACAGTGGGCGCGCCGATGGCGTAGCGGTTGTAAATGGAGTCGCTGAGATAGTCGGCGATCTCCACCTCCCAGAGCTTCTTGCCGGTCTTCGCATCCAGCACGGTGAGCAGCTCAATGAGGTCGGTCGTTTCACCGCGATAGCCCCAGAGCACCACTTTCCCGTCCACTACCACCGGAGCGCCGCGGCTGCGCGCGTCGTAGGTCCAGGCAGGCGTGTCTGCCAGCTTCCCCGCAGCTGTGTAATGCTCTAGGCTCACACCATTTTGCAGCGGGCCGCGCCAGTTCGTCCAGTCATTGGCGGCGGCATTGAGGGTGAGGAGCAGCGACAATACTGCGGAGACATGGATGGGTGACTTCATGACAGGTGGATGGGGGTCGGGCAAAACGGAGACGCTGAGTGTAGGCAGTCCGTTCAGAATGTGCCACCGCTCAAATCAAATTTTCCACGCAGCCAGACCGCGCGGAGCGGGTCAAAACGCCTGCACGGCCAGGCATCTTTCGCTGCATGTCTGCTGCTAGGGCGCTTGGTCCTCCAAGCGCCGTCGTCGCAGGCCGATGGGCTTCGGTCACACTGGGGGGCGTTCGTATGTCTCTCGGCCCGACTGCGGCGGATGGAGGACCATCCGCCCCACCTTGAGGACCATCCGCCTTACCTACCGATCCGTCCTTGCCATGCCGCCCCCCTTTGCCATGATGGTGGGATGGGCAAACTCCAGGACAAAGTCGCAGTCGTCACCGGTGCCGGACGTGGCATTGGCAAAGCCATCGCTGAAAAATTCGCCGCCGAGGGGGCGCGGGTCGCCATCATCAGCCGCACCGAGGCCAATTCCCAGACCGCTGCGGAGGCCATCAATGCCGTCCATCCTGGCTGCGCCAGAGGCTACGCCGTGGATGTGGCAAACGGACCTGCTGTTGCCGAACTGGGCAAGATCGTCCTCGCAGACTTCGACCATGTGGACATCCTGGTGAACAATGCCGGTGTCACCAAAGACGGCCTGCTGCTGCGGATGAGCGAGGAGGACTGGGACTTCGTCGTGGACACGAATCTCAAGGGTGCCTTCAACATGGTGAAGGCCTTCCAGCGCAGCATCCTGAAGCAGAAGGGTGCACGCATCATCAATGTAGCCTCGGTCATCGGCCTCATCGGTAATGCCGGCCAGGCAAATTACGCTGCCAGCAAGGCGGGACTCATCGGCTTCACCAAATCGCTCGCCCGCGAATTTGCCGGTCGCGGCGTCACCGCCAACGTCATCGCCCCAGGTTTCATCGCCACCGACATGACCGGCGTGCTCGATGAGAAAGTGAAGGCCGCCGTGCTGGAAAAAATCCCGCTCGGCGACTTCGGCCAGGCCGAGGACATCGCCGCCGCCGCCCTCTTCCTCGCCAGCCCCGAGGCCCGCTACATCACCGGTCAGGTTCTGGCCGTGGATGGCGGCATGGTGATGTGAGTGGTCGCCGCTACCGCCGCACCTCATCCAGCGCCTGCTTCAGGTGCCCTTCCATCACGTCATTGCTGACATAGGCTTCGCCGATTTTTTTCAGCAACACGAAGCGGATTTTGCCGCCCTCGAACTTCTTGTCCATGCGGGCGATCTTCATGATCTCCTCCGTGTCTTGGCTTTCATCCAGGCGGGTCGGCAGGTCAAAGCGGCGCAGCAGGGCCACGATGCGCTCGTAGTCGGTACTGACGAGGGCGGAGATCTGCGCGGAGAGCCAAGCGGCGGCGCGCAGGCCGAGCGCGATGGCCTCGCCGTGCAGCAGCTTGCCATAGCCTGCGCCGGCCTCGATGGCGTGGCCTAGCGTGTGGCCGAAGTTCAGCAGCGCGCGTGTGCCGATGGTCTCAAACTCGTCCGCTTCGACGATGGATGCCTTGATGGAAATGTTTCGGCGGATGAGGTTCACCAGGTCGCCCTTGCCATCAGCCACCTGCTCAATGGCCTCAATCATGGACGCATCACGGATGCAGGCGTGCTTGATGATCTCGGCGAAGCCTTCGTTGAACTCGCGCTTCTTCAGGGAGCTGAGCGTGTCCACATCGGCGATGACGTGGGCGGGCTGGTGGAAGTTGCCCACCATGTTCTTCGCGTCTGGCAGGTTCACGCCGGTCTTCCCGCCGACGGAGCTGTCCACTTGGCTGAGCAGGGTGGTAGGCACCTGCACATAGGGGATGCCGCGCTGGTAGATGCTGGCGCAAAAGCCGCCGAGATCGCCGATGACACCGCCGCCGAGTGCGACGACAAAGCTTTTCCGATCCAGTCCAGCGCGTGCCATTTCAGCGCAGATGGATTCTGCCCAACTCAGTGACTTGCTGGACTCCCCCGCAGCTACGGTGATGAGGTGGGTCTGCTTGCCGACCTGCTTCAGGCTATCCAACACGGCCTGTGCGTAAAGCGGGCCGACATTGGAGTCGGTGATGACGGCGCAGGTCTTGCGGTCGCCCAGCTTCTTATTGATCTCCTCCCCCATCGTCGCCAGTAGGCCGCGCCCGACCTGCACGACGTAGCTGCGTGGACCGAGGTTCACGAAGACGGGGCGGACAGGCAGGACGGCAACAGGCATGGATAAAGTCTCAGGATTTGTGTGAGCGCGCACTCTGCCGTTGCATCGGATTCCAGGCAAATCGTTTGCAGCCAGCGCTCACGTTTAAACCATGTCACTTGACGTTTCGCATAGTGCCGTGTGGCCTGCTGCATAGCGGCGATGGCATCGGCCAAAGTCATCTCACCCGCCAGGTGGGCGCGCATCTCGCGTAGGCCGATGGCCTTGTCCGCAGTGGGGCCGGTGGGCGGCAGGTCGCGCACTTCGGCGGCCAGGCCGGCGGCGGTCATGTCATGCACCCGCTGGTTGATGCGTGTGTAGAGTGCATCACGCGGCCAGTGCAGCAGCACGCCGTGGCCCGCAGGCTCGGTCTGGGAAAAAGTCTGCCGCAGTGCGGATTGCGGATGCCCGGTGAGCAAGCAGATCTCCAGCGCGCGCTCGACATAGCGCGGGTTCGCCAGTGGGACGTTGCCAGCGGCATCAGGATCGAGCGCGAGTAGGCGGGCCACCTTTTCCTCCAGAGGCAGGGCGCGAAGTTCGGCGCGCAGGTTTTCTTCTCCGCGCGGCAGCTCGGCTAGGCCGTGGGAGAGGGCTTTGATGTACAAACCCGATCCGCCGACGACAATGGGCACACGACCGCGCGCAGCGATGTTGGCGATCACAGGCAGCGCCAAGTCGCGGTAGCTCCGCGCATCGCAGCTCTCCGTGAGCGGCAGCACGCTGTAGAGATGATGCGGCACGCGCGCTAGATCATCGGCGGCGGGTTTCGCCGTCAGCAGGTCCATGCCCTGGTAAAGCTGGAAGGCATCTGCATTCACGATCTCCCCGCCTATCTGCTCCGCCAGCGCCAGCGCCACGGCAGACTTGCCGGAGGCGGTGGGGCCGGTGATGAAGAAGGGCAGGGGCATGAGCGGGGCGGCGGATTGCAGGCAGGGAATGGAAAACTGCAAATTGCAAATTCCATGAAGTACAGGCCGCTCGACAATTCGCCGCTTCTGTGGACGTTCCCAATACCCACATGAAACGCACCGCCCTCCTTCTGGCTCTCCTTTCCCTGCTCCACACCAGCCCAGCGCAGCAGACGCCGCCCGTGCCAAAGGAGTTGATGCAAAAGCTCTTCGATCCGCAGGCCACACAGGAAAGCCTGGCTGAGGTGGTCAAGGCAGCGGGCCTGGCCGGGGTGCCGCGGCAGCAGCTCATTGAGGCCAAGCTGGTCTGGGGGCTGCGGCAGCAGGATGCAAAGTGGCTGGAAAAAATCCTGCCAGAGCTGGAGGTGCTGGCGGCGAACTTCGATGTGACTTCCTCAGCGGGCCTGAAGTCGGCGGACGAGGTGCGTTCCTTCATCGAGTACACCAAGGCACTGCAAGCGCAGAGCAAAAAGGATGACGCAGCTTTCAAGCAGCATCTGCTGGAGGCCGTGTGGCTGAACCCGCAGCAAGCGCAGCTTTTCTCCCAGGTCATCGAAAAGTCCCGCCGCGAGGCGAAGATGGCGAACATGAAGCTGGACATGAACGCCGCGCTAGTCACCTCGAAAGGCGAGGCTACGACGCTGGCCGACCAGCTCGCAGGAAAGAAGGCGCTGCTGCTCGACTTCTGGGCCTCCTGGTGCGGCCCGTGCATGCAGCTCATGCCGGAGCTGAGAAAAAAGGCAGAGCACCTCGCCAAGCATAACATCGTCGTCGCAGGTATGAACAAGGATGACGAGAACGCCGAGGCCGTGGCTGAAAAGGTGCGCGAGGAGAAGGACATCACCTTCTCCTGGCTGATCGAGCCTGCCGAGCGCCCCTTCACCAAGCTGCTGGAGATAGACAGCATCCCGCGCATGATCCTCGTGGCACCAGACGGCAAGGTACTATTCAACGGCCACCCCCAAGACCCAGCGCTGTGGACGGCGCTGCAAAAGCTGGACGCCGCGATCAAGGCACCCGACGCCTGAGAGCAGCCTGTATCCGGCGGAGGATGGAAGATAGAAGATGGAATATTGTAGTCCCGGCTTCAGCCGCTCCGGGGCAGTAGTGTAGTTCCGGCTTCAGCCGGTCGGGGCCGTATCGAGTACTTAGGAAGGCAGAGGAATGAAAAGCAAAGAGTCAGAGGCAGTGAGGTTCACCTGCTAGCTGACGTCACTCCTCACCGCCGATGCGTCTGCGGTTCTTCTTGATGCCAGAGCGGGTACGCTTGCCTTCGAGAATGCGGCTCTTGAGTCCACGCGGACGCGGGCGGTTCTGACGGCGAATTTTCTCCCGTTCGTTTTGGAGGGCGAGTTTTGCCTCGGCCAGGACGGCCTCCATGCGGTCACATAACTCAATGCGTGCCCAATGGCGGTTCATGACTTGGGAGCGCTCACGCTGACAGCGAACTTCGATGCCACTAGGAATGTGGCGCAGCACGACGGTGGAGGAGGTTTTGTTGACCTTCTGCCCGCCGGGGCCACTACCACGGATGAAGTCCTCCTCCAGATCCGCATCGCGGATGCGGAGCTTCTTCATGCGCTTGTCCAGCGCGTCCTGGTCGGGCAGGGCCATGGTCAGACAGTTCCGGGAATGCGTGTGGGCGTCAACGGCCAAGATGGGGCGTCTTGGGTATGAGCACAACATCTGCGGCACTACACAGCCGAAGGTTAACCCCTGGGACTTCATCGAGACGGAGTTCCCCAACTCTGGGCGGAGGGACGAATCTTGGCATACGGCAACTCCAGGATTTCATCCTGGGCTGAGAAGGTGAGCACCGTTGGCTCAGGTAGTCTTGACACTTATTATGGCAACACAACCTCCTGAGTGCGCGATCTCAGGCCATTAAACCCGAACGCCGCGATTGAAGGAGCTCGTTTTGCGCGGTGGAGGCGGTGCAATGGGTGTTTGTGAACTCAACCACTACTTCGCCCACTGCACAAAACGATGCTTTGACTTGCACCCCTTGCCGGTGCGCATCACCTGCTTTTGACCACTACTTCCAAGGCGGTCATTCCCTTCGCTGGGCTCGCCAGCTTCATTGCTTGGTTGCGCCAGATTGGCTTTCTCGATCAAGCTGCCCGCGCCTTGCCTTTCAGCTACGCTTCGCCCAACGCGATCCCTGTCGCTCACACCTTCACCGCTTTCCTGCTTTCGGTGGTCGTCTGGGCTTCCCGCTTCGCTTACTGTCACTGGTTGCGCGTTGACTCGGCTATGCACGCGCTGTAGGGCTTTAAACTATTCCCCGGCGATGATGCGATCCTGCGCATCTTCGCCCGTTTCACCCAGGGCTATGTCTAGGCGTTCTTTCGTCCGCTCCTGCACTGGTTGTTCGCTCTGCTCAAGCAGCTGCTGGAAGCCTTCAAGCTGGACTTCGACAGAAGGATCTTCGCCTGCGAGGGATTGCAGGAAGGCGCGGCCAAGGGCTAGCCGCCACGCTCTGGCGCGACTGCAACGGACGCACGACCATCGAGCAACGCGGCGAGGATATCAAAAACGACATGCACGCCGACGGGTTTTTCACGCGCAAGTTCTTCGAGACTGAGGCGGCGATGCTCCCGCCATCTTCGCGCCGCCTCACGGCGCTCACCTGCTGCGCAGGCAGCCTACGGCTCGCTATCTCGCTGCGCTCGGCTCAACCTGCTGGCCATGTATCAGTCGCAGGTGACCCCACAAAGCGGCTGTCGGCAGCCCTTGATGCTGCATGCGTCGGTGTTCGTGTGCGGAGCCGTGCTCGGGCGCATCGGGCGCAAGATCGTGCTCAGACTCTCGCAAACCGGGGGAGGACTCGCCAAGCACAAAGCCTTGATCGACAAGGCCTGCGTGCCCAGAGAGCCAATCGCACCGCTTTTGCCCCGTAACCGCCCGCCAGCCCCTAATTCGGACATCGTGGCACCCGGCGGATGCGCGATTTGACGCCCTCTCAAGCATCGTCAATCAAGTGGCAAAGGCGGAGTTCGGGGTAAACCCCAACGTTTCAAAAATCAGGCCGTGTATCGCAGGATGGCGTCGCGGAGTGAGGGGATTTCCGGCAGGGTCAGCGTCCATTTGCCTTGTGGGCGGGTCA
>Ga0247844_1007289_pt1 | contig 12670 bp, 16 predicted proteins | sample LaCtaG_FD_192421 | JGI IMG/M metagenome (GOLD analysis project Ga0247844, IMG submission 192421) | Freshwater microbial communities from meromictic Lake La Cruz, Castile-La Mancha, Spain - LaCruzMarch201714.5m_1 | ecosystem: Environmental > Aquatic > Freshwater > Lake | place: Spain: Castile-La... | reverse complement strand
ACATATTCTTGTATGTCATTAGTGTATATTCTTGTATGTCATTAGTGTATATTTATGTATGTCATTAGCGGTTATTAGTGTATATTTATGTATGTCATTAGCGGTTATTAGTGTATATTTATGTATGTCATTAGCGGTTATTAGTGTATATTTATGTATGTCTTAGTGTATATTTATGTATGTCATTAGCGGTTATTAGTGTATTTTTATGTATGTCATCACGTAATCTCTTTACCCCCCCCCACGACCATTTTTGGCGCCGACCACGACCATTTTTTGCGCCGACCACGACCATTTTTGGCGCCGACCACTCGACCTCCCCACTTTCCCCCCATTTTAAATTATAGTATATGCTTTATTATTTATTTTTATTTTATTTTTATAAAACTATTCAAAAATTTTAAAATCTAAAATTAAATTGTTCCATTAAATTAATTCCCTCAAAAAACATTTTTCCTCAAAAAATTTTTCAGTCCGGTTCCTACTCCGTTAATTCACCATTTCCTATTGGACGCATCCCCCCTAAATAACTAACGTTAAAAAGATTTTAACTCTTACCATTCTCGTAAGAATACAAAAATAAAGTTATAAATATAACAATCCTTTAATAAATCCTTAAACAATACTTTAACAATCTTTATAAAGATTTTTAAACCAAAAATAAAATTATGACAAAACGTTTAAAACATATAATTAAAATCTCATTCAAATAAAATATCATATTATTTTTATTCATTAATAAATAATGAATTAAATAAATCATTTTTGAAACAAATTAATTGATTTTCAATATGAAGACAATCAGCATCATAACATCTTGACGAATAATAAACAAGAATTAAAGATAATTGTTTTAAATAATTATAATATAATGTATCATCATTAATAATATTTAAAATATGTTTATAACTTAATGTTAAACAATCAAAATAATTATTGTTTTTAGTAAATTTAAAACAATAATCTAATTCACTAATAGTATAAAAGATATTTTTATCAATAATAATATTAGGAATATCTTTAAAAGAAATATATTTATAATTATCTTTATTTTTATTATAAGATTGATAATATAATTTATTACACCATTTATATTCAGGTTTTTCTAAAAAATTAATATAATTAATATCATTATATTTTGCTTGTTTTATAATATCTTTTAATTCTTCTTGATATAAGAGAATTTTCTTTTTATCTAAAATGATTTTTTTTAATAAATAATAAAGTTTTCTTAATCTTTTTTCTTCAAAACTAAGTTCTTTATCATTATCATCATCATTATTATTATCTTTTTTTTTATATTTATCTTTTGGAATAAAACATTTTACACCTTTATAATGAGAGAAATGTGCTGATTTTTGAACTGATATTCCTTTTACTTTATAAATGATACTATCATCTTTAAAAAAGACATTTTTATCACAAACACATTTAATTTCACCATAATATCTTTTTTGTTTATATTCATTAACACTTATAGGTTCATTTGTTTTAACTTTAAAACAAACATAATCAGTCATCAATTAATATATTCTATATCCATTATTTTTATATAGAAAAATAAAAAATGATTTTGTTTTTACAATAGTTTTTATATAGTGAAATGACGGATTATGTTAAGAATAAACTTTTTGAATACATTAATAATTATATAAATGTATGGAGTGATGAAGTATCTGATATTGATACTTACAAAACAAAAATAAATAATTATATCTCATATGATTTGATTAGTAATTATATGGATAAAATTTTTAATGAAAATAATATTAATGATAGTATTAGTAATCAGTTTCATCATTTTACTTGGATACTTAATCAATATTTAAATGATGAATATATTGATAATGAAACCAAAGTTAATCGATTAAAATTACAAACTCCATTTACTCTTAATTGTTTCTTACTATCATATGCTTTATTAAATGATGATTATTTTCTAGAACAATCATATCAATATTATAAAAATAATGTTAATGATAATGTTAATTAAAATATAAAGTTATGAAATAATGATTTATTATTATTGGTTTTAATTCTCCGTTGCTTTTAATATCATAATATTTTAAATAATTTACTCGTGATTGTTTATAATTCTTTCTTTCTTTATTTGTTTTTTCTTTATTTTTATAATAATATATTTTTTGTTGTGTTAATACTTTTTCTTTATTTTTTTCATAATATTCTTTATTATACATTTTTACTATAATAAAAAATGATTTATTATTTTAAATAAATTTATAAACATAAATGAACCGCACTAAACAATATAAATTAAACTCCTGCTACTCCTTCTGCTCGCATTTCATTTACTAAATCCTTTCTTGCATTTGCTAGTGCATATCCTATTCTTTTTTGTTCTACTAGAATATTTTTAAGTTTCATCATAGGTGATAGTTTTTGTGATGGGAGACGACGAGGTCCATATTTAACTAGACCTAATGCTTGTCGTTCTTCAAAGCTTCGACGAGGGAGACGACGAGGTCCATATTTAACAAGACCTAATGCTTGTCGTTCTTCAAAGGTTCGACGAGGGTTTCTTGGTTTAGGTTCTCGTGGAACAGTATATTTAACAAGACCTAATGCTTGTCGTTCTTCAAAGGTTCGACGAGTTCTTGGTTTTTTAACTTTTGCTGGTTTTCCAGCTGCGACCCAATTTGCATATCCCTCTTTTAATTTAGCTTTTTGTTCTTCACTCAAAGGCCCTCTTGGCATAATAAAATGTATTATCTATTTTTATATTACATTTTTTTAAACGCATAAATTAAAAAATGATTTTTTATTTATAATTAAATATAAAAAATGAATGAAACTAATGAAATTAATGAAACTAATGAAACTAAAAAAGAAAGAAATAAAATCGCTCAACAAAAAAGGCGTCAAAGATTAATTGATGAAATTGGTATTGATAAATTTAGAGAACAAGTTAGAGAACAAGTTAGTTATTCTCGTTCAATGAATAAAAATAAACCTCAAACTATATTAAATAATATTAAAGATAATATTATTAAACTCGATACTTTAACATTAACCGAACTTCAAAAACAAATTCAGGATATTATTCAACCTCCTCCATTAACATCTGATAATAAAATATATTGTAATATTTGTGATAGTTGGATTTATAAATCTAATATGGTAAGACATATAAAAACTACTAAACATTTAAGGATTGCGAGCGCTCACCAAACCTGAAACAAATCTTAATTCCTCTAATCGTTGTTGTGATTTTTCTTTTAATGCTTTTATTATACTTGGTATAGGTCTTCCAGTTGAATATGGTGATACTGATGCTGGTGCTGATATAGGTCGTAATTTACCTGTTAATACTAAATCTCTTAATTGTTGAGGTGCTGACATTCTTGGTGTTTTTGGTGATTTTGATTGTTTAGGTGTAGATGGCAAACCCATTAATACTTTTTCAATTTGATATTTTTGTGCTTTTTCAATTTCCTCAATACTAAATTTTGGTGCTGGTCTATAAACTTCTTGAATAGGTGGTAATGGCGCCGTTTCTGGTCTTGATTGTCTTTTTGATAATACTAAATCAGGTAATTTATATACATTACCTTTTAATTTTCGTTCCGCTACTCGTTTTTCAAATCTTTCTAAATTTTGTTTTGCCCTTAATTCCCCTGCTTGTTGATTTACTTTTTCCGCTTCTTGAATATCAACTATTACTTCTGCTAATATATTTTCTAATTTTGCTATTGGCATTTGTTTTTTTTTGCGATTTATAAATTGTTTTTGATCTTCTTGTGATAATTGTTCTCCAAATCTTATTTTATTAATTATTTCATATTCAGGAGTTCCACGACGAACAAAACACCATTTATCTTTTCCACTATTCCATATTTTTAACGCATCAATATATTTCATTATAGGTTGTGGTTTTGACATTTTCTAATATATTAAAATAATTTAATTTATGGTCTTGCATTACCATATATATCATATTGTTTAACCATTCTAACTCGTCTTAATGTTGGTGTTGGTGGTGGTGGAGGTAATGATGGTGGATTTGTTGCTGTTGATGGTCTTAAAAATGATGGTCGAGGTATTCTTGGTGGAGGTGGAGGTGGAGATGGAGATAGAGATGGAGATGGAGATAGAGATGATGGTCTAATGAAAGATGGTCGAGGTGCTGTTGGTGGTGGTACTTTATATTCAACGCCTCGTATAACACTCATTATAGCTATATAATCTCTTGAATTCTTTCTAGGAATACACCAATTATTATTTCCTTGATTATATTCTTTTAAAAATGTAATCCACGAATTAGGCATTTTAATCTATTTTATTAAAATAAAATAATAATAATAATTAAGAACCATAAAAAAATAAGTGATAAAAATTAATTAACCGTGATAAATAGCTAAACGCTTTCCTGATTTATTATAATGTCCCATTTGTTTTACATTATCTATACCTTTATAATTACCTAAACGCATTTGTTTTCCACGATTATAATCGCCGACTATTTCAGTTCCAACATCATAAGCACCTTTAAGTATCGATAAATTATCCATTTATTATCTATATATTAATAAGATTTTTTTCATTCTTCTTAATCAATTGAAACTGAATAAAACAATTAGGACAATCCTTAATATGTTCTTTATATTCATTCATTATACTAAAATTTATATATGTTAAGTTTTTATTACTTATTTTAATTTCATTATTTATTATATTCTCATAAGTAATTGTTGCGAAGGTTGGTATATCTTTATTTATCCAACATATTATCTCATTTATACCTTCATTTGCTTTATAATCCTTAATAAGATTATTATCAGTTGTCGGTTCAAATGCTACATTATTAGTTGTTAAAATAATTTTAGTATATGATAATAAATTAACAAATTGCTCTCCATAAACATTTGAAGAAGTTGTTAAATTGTAATTGCTATTTGTAAAACCTAATATTTGTTTCATATTTAATGGATAAAAAATACAATTATCACTCATTATCCAATAATATTTATTTTTTATTATATCATAGTTTAATGCTAATGGTAATACATAAGGTTCATTAAATAATATATCATTTATTTTATCTCTTAATGTTGTTGTATTATAATTACCATTAGGGATAGTTATTATATCAATTATTCCACCATAAGAAACTTGAAATTGATTATTACCGTGATAAGATGATATATTTAACATACTATTCATCATACTAAAATTGATTAATTTAAAATATAATTGTTCGTTCTCGTTCAAATGAATATTATTTCCTAAACGATAATTAAATGAATAATTAGTATCATCTCTATCTTTATTATCCGTGTTAATATAATAATTATTTATCTCCATTATATTCTATAATTGAATATTTTATTATTTTGAATATGAACTAATAGAATTAAAAACATCCATATCAGCATCTTCAATAAGTAATGAAATGATAAAATGACCGTTATTAGTGCTAATTGAAAAACCAGCATTTCGGTCACTAAGGGAATTTGTAAGTGTGATAGTAAAACGATTTATGACCTGAGGAAGGAGTGTAAGTGAATATTGATTATTTGGCATTTGAGAAGCAACGCCAGTATGATTTATAAACAAAGTTGGAAATGCTTCTTTATCACTATTCCAAGTTGTTTTATTATCAATAAGCAAATCTTTAATTTTGATTACTATTAACTTTGATGAATTTTCATTTGATATATAAGATACAACTTTTAAATGAGAATTATTATATAATTGAAATTGAGGTAAATCCCAACTAAATTCGTAATATGTATTACCATTTGAAACATTTGTAGTTGCGAAAGCGGTATTTAAATGAATGACACGAGTTTTCTTATATTGGTATGAGGGTTTAATACCATTATAATTATTATAAGGATGTTTATCTTGGTCTTGATTATTAAAAGGTAATGATGAATAGGTGTATTTAGTATCACTTGCCATATTCTTTATTATTTATAATTAAGAATTTATTTCTATTTCAACTTTATCAAGAACATTTTCAGTTGTAGCAATATTACCTTCTTCATTATTTTTAAAGAAATATGAATTATCCTTAAAGATTGGATTATTATTTTTATCATAAAGATAAGGTATTTCATCACCAGAACATTTAACCTCCTCAATCTTAACATTATATCTATTAATTATCTTTTTTAGTTCTTCATTTGTATATGGTTGTTCCATACCTTTCTTTGAACGAATATACATAATAATCCCATAATGAATAATCCATTTATCTTTATTATAAATATCAGAATGTATAACCTTACTTTGATTTAATAATGTTTCATATTCTAATTTATCATCATCAGTAAATTCATCAGGAAAAGGTATATCCTTCAATTCATTAGAGTTAATAGACATTTTGTTTCTTTTATATTTTTTTATAAAGATTTTAATTTTTGATTTCTAATTGTTTATCCCAGTTCTTTCTAATATCAATCTTACCACCATTAGAAACCGAGTTATTCATTATAATTAATGCGTCGTGATTATCTTTTGTTGCATATTCATAAAGTTCTTTAAAATCATCATATTTCAAATAACCACTTAAATCTTCATAAATCTTATCTAAGATTTCATTATAAGATGCTGATTTAAATATAGCATAAACATCAATATTAATTCTTATTGTGGGTGGAATTTGTTTAAATGATTGCGTGGTAAAAATCAAGTTGGTTAATAAATGTCGATGTTTAATTGTTAGATTGGTTAATAATGATTTAGCTTTTCTATTAAATGCACCGGTAGCAATTAGATCATCAAAAATTAGAAAATTAACATCAGATTTTTTATCTCCAAATATCATTTCAGGTGTTTCATATTCGAATTGTTCTAATAAAGATAATTCTTCATCGGTTAGTTTTGTTAAATCTTTCAACTTTTTAAATTTATCATATGCTTTTTTATATTCTAAAAATTCTTGATATTCATCTTTCTTTTGTTTTATATTATCTAATATCTTTTGTAATAACTCATCACTATATTCTAAATATATATCGTCTTTATCTAATGATTTAAGGGTTTGATAAATTGAATTAGCGGTTGAATATGCGGTTGGAGCAATTAATATAGTCCTTATATTATATTCACTTATACCATCACTTAAAACCGAGTTCTCATACATATTTAATAACTTCACCAAAGCATAAGTTTTTCCTCTTCCTTTGGAACCAATATATAATTGAGTATTAAATAAAGGTGGTAATGATTTATTTGATGATTGAGGAATTGGATTTTTTTTTATTTTTATTTCATAATCATTAACATTTGGAATTGTTTTCTCAATTATCGTCATTTATTTCTTATTATCTATTATTAATGAGTAGGAAAAATATCATAAAATAATTTACTATTCTTAAATGTTTCTTTTGCTTTTGATTTTGATGTTGATTTTGGTTCAGGTTCAATTTTCATTTCAGGTTCAGTTTTTACTGATTTTTTAGCACGAGGAACATTAACAATCTCCTCTTGGATTTCTTCATCGCTACTTGGTTCTTCAACTTCAATAACTCTCTTAATAATTGTTTTTTTTTTGGGTGCTTTAATACGAATAACCTCATTTTTAATTTCAAAACTTTCTTCAACATTCTTAACATCTTCAATTGTCGATATATCAAGTGAGCGTTTAGGTTCTTTGATTTTAGCAAGTTTTTTAGTTTTTGGGACTTGAATGGGTGTTTCATTAATTTTATTTTGTTTCCTCTCCTCTGCTAATTGTTTTTTTTTATCTCGTGCTTTTGCTAATAGTTCTATTCTATCTTCTCTTGTTAAAGGCATATTATCTATTATATTTTTTTAATAGAAAATAAAAATAATTATAAAAATTTATTAATTAACATTTCCAATTTTTCTTAAAGGATAAGCAGTATAAGAAGTTGGATATGATGGTTTTTGATTATATTTAATAGTTTCTAATAATTGTAGTTTTCGACCATCTTCATAAAACGATTGAAATCTATTACGATTTATATTATAAGGTATGGGAGCAGTTATTTGGTCGCCAGTATGAACTAAATCACGACTTTTAGTTTCTGCGATTTGAAATGTTGGTTGAAATGGTAATTTATTAATTCCATTTGGACGAATATTATTATTTAAATCTTCATTATAAGCATTCATTCCCAATTGACTATAAAAATTAAATTCAAATGAGTTTGGTAAAATAGTTCCTAAACCTACTGATGTCATTATACTATCTAATAAAGATTAATATTTTATTTAAATAACTGTTAGATTACGTCCATCGCGCACATTAAGAATTTTTGAAAGACGAGCATAAATAACTGGAATGGCAGTTTGAGAGTTTGAAGCACCGTTAAAATTTGCTTCCCAAGTAATAGAAAGAGTTGAACCGAGTGAATTGAGACCAGAAATCCAAAAATCGCGACTATCTTGAATTGTAAGGTCGATTATATGAGCGAAATAATATTTGAGGAAATGTTGTATAGAAAATATACAACAATTAAGACCATTAGTTCCTAAATCCAATTGATTATATCCTAGTGATTGAAGCGTTTGGATAAATACTTCTTTGGGGGTTAAATAACCATAATTAATAGAACGATTATTAATAGACCAACGACTTTCTTTTAGTGCCTGACCTGCTCGTATCATCGCATAACAATTCATAAAACCATCACCTAGAACTTCACTTCGAACCGAACCCGTGTTATTAAGATAAGTAGTAGGATTAGCGACAATCTGAGACATAGTATAAACCGTAGCACCAGTATCATTAGAAGCATAAACAACAATAGGTTTCCAAGTTGTATAAGCATCGGTTTTTTGGAATGTGCCTATTAGTTGATCTAATGAGTTGGCAGATATATTCCAAGTGCAGTTCGCACCACTAGATTTAGTGATAGATGCAAAACGAGCATTTAGATATTCATAAAAACCAATATTTAAACCGCCAGATGCTAATTTTGATGCGAGAGCGCGATAATAAGTATCACTAGAAAAACTAATGACATCACAAGTAGCATAAACATCATCAAGAGTAAATGAACCACCTGCAAGAGTTTGAGCTGTCGAATTGATGGTTGAAGGTAGAACATAAGCAGTTGAAAATTGGATTTGAATAAAAACATCACCGAGAGATGAAGTATCTATAACCTGTGGATTACAACTGCCGAGAAAACCTAACCAATTACAAATCGCACCTTCGCAAGTTGTTTTAGTTGGAGCAGTTGTTCCACTAGCAATCCAAGTTCCACCAGCAATAGCAACATCGGCACTTGAAGATGGATCGGCAGAAGTAATACGAATTGAAGGATCAAAAAACTCAGTCACATTTCGTTTTGAAAGTTGATCGAATGATGAACCTTCTAAATCCATTAGAGTATTATAAAGAAACGCATAAGCAGGAGTAATGCTAATCGTTTGACCGTTTATAATTACTGAAATGCGTTCAATTAAAGTTGATGAATATCGAGGATGAATAAATGTTCCAGTTGAAGATGAAGTGCTAAATTTATAAAAGAAATTAAGACTGCGCATATCAATTAGAGACGATGAAGGAAGTTTAAATGTAATAGTATCATTAGGAGCAATACCAGTAGTTCTATCAGGTGTCATTTTAACACCAATACGAGACATATTATCTGCCATTTGCTTAATAGAATATGATAGTGCTTTTGGAAAACCAGATGATATATCTACCATTTTTAATATCTATTTAATGATGAGAAAATTAATATTTCGGAATATTTATTTTTATCCATTCAGGATGTTTTGGGAAATCAATCCAACTAATACCTTCATCTAAATATGTGCTTTTATTATCATTAATGAAGTCCCTTAATGATTGTCTATATGTGTTTATTTCTTGTTTTTGATTATCATCTAATTTAAAATAAACATCAGCAAGCATTAAATAATCTGTTTTTTTTAAAAGTTCATTTCTCATATTTCTATTTCTTATTAGGAAATGTTCGTTAGAGGTAGGCATTATCTATTTTCTAATATTTCTATTCTATTATTAAGATTATTTATTTGTTGTTTCAATTCCTTAATTCCTTCTACTAATAATGCTACGAGATTTCCATAACTGACTGCTTTTGTATCACTCAATACCTCTGTTGTTATTACCTCTGGAATTACCATCTCGACTTCTTGGGCGATTAAACCAATCTTTCTTTCTTCGTGAATTATATTTGTATAATAAACTCCTCGTAAATCTCCTATTTTTTCCAAAGCATTATCAATAGTTTCAACATCAGTCTTTATTTTTTCATCGCTATAATCGAAATAAGTTCCTGCTAAGGTCATATTACCCTGATTATTGATAATACAACAATAATCAGGAGCATTATAAATAACGGCGAAATGATACTTCCAATTAGAAAAAGTATTATTATTACCAATATCACCCATACATTCATAGAAGTTATATCCTTGGTCATCTTCTGTATATCCAATATTAAACATACGAGTTGAACCATTTCCAGTTGATTTATGAAAGCATATATTCCAATCTTCTATTCTTGATGTTTGAGAATTACCAAGATGGAGAAAATAACTTGTTGCTGATGATGCTTGTGTAGGAACAACACTATTTCCAAATCCAATATTACCACTTGGTTTTATAGTTATTCGGGCGTCTGTTATTGAGGCACCCACGCTATTATCTGCTGTATTATTTAAACAAATATGTAAATCACTTCTGCTATGACTTGAAATTCCTTGTGCTATTATTGAGACTTTATTTGCTGCCGAACTATTGAAAGGAGTTCCTAAATCTAAACTTGAAGCGGTGCTTTCGGTTGGACTTCTAATTCTAAAAGTAGCATAAGTAGCATTATCAGCAACACCAGAAGCTATTTTCATCCATTCACTCCAAGTTCCATTTTCCATATAACGAACACATAAATAAGGACCACCTACATTTCGAGGAATAGCAATTTGTGCTTTATAATTGGTATATTCACTACCTAAACCTAATGTCATTGAATAATATTGAGCTGCACCATTAACCGATGGACCATTCGTAGTCCCTTGAATAAAATGACAACCAAAATCAGTTGGAGTATTGAAGTTAGTATAAGTTGTGTGAGTTCTTCCTGTGTTATTGAATAAATGGTCTTGAATTAATCTTCCACCAGTATAAAGACTTGTTGAATTCAATGAACCATTCACATCTAATTTATAAGTTGTTGAAGCAACACCTATTCCAACATTACCATCTGCGAGAATTATTAACCTTTCCGCTCCATTAGTTCCAAATTTTAAAGGTGCATTTTCATAATTCCATACATACGCTTCTTGACTTGCCCCTTTTATTATTTCAAATCCATCTAAATTTGTGCTTCCTGTCGTTCCATCTGTTAGAATAATTCTAACATCTTGACCTGTTTGTGATTTATGAAGATGGAGAATTCCTGATGGATTATTAATTCCTATTCCAACATTACCAGTTGAATTTTTAAGATAAATAAATGGACTATCAGATCGAGCAGACAACCGTAAATCACCACCTACAACATCATTTCTTAAAGTTAAAGTATTTGCTCCACCATCACTAGTTTTAGCACTTGAATTTAAAAATAAAAAAGCATTACCAGTATTATTTGCTAATGATATAAATGAATAAGCACTTGCACCAGCACTATCATTAGAAATAACACCACCAGATCCAGCATCAGTAGAACCATAAAACCTAAATTGATTTTTATAAATTTCAGCACTTAAAAACCCTCCGCTAGCAGTTGTTGTTTCTGTATAAAAACGATGACTACCACCAGTCCAAATAGAATAAGTAAGCGCACCATTTTCAACACCAAAACCAGCAATATAAGTTGGTCCTGTTGTATTATTATGAAGAAGAATTTTATTGCATTTATTAGCACCTGTCGCTGTATATGAACTATCAAAAATTAATTTATAACCATTATCAACTCCTGATCCATCTCCAACAGAACTATCACCAATAAAAATAGAACCATCTTCAACGTGTAATTTTTGTAAAGGTGTATTAGTTCCAATTCCAATATTACCAGTATTATTATTATAAATAGATGTTCCATTTGTTGTCCATTTGCTAGAAGTTCCTGGTAGAACTGTTAAATGATTTGTTCCATTTAGTCCTAATGTTCCGGAATCATAATTTAAACTAAAATTATTTCCAGTTATAACAATAGGATTTGATGAAGTTCTAACAACTGATAAATTCCCACTTCCGTCAAGAGTTAAAGAAGCATCTCTTTTTAAGGTGATTATATCGATGGTATTTAATAAAGGATTATTGAATGTTAAATTTCCTTGTTTAGTATTTAAAGTTGATGTTAAAGAAACATTATTACGATATAATTCATTTATATTAATATCTCCTGTGCTTTCTAAATTATAAACATTATTAGGATTTGTAATATTTCCAATCATTAATTTATTGGTTTTAATGATTGGAATAATTTGTTGATTTGTTTGATTAGAATTAATAAATCCTGAATTGAGATTTATATTACTCAAAACATTTGAAGCAACAAAGATATTAGAAACATTAGTATTATTTATTTTGATTTCATCACTATTCAAATATTTAATATATTGAGTTGCAAATGTATTAGAATTAATAAATCCTGAATTGAGATTTATATTACTCAAAACATTTGAAGCAACAAAGATATTAGAAACATTAGTATTATTTATTTTGATTTCATCACTATTCAAATATTTAATATATTGAGTT
>Ga0247844_1007284_pt1 | contig 12680 bp, 17 predicted proteins | sample LaCtaG_FD_192421 | JGI IMG/M metagenome (GOLD analysis project Ga0247844, IMG submission 192421) | Freshwater microbial communities from meromictic Lake La Cruz, Castile-La Mancha, Spain - LaCruzMarch201714.5m_1 | ecosystem: Environmental > Aquatic > Freshwater > Lake | place: Spain: Castile-La... | reverse complement strand
GTACTCCCACAGTTGAGGGTTATATTTACTCAATTGAAAAACATAATGTTGTTATTAAAACCCTATCCAATCAATATATTCAACGAAATCTTAAAACAGTTAAGAAAAAAGATTCATACGCTGGAGGATATTTATTAGATATTACTCCTGGAGTATATAATTGGTTAAGTGATTTTGACTACAGCAGTCTATATCCTAGTATTATACGCTCTCTTAATTTAAGTATTGAAACTCTCATAGGAAGGATTAAAATTCCAAATCAAAATTATAATACCTGGTGTAGCTTAATAGAATTACAAGAGATGGATCCTAATGAAATTCTTACTATTGAAAGATTTAATAAAAAAACATACACAATAACAGAAGGAAAAACAACAGTTAAAAAACTATTTAATCTAATAAAAGAAAATAAATGTATTATATCAGCAAATGGGACAATATATGATTCTGATAGAAAAAGTATAGTAGCCGAGATTTTATCTGATTGGTTTGAGTTAAGGAAAGAATATAAATTTTTAATGAAACAAGCTTATAAAAATGGAGATAAAGAAACAGGACAATTATATGAGCGGAAACAACATAGCATAAAAATTCTACTTAATAGTGTTTACGGTACATTTGCTATCAATTCATGGCGTTTTACTGATGGTTATAAAATATGTTCGTCATCAATTACTACAACAGGACAAAGATTTATTATGGAAACTATTAAATATGCTAATGAGATGATTGAAAAAGATTACATCATGTAATATATATAACCGTATAAAGCATTTAAACTCAAAATACGGAACTATGCCATCAAAACTTAAATTAGAAATTATAATAGATAAAGCTAATAAAGCCCATGATTACAAATATGATTATTCATTGATTACATCATATACTGGAGTAATGGATAAATATAATATAATATGCCCTAAACATGGGGTTTGGAATGCTACATTAGATAATCATATAACAAAGAACTCAGGGTGCCCTAAATGCAAAGGTTTTAATCATTCATATGAGGAAAAAATAAACAGAGCTAATAAAATTCATGACTGTAAATATGATTATTCATTAATAACTAATATAAAATTCACAGATAATTATGATATAATATGCAAAACATGTAAACATATTTTTAATAACTCTTGGTCCAATCATATCCATAAAAAACAAGGCTGTCCTAAATGTAACCCATGTGGAAGAAAAAAACGCACCATACCTAGTTTAATGAAACAAATAAACAATCTAAATACCGGGTATGAATATAATTGGGAAACATATAAAGGTTATTTTGATGGTAATTTTGAAATAAAATGTCCCAAACATGGTTGGTTTACCCAACAGATATCAAATCATCTATCAGGTCAGAGATGCCCGAAATGTAAACAAAGTAAAGGGGAAAATGAAATCGAAAAATTTCTTATAGAAAATAACATAACCTATGAAGCCCAAAAAACATTTCCTGGATGTAAAAATAAACGAATGTTGCCTTTTGATTTTTTTATCCCATCTAAAAATCTTTGCATAGAATATGATGGTGAATTACATTCAAAACCAGTAGATTTTTTCGGAGGTGATATAAGTTTAAAGAAAACACAAGAAAATGATCAAATAAAAAATAAATTCTGTAAAGAAAATAATATTCCTTTAATCAGAATTTCATATATTAATTTTAATAATATAAAAAATATATTATCCCATGAAATTTGACATCCAAAATTTGAATAAATATATAGTAGCAAGTGATACAGATAGTCTCTTTATAACAATAGAACCTATTATAAAGAAAAATCATCCTGATATAGATTTAACAAATACTGAAGAAGTACTACCTATTACTAAACAATACCAACAGGATATAGGAGATAAACTAAATAAATACCAATCAGTTTTAGCGAAAAATCTCTTAAACTCAGATGATCATTTCTTTGATTTAAAACCTGAGTATATAATTAAAAAAGCATATTGGGCTGGTAAAAGAAGATACGCTCAGCATTTAATAGATCAAGAAGGTATAAGAAAAGATGATATAATAATGATGGGACTAGATATTATGAAATCTAATTTCCCACCTTATTTTAGAGAATTTGGTGAAAATATATTAAAGTCTATTCTATTTGGTAAGTCTAAAATAGATATAGATAAAGACGTTATTACATTTAAAACTTCATTATCAAATATATCTTACAATAAATTACTTAAACCTACAGGTGTTAAAAAAATTGAAGATTATATTGAGCGACCTCCATTAGCAGGAGAAATATTCTCTAAATTATTACCTCGTACTCCTATTAATAGCAGATCTGCTATTATTTATAATGATCTTTTAAGATTTAAAAAATTAAATAAAAAATATCCTGAATTTAGGATAGGAGATAAAATGTATATAGCTTATCTAAAACCAAATCCGTATCGTCTGAATGTCATGGGATGTAATGGATATAATGACCCTCCAGAAATTCAGGAATTTATTGAAAAATATATTGATAGAGGTATTATCTTTGAATCAATAATGAAGAATAAACTAGAATCCATCTATAATGACTTAGGATGGAAATTAAATTTAAATCCAATACAATCAAAATTTTTTAACTTTAACTAAATATGGAACGAATAAAATTAGAAAGTATTATTGAAAAATACCATTTAGGTGGTTTATGTGAAGCAGTACAATGGAATGTTCAAGATCATCAACTATCTATTAGATTTATATCTCCAAACCGTGATATGGCAGGAGAAGTTAAATGTTCATCCTTTATGTTAGAAAATAGTAATGCTGTTATATATAATACAACTCAATTAAGTAAATTAATAGGAGTTATGGATAAAAACATTAATTTAAATTTATCTAAAAGTGGAAAAGTATTTACTAAACTTTACATTTCAGATGAAACATTTAATGTCACTTATGCTTTAACTGACCCTATGATGGCTCCTTCAACACCTGATGTTAATGAACCAGATACATATGATATTGAATTAAAACTAGACAAAAATTATGTCAATAATTTAATTAAAGCTAAAAACTCTATCACTAATGATAATACTATGGGTATTCAAGATGATAAAAATTTATATGGAAATGGTATTTTAAAATTTATATTTGGAGGTGAAAATGACTACTCAAATAAAATAACCTATGATATCCCCTTAGAAACTAATACACCACATATAATTATTTCTGAACTACTAACATTTGATTCAGATTTATTTAAAACCATATTAAATGCCAACAAATCATTTAATTATATGTCAATGAAAATTAACACTCAAGGATTAATGAAGTTAGAATTTGTGTATGATGATGTTACTTCTGAATACTTTATTTTGAAGAAAGCGGACATCTAGTTTGGCTACCTGGAGTATTATTCGTATATTTATGTATAATTAAAACAACAGGTTATGAACATCGAAAAAGTAGAAAAAGTGATTCAATTGCAGCGATTAGCAAATCAGCAAATTGAACAATTTGGAGAAGCAGATCACGATCTAGTAGATCAGATGGTTGAATTAGCTGATACATTGACTCCAGAGGAGCAAGATGCAGTATTGGAATTGTATTATGGGTTAAATCATCAGTTTTAAGAAAACACCAATTAAATAAATAAACATGAAAAAACTACTAATTTTACTACTTACCTACCTTACAATGATGGTATCAATCATCTCAGTGTCACTACTAGGTAGCAACATTTATGATCGTCAGTCTTTCTGGGTTCAGTTTCTTATGATTATTTTTATGACACTATTTGCCGGTGTACCATTGCTTAATTACTGGAAAGGTCAATTTGAAAAATTAATTAAATAAGTAATGTGGCTTACATTAAGATTGATTTTTGGATAGTAGATGATGATTACTATGAGGGTAGGATAAAAAATCGTGATAATAAACTTATGATGGTTGAAGCCCAAGAATTAGGAGAATTAATCTATAAATTATTTTTATTATACTAACATACATATAATTAAACCCGTTATAAATAAATCCCTTGTTATGGACAGAAAGAAAAGAGAGAAGAAAAAAGTATCAATTATTAGTGATCCTGCTATTTCACCTTATTATATCTCTAAGGATGAACATAGCTACACAGTACTTGAATTGTCAAGTAATGGAAAATCCACAGATAAAATGATAGGTCACTATTCTGCTTTAGGAGGTGCTTTGAAAAAAGTATCAGAACTTAAAGCAAATCTAAAACCCCAATATGATTCTATTAAAGAATATTTAGAGGAATACAATAATAAATATAATAATCTTAAACAAATTTTAAACATCGGAGTATGAAATTAGAAGCTTTATACAATGCTTTGATAGTTAAACCTATCGAAATTGAAGAAACCACTTTTGGCAACATTGTTGTTCCTGACTTAGGGAATGAAAAAAACAAAGTAGCTGAAGTAATTAATGTAGGACCGGGAATGGTAGTTGCCGGAGTTGGGTTTATACCAACTGTAGTTAAACCAGGAGACAAAGTAATTCTACCAACAATGGGATTCACTAAATTTGAATTTGAAGGAGAAGAATTTTGGATCGGTCCAGAAAATGGAGTTCTATGTAAAATAAATAATAAATAAATATGGCAAAAATTATTAAATTAGGTCACGAATCACGTGAAAGTTTAGTTAGGGGTATTAACACCTTAGCAGACACAGTTGTATGTACATTAGGTCCACATGGTCGAAATGTTGTATATGAAAAGGAAGGACAAATCCTAAGTACAAAAGATGGTGTAACAGTAGCAAGATCTGTTGAACTACCAGATGTTATTGAAAACATGGGAGCTAAAATGTTAAAACAAGCCTCCATCAAAACCGCGGATAATGCAGGTGATGGTACAACTACTTCAACATTATTAGCTAGAGAAATTGTCATTCAAGGTTTAGAACACGTAAATAGAGGAGGAAACGCTGTTGAAATTAAGAGGGGGATTGATGCTGGAGTAAAACAGGTAATCCAAGGTCTGCGTGAACAAATTTCAGAAGATATCTCTTCTGAAAAACAACTTGAACAAATTGCAACTATCTCAGCAAATAATGATGAGGAAGTAGGTCGTTTAATTGCCACTGCAATGGAAAAAGTAGGTAAAGATGGAGTTGTACATATTGAAGAATCTAAAACAGGAGACACATACCTTGAGACAGTAGAAGGGATGCAATTTGATAGAGGATATAAGTCACATTTCTTCGTTACAAACAACAACACAATGGCTTGTACTTTAGAAAATCCATATATCTTGATTGCTGACGCTAAATTCACTCAAGTTAAAGAATTATTACCTATTTTAGAAGGTGTATCTAACACTAATCGTCCTCTTTTAATTATTGCTGAAGATATTGAAGGTGAGGCTTTAGCTACATTAATTGTAAATAAAGCTCGCGGTGTATTAAAAATAGCAGCAGTTAAAGCACCTGAATTTGGTGATAGAAGAAAATTAGTATTAGAGGATATTGCCGTTTTAACTGGAGGTCAGGTTTATTCTAAAGATAAAGGAATGAAATTAGACAAGTTCAATTGGGATTGGTTTGGTCAATCACGACTAGTAACAGTAACTAAGGAAACTACTACTATTATTGATGGTAAAGGTTCTGAGGATCTAATTAATCAACGAGTAGAGGAACTCCAATCACAAATTGAAGCCTCTCATATGCCGTTTGAAATTGAAAAACTTCAAGAACGTTTAGCTAAATTTGTAGGAGGTGTTTCTATTATTCATGTTGGTGGAAATACTGAAACTGAAATGAAAGAGAAAAAAGATCGAGTAGATGATGCTTTACATGCCACAAAAGCAGCACTTGAAGAAGGTATTGTTCCTGGAGGTGGGGTTGCATTATTATTTGCAAGAGAAAATATATCATGGGAAAAAGTTGATGGTACAGATTTTAATACAGGAAAAACCTTAGTTTATTCAGCATGTGGTAAACCATTCTATCAAATTCTTAACAATGCTGGCTATTCAGATAGAGAAATTTATCCTATTGACTCTCAGATTGGTGAAAAAGGAATAGCAGGTTTAGAACCTTGGTTTGGTTTTGATTTAAAAACTGAAACTATTGTTAATATGAGAGAGGTTGGTATTATTGATCCTATGAAAGTGACAAGAAATTCTCTAGAAAATGCTTCATCAATTGCAGGTACTATTTTATTAACAGAATCAGTAATAGCAGAAGAACCAGATACTAAAAAAGAGGATGATTTCAATCCAATGATGGGTATGATGTAATTTGGCTAACACAAAAAGTTTTATTATCTTAATTACATTATGAAACATAAACATACTATTTGGAACGAGAAATATAGGCCTGATATTCTAGACAACTATATTACCTCAGGTGAAATTAAAAATATTTTTCAGACTTACATTGATAAACAAGATATCCCTCATTTGCTTTTTGCGGGAAGGGCCGGCTCAGGTAAAACCACATTAGCAAAATTAATAGCTAAAGGTATTGACTGTGATTTACTTTATATTAATGCCACAGATGAAAGATCTATGGATGTTATTAGAGAAAAAATTGGAGGATTTGCATCTAGTGCCTCATTCAAACCACTTAAAATAGTAATAATGGATGAATGTTTAGATGAACATACATTAGTAACTGTTATAAGGAAAGGAGAAATCAAACAAATCCCCATTAAAGATTTAGATGATAAAAATGATTTAGTAAAATCATATAATGAGTCTACTAATGAAATCCAATGGATGCCGTTTGAATTATTTTATAAAGGTGAAAGAGAATGTTTTGAATTAGAGTTTGAAAATGGAGAAAAAATTATATGTACTGAGGATCATAAATGGTATATAGATGATGATAAAGAAGAATTATCAGTAGTCACAACTAAAGAAATTATTGAAAAAGGATACATTATTTCAATATAGGATATCGAGGGTACTCATTTTTACTATTCTTTATAAGATTCATAATATATATAATAAAACAATATTATGAAAAATTTAGAAGAAATAAAAAAATCACTTGAAACATATAATTATCCTTGGGTTAATATTATTACTAATGATATATTTTCTAATAGAAATTTATTATTAACAAATCTAAAAAAACATTTAAATAAATCAGAATATAAATATGTTTATCCCAAAAAATATGTACATATTATTTATTATGATTTAAATAAAATTATTGATAATATAAAAATAGATCATACTAATGAAAAATTTTTATCTCCTGTTGATGATAAATGGTATGATTATAATAAAATAGCTAATCATTTAAGATGTTTTTTCAATAGAGAAACAATTAATAATATTATATATAAAACTTTTATTAAAAATAATTTAGTCCCATTATGTTCTTATACAGGAACTTTATTAGAAGTAGATGATATACGTATAAAATCTTCAAAAACTCCTCATCCTCAAAACCATTTATTTTTTAAATATAGTTCAAAATTAACTAAAGAAGATTATAATAGAATACATGCTGATATTTTAGATAAAAATAAAAATAAAAGATTAGAGGGACATAAAAATCTTAATAATGATCTATTAAGAAAAAAACAATGGATGAAAAACTTAAAAGAAGGAAGGAAAAATATAGATTATTCTTGGATTGAAAATCGTACAGAAGAACAAAAAAGAATAATAGCAAAAAAATCCTCAGACTCTCAAAAATTAAACATCCTTAATGGAACCTTTACTCCACAGAATAATTATAGAACCAAAAGAAGAATACAAATTGATATTAATAATAATCAATATTATTTTAGAAGTTCTTGGGAAGTTTGTTTTTTTATATCTAATCAATATCTAGAATACGAGTCTCTTAGAATAAAATATAAATTAAAAAATGAATATAAAATTTATATCCCAGATTTTATAGATAATAAAAATAAAATTATATATGAACTAAAACCTAAAAGACAATATTTAGCCCAAGTTGAAAAAATGGACGGTGGTATTCAGTGGTGTATAAATAATAACTACAAATTTATATGGATAAATGAATATAATATTATGAATTATTTAAATAAAAATGTTTGTCAAACAGAAAAATATTTATTATATTATAATAAATTACTTAAAGGAGTAAAATGAAAAAATTAAAAATAACTAAGGTTACAAAATTATCTGAAAATAAAAAAGTATATGATTTAACTGTTAGCAAAAATCATAATTTTTTTATAGGGGAAAAGGAAATCCTAACCCATAATTGTACTCATGTTCTCCAAGCCAGTCAAGTACTGTTATTAAATATGATTGAAACATATAGTGCTAAAACTCGGTTTATTTTAACAGGAAACTACCCAGAACGACTAATTGACCCGCTTCGTAGTAGACTTACAGAATACGCGCTTGTTCCACCATCTAAAACGATAATTGCCCAACATATTGTCCGTATATTAGAAAATGAAGGTATTGAATATGAGTTAGAAGGAGTTGCTGAGATTGTTAAAAAATGTTATCCTGATTTAAGACGAACTATTAATACATTACAAAAATGTAGTACTACAGGAAAGTTAGTAGTTAATATTAATCTAAAATCAAATCAAAATTACATTGAATTAATATTGGAGGAATTATCTCAACCTAAGCCTAAATTCAATACAATTAGACAAATATTAGCAAATTCTGATGTTTCTGATTACACTGAGCTATTTAAATCATTATATGATAATTCCTCTAAGTATTTAAAAGACAAGGAAGGTTCAGTGGCTGTTTTAGTTAATGAAGCTTCATATAAAGCTAATTTCTCACTTGATAAAGAAATTAATACAGCAGCTCTAATCAGTCAGATTATTGAATTAAAGTAACCAATTAAATTTTATATATATGAATCCAAATGGACAACCCCAACCAAACATTGATTTATCAAACACAACTCCAATTGAATCATCAACTGGTAGACGTGTATTTCAAGAAGGTGCTATCCTTCGTAAAGTTTCAAAGTTTGTTATCGGTTCACAAGAAGACGCTATTTTACCAATTCCTGTTATGTTTGACATTGAAACAGGAGAAGTAGTAATTGAAATGCTTCCTAAGGAACTAAGAGAAGAAATGACCGAGTATAACAAAAATCTGATTAAAAACAATTAATGAAACAACCAAAATCTGTGTTTGACTGGATGAAGGAAATAACTGTAGTTAAATCCTCATCTGATTCATTTGATGAAGAAACCTGGAATAGTTTTAACACATTTATGATACATCGTTTCATAAGCATGCATCAACCGTATGTTGAGACTGTAAACTATATTCAAGGATTAGACATTAAGGATAAAAAACAAGTGTATGAAATTTATAGAGAATTACTCCCTAAAAAGAGTATATTTGCTAAATACATTAAAGATCAAACAGAAAGTCCTTCATCCAGTCTAGCAGATTATATTTCATTATATTATCAAGTATCATTAAGAGAAGCTTATAATTATTTAAATATATTACCCACTGAGGTTATAAAGGAGATATTAGAGGAATTAGGAGTAGATGAAAAAGAAATCAAAAAACTAACTAAAGTTGGCAAAGAAAAACAAAGTACCAAGTGAGATAAAACATATTGTTGAATATCATGCTCCTGAAATTGACTGGCGGTATCAAAAATTAGTTTCATATTCACAGTTTTCTATATACAAGACCTGTCCTCTAAGATGGTATCTTCAGTATAAAGAAAAACATAAGGTATTCACGGATAATATCCATAATGTATTTGGAACTGCTATACATGAAGCCATTCAATATTATTTAACAGTAATGTATAATGTTAGTACAGCAGCTGCAGACAGGGAAGATATTATTGGAATGTTTGAAAACCGATATAGGGAGTTATATAAAGAAAAATACAAGAAAAATAATAACAAACATTTTTCCTCAGCAGAGGAAATGGGTGAGTTTTATGAAGATGGAGTAAACATCTTAGATTATTTTAAGAAAAATAAAACTAAATATTTTTCAAAACGAGGTTATCATCTTGTAGGATGTGAAGTTCCTATTCATATTATTCCTGACCCAAGTATAGATTTTGTAATATATCAAGGTCATCTTGATATTGTTTTATATCATGAACCAACCCAAACTCATGAAATCATTGATATTAAAACAAGTACTAGAGGTTGGTCTGATTATGAAAAAAAGGATGAACTCAAACCATCTCAAGTTGTATTATATAAAAAATATTATTCTGAACAATATAAAGTTCCTGAGGATAAAATTAGTGTTAAATACTTTATTTTAAAGAGAAAATTACCTGTTGATCCTAAATTCCATATAAGTCGAATTCAAGAATTTTCTCCTTCATCAGGTAAAATTAAAATGAAAAAAGTATCACAATCATTCAGTTCTTTTATAAAAGAATGTTTTCATCAAGAACCTTTACCTGATCCAAAACCATCACCTTCTAACTGCAGATTTTGCCCTTTTTCAAAGAATACTAAACTTTGCGGAAAAGGTATATACGTATAATAAATGATGTTATGCTAAAAAATGAAGGTAAAAAATTAACAAGTGCTTATATTAACAAAGATATATTAGAAGAGTTTAAAATTCTTAGTTTTAAACATAAATTTAATATACAAAAGCTTGTAGAACGAACTATGAGTTTATATATTAATGATGACGAGTTTCGTAAAACAATTCAAAAACATAAATTATGATAAAAGGTTATTTACCAAAAGATGAAAGGAAGAAAATTCTTTTACTTACTGATGACATAAGAGTGCATTCTGGAGTGGCTCACATAGCCCGAGAAATGGTTATCAATACCTGTCATCGATACAATTGGGTTCAATTAGCAGGAGCTATAAAACACCCTGATGCTGGAAAAAGAATGGATTTAAGTCAGGATACTAGCAATAAAACAGGTGTTACTGATGCTAGTGTTATTTTATATCCAACTGATGGATACGGTGACCCGTATTTACTTCGTCGGATCATTGAATTAGAAAAGCCTGATGCTTTATTTTTAATTACAGATCCTAGATACTTTAATTGGGTGTTTGAAATGGAAAATGAGATTAGAAAAAATATACCAATTGTGTATTTGAATATCTGGGACAGTCCACCTCTCCCAGCCTACAACACCGAGTTTTATGAATCATGTGATGCTTTATTTGGTATATCAAAACAAACATCCCTTATTAACCAAATTGTGTTAGATAAAAAAGCAGACAAAAAAGTCATTAAATATGTTCCTCATGGTCTTGATCCCAAAACATTTTATCCAATCAAAAAAGACCACACAGAATATAATGAGTTAAAATCATTTAGTCAACAACTATTTAATGGTAAAACATATGATTTTACTTTATTATTTAATTCTAGGAATGTTAGACGTAAAAATATTCCTGATACAATTTTAGCATGGAAATTGTTTACTGATAGTTTACCAAAAGAAGAAGCCACCAAATGTGCTTTAGTTCTTCATACAAACCCAATAGATGAAAATGGTACAGATTTACCTGCTGTAATTGATTATTTTTGTGAAGAAGGTATAAACAATGTTTTGATTTCTGCTCAACGTTTAGACGCTAAACACATTAACTACCTCTATAATATTGCTGATGGTACAATTTTATTATCAACTAATGAAGGATGGGGATTAGCATTAACTGAATCATTACTAACAGGTACTCCATTTATTGCTAATGTAACAGGTGGAATGCAAGATCAGATGAGATTTGTAGATAATGAAGGGAATTGGTTTAATCCATCCCATCAAATACCTTCCAATCATAGAGGTACTTTTAAAAAGCATGGGAAATGGGCTCTACCAGTTTTTCCATCTAATTTATCTTTAGTTGGCTCTGTGCCTACTCCTTATATATTTGATGATAGATGTAGATTTGAAGATGCTGCTTTACAGATTGAACAACTATATAAAATGAGTAAAGAACAAAGAGAACAAATAGGTGAAGAAGGAAGGCAATGGGCCTCAAGCCAAGAAGCAGGATTTACCTCTGAAGTAATGTCTCAACGAATTATTGAAGGAATGGATGAACTATTTGAAAAATGGCAACCAAGAGAATCATATGAGTTTTTATCGGTTGATGAATATCAACCCCGTAAACTAAAACATAATCTTATATATTAATAAATTATGAAATTATTAGACATATTATTAGAAACATATAAAGAAGAGTATCAATTAAATCTTAAAGAAGGTTTAATCAAAACTACTAATATTGGTAAAACTATAAATCTTCTTAAATCTTCTTTTGATTTTGGATTTGAATATCAAAGAGATAATAATACATTTGAAGTAACATTTCATCAAATTAATAAAAACACTTTAAATAAATTTTTAAAATATATTAATAATTTAGGATGGTTTCCTTCTTATATAACTACTCCTTTATATAAAGGAAAATGGGAAGAAAATAAATATAATGAAGATTTATCTAAAATTAGATTTGAAGCTAAATTTGATGAAGAAGTAGTTGAAAATATTCCTTCTATTTTATATCATATTACTCCTACACAAAATGTTAATAAAATTTTAAATATAGGGTTAGTACCTAAATCAAGATCAAAAGCATCATATCATCCTGATAGAGTTTATTTAGGAAGATCTATTAGGGGAATGGAAAAATTAGCTCCTCAAATGTATCAAAGAACTGGAGATTTAAATTTTACAATATTAAAAATAGACACAAATATGGTTCCTGGAGGATATTTAAGATTATATACTGATCCAAATTATTCAAAAGAAGCATATTACACATTAAATAATATCCCACC
>Ga0247844_1007283_pt1 | contig 12681 bp, 19 predicted proteins | sample LaCtaG_FD_192421 | JGI IMG/M metagenome (GOLD analysis project Ga0247844, IMG submission 192421) | Freshwater microbial communities from meromictic Lake La Cruz, Castile-La Mancha, Spain - LaCruzMarch201714.5m_1 | ecosystem: Environmental > Aquatic > Freshwater > Lake | place: Spain: Castile-La... | reverse complement strand
CCGTTGAGGCTGACCCAGGCTATGATTCTATCCTTCATACTACCTCCTGCTGTGAAATTTTGACACGACTCAGTTGTGTGGCACGGTCAGCGTGTCGTTTGACACGGCCACAAATACGGATGTTGGCTCCGGGTTCAATGCGTTCACGATAGGCAAAGAACACCTGGCGATTGTCTTGGGTGATCACGGTCACATAGTGGGTGTTGTATTGGCTGCTGTAGTTGCTACGCACCACTTCGCCTTCAATGTCCACTCGGTGATTCACTGGGCCCACAGGTGTGGAATCACAGTAGGCCAGGCGGCCATCCACGCTTTCGCGGGTGAGATTCTGAGCATGGCTCTTAGGCATGGCCGTGATCACACTGACTTCATAGTCCGTGGTTATGGTGCCAAGGCCGGCCATTTGGGCCGTGAGTAGATCCCATTCTGTGGCACGATTCCGCAGTGCGCTCATGGTGGCCTGTTTCAGCAGATCCAAGCGACATTTGGTGCCTTGTTTACGATCTGCGGCAGTCACATAATGCTCACCAGCATCTAACAGATACCGCCGTACTAGATCGCGATTGGTATGACGGGTTATTACACCTTGATCATTGACTTCTGGGTGCTTGAGATAACCACCATTGACTCGGTATGCGGCACAGGCCGCGGCCCAGACTTGGTCTGCGGTGTAGTTCAACATGGGTTTTGCTCGCTTAGGCACACATCCTCCGGCTTTCGGCCATGAACACATCCAGGGCTTCGATCTGCGGTTGGGTCAGGCTGTGCATGTTCAAGACCATGTGCTCCAGGCAGGTCAGGCTGTCACCTGACATGTGTTCGGCATACTGTTCCATGATTTCAACGGCTTGATCCAATGTCATTTCTGCTCCTTGTTCAAAAAGTGCTGGTTTTTATTTAGAGTCAAAAACCAGCAAAAAGTGACTGCGTCTTGTTCTGGGGTATCAAGGCTCCCCAAGGACCGCACCGGCCCCATTACAGCCTAATCCAACCGGCTTCCGGCATAGGCCTGGAAACCATATTTTACAAACACCCGGGCGGCCGCTTCGGCACCGGCTTCGAGAGTGTCGATGTTTTGCACACCCAGACCTGCCGGATTCCAGATCTGGTAACTGCCGGTATAACTTTTACGGATACCTGCGGCCTTGAAGGCCTTGCCCAGGCGGGTGTTGCCTTTGATGCCGAAGATGTCGACCCAGGCAAAGCCACAGGAATATTGATCTTTACCGCCCAGCTTCTCTTGGAAGAATTTTTCGGCAGCTTCGCGGGCGGCCTGTTTGGCTTCGTTTACGATAGTGTTTACCTGTATGATGTTGTTAATCTCTGTCATTTTCTGCTCCTAAATTGTTACTATACATATATTATAGCAAATCGGTTAATTCTGGTCAACCGGGCAGGTTAGTGCCCGCTAACCTATGCTGACCAGTAACTTTCGCTGGCTGGACTGCAAAAATATGGAGTATCATACCGCTCAGTGAACTCCTGGCCACCCATGAGATTTCGCTTGGTCACAAAGGTTTCAAACAATTTAACGGTGATGCCTTTGCCACTGAGCCGTTCAACCACGGTGTCAATGTAATCACGGGTCACTGGTTCAAAATCACGTTTTTCAACCAGGCGCTGACCTTCTTTGATTCTGCGATCAGTTTTGTAAATTTCCAAAGTGTATGCTGTAAGTTTGCTCATCTTTTGCTCCTTATTGTTTACTATAATACTAGTATAGCAAATCGGTAAATTCTGGTCAACCTTTTGGACACCTAAGAAAAACCCTACACAGTTTAGGGTTTTTAGTGTTGTTTTTACGCAACAGATTATGTCCGGTTACGGCTCCGGCGACACCTGATCATTGTGCCCGATTCACTTCTACTAGATTATCACGGAATATGCGCCAACATGCGTTCCAGGTCCAACGCAGGCTGGCCTGTTCTACCTGGTCACGATCCAGGGTCAAACAGCGTTCCACGGCATGGGCTAGATTCCAGTCCAGATATCCTGTGACCCCAGATTCCACTATGTCTATGGGCCCCGGCACAGGATAGGCTGCCACTGGAGTGCCGCAGGCCAGGGCTTCGATGTTGACCACACCAAATGTGTCGGCCCGGCTGGCGAACACAAACACGTCGGCCTGTGCATAATAGCTGGCCAACTCCAGGCCTTTTTTTGCACCTACAAATTCCACGCCGGGATATTGGCGTTCTAGTTCGCGACGATACGGTCCATCGCCCACTATGATTTTGTGACACCAAGGCATGTCCAGCCGACAGAAGTCATCCAGGCCTTTTTCACGACTTACACGACCTACGCTGAGCAGTACAGGTCGTACGTTTGAGCCTGATCGCAGACTGCTGGAGAAGTAGGTGCGGTCCACACCGCGAGTCCAGACTTGAAGATTCTCAAAGCCACGATTGATCAACTCATGCTCGATGCTGGCAGTTGTGACCAACACACGTTGGCTGTGCTTGTGGAACCAACGCAGATACCACCAGGTCCAGGATTCTGGAACATGATACATGCGTTTCAAAAACTTGGCAAAGTCTGTGTGGTAACTTGTATTGTAGGGAATGTGATTGCGTTCGCACCACCAGCGGGCGAAAAAACCTACCGGGCCTTCCGTAGCGATGTGTATAAAGTCTGGACGTAGCGCCTTAATTTTTTTGCTGATACCGTGCGGCCAGCACAGACGAACTTCAGCATAACCAGGGCAAGCAACATTAGGGAACTGAGAGGGATCAACATAAGCAACACGATAGCCGTCACGGTCAGCGAGATCTTCCAAGTTTTTGAAAGTTGTGACCACACCGTTGATTTGATCGGGCACATTGTCAGTTATGATCAGGATCGTTTTTGACATTGTGTGACTACCTTGAAACTGTCAAACTTGAGCCAATAGGCCACCGTGGCCTGTGCTCGCACGCATTCTGCTTCGGTGGCAAACTCAATGCTTGCTCTTCCGGGCACGTCTTGGGGATTGTTCACGTGAACTGCTATCAACATCAGCAACCACATCATCCGTCTCCTTGGTCCATGTAACTATTTCCCACCTTCCATCATGATGTTCAACCAGGGCTGTCATTGATTCTACCCAGTCACCATCATTCATGTAGGCAACACCATCTATGTCGCGGATTTCTGCATGATGTATGTGTCCGCAGATCACTCCATCAAATCCACGCTTCTTGCAGTACGCGGCCAAGTTGCGTTCAAACTGGAACACAAAGTCCACGGCTTTTTTAACACGATACTTTAAAAATTTGCTCAGACTCCAGTAGCCAAAGCCCAGCCTATGGCGGAGCCAGTTGAATCTGCTGTTCAAGTTCAGTACAAAATCATACAGCCTATCACCCAAGAAACTCAGCCAAGGTGTGATCCTTGTGATACCATCAAACAGGTCGCCGTGTGTGACCAGGTAGTGGCGTCCATCCAAGCCTATGTGTTCAGCCTGGTTCACCACTTCCACCATGCCAAATCCTATGCCATAGGGTATGAGTGGTCTGAGAAACTCGTCGTGATTACCGGCCACATAGACCACTCTGGTGCCACGCTTGGCATGACCCAGCACACGCCGAACCACATTGGTATGGCTCTGTTTCCAACGCCAGCGATTCTGTGAGACCTTCCAGCCGTCGATGATGTCACCTACCAGATACAGTGTTTCACAGGTGTTGTGCTTGAGAAAGTTGTTGAGAGCTTCGGCCTTGCAGTCCTTGGTACCAAGGTGCACGTCGGAAATAAAGATAGAACGGTAGGTGCGGCCTGTCATACAGTATTTACAGGCCCGTGTGTTACAGCAGTGTGACTCGGGACTAGATCCTGACCACGGTCCAAGCAGCCGAGAACGGTTTGCCTTCGCTACGGCGCTTGAAGATTTTCTCGAACTCCATTTCACGCAGTTTGGAAATCTTGTTGGCGTCGTGCTCGCGGCAAGCCTGGTACACTCGATGTATCAGTTGTTGTTGTTTCATGGCTTGTGCTCCTTGTGCAAAAATAACTACACAAGTATATATGATCTTTGGTCGGGCCAATTGTTACAAACCGCAGGCGACCTGGCATACATAGTGTGGACCATGACGGAAACCATCAACGACTGTGATGTCTGGGCCAAATGTCCGCAGGACTGGCTGTGGATCTACGACAAGCTGATAGTGGCACGGCGGCAGGCACTGCGGGCCGGACCAGCAGGAGTGCCACCACCTGAGCCGGCCTGGTACGTGGTCAGACCCATAACCAACATACGCATGATGGGTCGTGGTGCGCAACGGCTATGGCTGACGCCGGATGATGACCACCTGGTACCCGACGGACATTTTTGGTGCGAGTGGTTGACCGGAGCACATGTCAGCGTGGACTACCACTGGGGACAACCACAGCTGACAGTGCTGGGATTTCGCGATGGAGAACGCCTGGATAGATTTTGCCTATGGCGCCGTGTAGCCCATTTCTTGCCCTTGCCAGACTGGTTGCAGGGCCTGGCACTGACACAGCAGTGGATCAACGTGGAATACATTGGTGATAGAGTGATAGAGATACACCTGAGATACAACGATGATTTCCGCAATCATTGCAGTGACGAAATCATACCGGTTTGGCAGGGACAAGATGCCACACCGCCTAAGGGCTATGGCTGGTATGCCAGCGCCGCGGGCGAACGTGTAGGATTCTGGACCCGCGATAAATAGAACTGCTATGAAAATACATCAGATTCTACAGGAACAACGGGCGTCACTGAATGCCTGGAAAAATGAGGAACCTGTGGCATTCGTCAAGAGTTTGACCAAGAAATTTGGCAAACCTGATGAACTCACTGACAATCGTGCGGTGTGGTACAACAAGGATGGGTTCAAACGCATAGAAGTCAAGGACGAATACATCCTGCACTGTTGCCCGGCTCCGCACTATGACTTTGTGTACAGCACCATTGACCTGCATGTGCCCAAAAAATACGTGCGAGTGCTGGCTGACTCAAGTGAAAGCATCTTACTGGATCTGTTGAAAAACGAAGTCACAGCACGTTGTGCCACGCTGAGTGCCAATGCAGTGACCTTGAACTATGTGCTGGATGTGGTGTCGGGCCGCGTCCAAGGTAGCAAGGAAGAGTACGAGCGCAGGATCAAGGCCTTGTACAAAAATCGTCTGGATCCAGATCCTGATTGGTGGCCCGACCAAACCGGTGAAGTCCGCAAAGGCAAGTGATCTAGGTCAGCCGTAGCACGGCTACCAAGGCTTCGTCAGCGTTCCAGAACACCCAATACCAGCGTTGATGCGTGTCTGTGTCTAGAAACACAGGTTCAGCTCGATAACGCAAAGCTCGTATGTCCGCATCCATGGCTTCCCATGTTGACCAGGCAAACCCACGCAAGCCCACGCGGCGATTGCGATCCACAGGGTCAACCACCAGCACTGACGCTGGTGGATTGTCATAATACCTGTGTTGTTGCTTTTCCTTCTCGTAGTAGGGAATGTGCCGTTCCAACCAGTCGTGCCAGTCTACAACTTGCACACTCCTGCCTCCGATTATTGTTCAGCCTTGTGAGCCGCCAATGTCTTGGTGAACTTCATGGCATGACTACGTTCTGCTTTGGCCAGGGTCTCAAACCAGTCGGCGATCTCATCAAAGCCTTCATCGCGTGCCTCTTTGGCCATATGGGGGTACATATCTTGATATTCATGTGTCTCACCATGTATGGCAGCTTCAAGAGCTTGGGCCACAGTGCCAGCAGGCATGCTGGTTCCAGGTTCGCCAGCACCGCCGGTGATCAGGTATTCCATGTGGCCATGGGCGTGACCTGTTTCGCCTTCGGCTGTGCTACGGAATACTGCTGCCACGTCAGGTGACCCGGCCACGTCGGCCATGTTTGCAAAATACAAATAACGACGGTTGGCCTGGCTTTCGCCGGCAAATGCCGCTTTTAAGTTTTCTTCGGTGCGTGTTCCTTTTACAGTTTTTGCCATTGTTTTTCTCCTTTAGAAATGTCATACCACTGAATAATAGTATAACATTATTTACACTATTGTCAATGCCCGGCCCATATATTTTTTCTATTCTGTTGTGAATTTATTTTTATTGACTCACACAGATTGGTAAGTATTCCTGCAAGGCAACTCAGTAAGGCAACCATGAACAGCAGATACGACGAACTAGAAATCCTAATCTCTAAATTTACACGACCACTACCCGATCTTCCAGCATACGCTGAGCGTCTTGAAGAAGAACTAGAAATCATAGCCAATCTCAACTTCGCAAAACATTTTTTGCGTGTGCGAGAGATCTTGGATTTGACACGTGACATACCACACATCACCCGAGGATCAGCTGGCAGTAGTCTGCTGTGCTGGCTCATGGGCATTTCGGATGTGGATCCCATAGCAGAACGTATACCGCTCAGCAGGTTCATGAATCCCAAGCGTGATGACCTGCCGGACATTGACCTGGACTTCCCGCACTGGCAACAGGAAACTGTGATGAACCGGATATTCCGTAGGTGGCCGGGGCAGAGTGCCCGAGTGTCAAACTATGTGATGTACAAGGAAAAATCCGCACGCAGAGAAGCGGCCAAGCGCATGGGTGCTAAAGGCACGCTGAAACGCGGCTTTACCTTTGAAGAAGTAGTCCCGGACTATGTGGAGGATGCTGAACGGCTCACACAAAAGCTCATGGGCAAGAAACGTTGCATATCAAAACACTGTGGCGGTATCTTGATCTTTGATCGTGCCGTGCCCAAAAGCTTGATCAACGGTACCAACCAGATATTGCTGGACAAGTATGAAGTAGAAGATCTTGAACACTTCAAGATTGACATCCTGGCCAATCGTGGACTCAGCCAGCTGTGGGACATAGAACAGCGTGATTTGCTAGACTATCCCGAAACAGATGAAGCCACAGCCGAGCTACTATGCCGTGGAGATGTGTTGGGTGTTACTCAAGCAGAAAGCCCAGCCATGAAACGCCTGGTGCGGGCCATAAAACCTAAAAGTCGTAGTGACTGTGTGTTGGCCACGGCACTAATACGTCCAGTGGCCACCATGGGTCGCAGGCGTGCCAGTGCCTTCCAGGACTGGTCAACGGATCAACTGCAGGACACCATAGTGTTTGAAGATGATGCCATAGAGCTGATCAGTGAAATCCTGGGTTGCGATCAATACACCGCAGACATGTGGCGGCGAGCCTTTGCCAAGAAAGACGAAGAAAAAATATTTGAGTTCATGGTGTTAGTGGGCGACCACCCCAAAAAGGAAGAGATATTCCTGGCACTTCGTGAGCTCAGTCACTTTGGCCTGTGTAGAGCACATGCCATAAACCTGGGTCGCTTGATCTGGGCCTTGGCCTATCAGAAGGCACACAATCCCCAAAGGTTCTGGGAAGCCGCACTGCGTCACTGCCAGGGTTCGTATGCCCGATGGGTGTACTGGCAAGAAGCCAAGCTGGCCGGTGCTGTGCCAGCCATTTCGGAAGGTGGCGAAGTGGCTGAACTCAGAGCCATGGGTCGCTGGAGCAGCCGTAGATTCATTCCGGCCTGCCAAGAACGACGTGGTCCAGGCACAGTGGAGTTCTGTGGACTTGTGGCCAACTACAGAGTGTTCAAGGCCGATCGAAAGAAATACATAACCTTTGTGACCCTGGGCACTGGCAATGGACGCTATCTGGATGTGATAGTGCCGCATGCGATTTCTTTCCATGATCAACCGATTCTCTGGGGTCAGGGCAAACTGGGGTACAAAAACAACTCAGAATATGTTACAGTATACAAACACAAACGTCTGGACCTAAAGGACATAGAACACTACCCATGAACAAGATCACAGAAGTATACCGCAGATTCCATGCCCGGAATCCCACCCCCAACAACCCACCCCGAGAAAAGATCTACAACAGTGCATTCAAGAGCCTGGTAGGCGTGACCTTGAGTGCGCAGACCAGAGATGAGCGCACGGCTGAAGCCTGCCGGAACCTGTTTGCCGTGGCACGCACTCCGCAACAGATCTTGGACCTGGATCTGGAACAACTCAAAACCTTGATCAGGCCGGCCGGCATGTACAACAACAAGGCACGTAATCTCAAGCTCATGAGCCAGCAGTTGATCGATCGGCATGGTGGCCGTGTGCCTAAAGAACGAAAACAGTTGATGGAACTAGCCGGAGTTGGTAGGAAAAGCACTGATATCATGATGAGATTTGTGTTCAATGAACCGGCTATAGCCGTGGACACTCATGTGCATCGCATAGCCAATAGATTGGGCATAGCGTCGGCCAAGATTGAATCCAAAACCGCAGAGATCCTGGAACGTGAAACTCCGGACGAATACCGCTGGGGCGCACATGAATGGTTGATAGCACAGGGCAAATATGTGTGCCGGGCTCGTAGACCAGAATGCGAACGTTGCATGTTCACAGACATCTGTGACCACTACCAGGAGCAGACTCAATGAAACCCACAGGCCGACTACATGTTTACCCACCCACGGGTCCTCGAGGCACAGGCTATATCGTGGCAGATCGGCAGGCCCTGCGAGGTCTGGCCCAGGCCGCACAGACAGCTTCAGCTGGCAACTTTGGATTTGAAACTATAAAACTATACAGTGCCGATGGTCACGAATATGAACTGGTGCTTACTAGTGCCGTGGGTGAAGAAGAATGGCAGACCATGGAAAGTCATTATGCCCAGGACACTGTGCCTGCGGTCAGCACCATCCAAGATTATCAGGATCTAAAAGCAGAACTCAAGGCTTCTTGACGCCGATGTATTCGTGGCTGTAGCACACACGATCTGCATCTCTTCGAGCTATTTCGGCATTGCCTCCATAACCAGGCATGGCTCGGATAGAGCCGTCTTTGAGTAGATAACTGGCCTTTCGGCTTTTTCGATTGGTTGATGTTGCCCGCCACAACGGTGATTTCTCTCGGTGTTCACCAAAGCTGGGATGAGCTGTCTTAGAAAAATATCTCATGCCACGACTCACATACATTTCAGCTATGGCATCACTGAATGCTGTGCCTATGCCCATGCCTTGGAACTCAGGTAGCACTACAGTCCTATGACCACGCCAGTAGCTGTGTATGTCGCGATTGGTTGAATGTATGGCAGCATGGAATGCCACGGGTTTGTCACCGATCAAGCCCACATAGCAGTGGACACTTCGACTCATTCTAGTGTCTAGATAGTGATGCTTAGAAAAGTATGGCCACATTTCTGGACCTGTGCCGCGGATGGTAAGGGCAATTGGTGGTCGTCTCCCCAGTCGATGAAGTAGCCTCCGATTATCAAGTTTCTGCAGGTCGGTGTCGTACACCCAGTCTGGATCCAGCCAGTCAATGATATCTCTGTGGCAACTTGCGATATATAACACACCAGAATTGCTATCAAAATACTTGCGAACACTGTAGGCTAGGCTCTTGGCAGTGTCTCTATCCACCACCGATGTAAATTCGTCTATGCATTGTATGCCTTGATCAATGGCCATGGCCATTTCAAACCTGTGTCGTTCACCGTTGCTGAGCGTACTAGGCGGGCGGAACCAAGTGGGTATGCTACGGAGTCCCGAGGCCAGGAGCAGTTGTTCGCCACGTTCGGCAGTGCTAAAGTTTTCAATCACGGTGCTACACGGACTCATGGTCATGGCTTGACTGTGTCCCAGATTACGTAGGATTGTGCTTTTGCCCGAGCCTGACGTGCCCACGATCAACACTAGGCCCTGATCAGGAAGATCAGGTATGGTCACAGGCGTTTCCACATAGTCTCGGATGTCGTATTTGGCTTTAATTTCTTCTAGATAGCTCATGATATATTGAAATACTCAAAATGATCTTGCAATGTCCACGTAGAAATACTTATTGCCCGTCCATTGTGTGTTTGAAACTTTACATTATTATTAAACACATCATACCGTCTAAAAAACTGCCAATAGTCTGGACTTGAACTTACTCGTTTGTGCTCACGTAACAATTGATCATTTTCTTTACTAATAAAGCAAGTAGGAGTATTCAATGCCTGTGCTGTAGTAAGCACACCTTGTATAAGCATGTCACGTACCTTGGCAGCAGGGATCACATGCTCAAAAATACAGTTCTTTAAGTCCACACCTGTTTGGCTATAGTGAGCACCAATGCCTCCTTCAATCACATATCCGTGATATCTACGTATCCAATGATCCATACTGTCACGTAGCAAACGAGCAGTTTGCGGACTGTTTTTATTTTTGTATAGTGCAATCAAACGATCAAGCTCGGTCACAGCAATAATAAAACTATCAGCATGAGTGAGTTGATCACGCTTGACCTTGGTATAGTCTGCTTTGGTAAATTTATCTAGGTTTTCTTTTAGTTTCATTTTGCTAATTTACACAATTCTTCCCAGCTACTGATTTCGTGATCCCACCAATGGTTGCTACGTCTAGGAGTTCCGTCTAGTTCGAACGGAATAGATATAGCATTGGCACTAACATGACTGTACGCTTTATACGGAATATAGAAAAAATATTGCTGCTTTGTAAGTCTTTCTGTTACCACTAACAGTATAGGCGCACATGTGTTTTTGATGCCAAACCAGGCGTTTAGGCAAGTACGATTATTACCATTGGGATTGGTCTGTGCGTGTTTGATTTGTTTACCCGATACTAGATCAATCTCAGGAGTGTTCTTATCGCATTGAGCTACACCAGATTTCTTGCTGATGGCTTTTTCAGCGAGCTCACCAATCTCTATTAGATTTTGCTCAGAAAATATTTCAAATGCTTCTTCTAATGTATATTTGTTTTTGAGTTGGCTACCAAAAACCGTTTCGAGCAATATATTTGACATTTTGTCCTTTTAATAGATAACACAATTAGAGTATAAAAGAAAGACTGTAAATGGTCAACCACTACATACTACAATGCTCTGCGTCCCCCGGCGGTTACTATAGTTAAGATCCGTGCCATAATCCAATGACAGCACATCTTGGTTTCGCCATCGCGATCAGCAAGACCACCTATCCTAACCTCACCATCCGCTCCACGCGGGGACCGTTGTCGCACTGCCAGCGCCGGTTGGGTTGGACCAGAACCACCCCTGGTAGCTACTCCAGTTCAATCGTCTGGGTCAGACTAGTTCCTGCTACAGAACACGTTACCGTTAAACTATGACCGAGTCCGTGACTCGATCACTGTAAATCTTTGTGCCATGCTCTCTGACAAAATCCACTATGACCTGTGGTGTGGTTTCAAACATTCTACGCACCTCTATCAGCCCATGATCGCCTGAGTCAAAAGTATAAATCTCATAGTGCCGTTGGCTGTTGAACTGAGCTCGTAGTTTCAACATGTCAACGCTGAATCCTGGCGTGTATTTCCGGCCATGCAGTTCGGCCCACATGCACTTTTTTTCTTCCGCAGTGATGTCGATCACGCATTCCAGACCTTCCGTAGACCACATGGCCAAGATCCGGCTCAATGCAAGGTATCCTGATCAAGGCCCCAGAATACGCTGGGATTGCCTGCGGCTTCGGCTTCTTCCAGGCGCTTGCTCATGATGGCTTCTTGCACCAGGACCAGGACTTCATCCACTTCCTCCTGGGTCAGCATCTGCTCAGGCAATTTGCCTTCCAACACTGCCCACACTATCATTTCACGTTCAGGTGTCATGTTCTGTCCTTGTGAATCTAAATAAAAAGGCTTCGGCCAAGCAGGAGTAGGCCTGAGCGGTCCGGATATTCTCATAATGCACCCAGGGATTTGCGCCATCACCTAGCTCTACGATGCGGAACATCTGGCCATCGCCGGCGATCCAGTGTGAGTTCAATGACAGTTGCATCGCATGAGCCTTTCATCTCTGTGGCGGTGCCACACTGAGTCCAAGTCCTCGCCGCGGAATATCCGGTTGAATAGGCTGTCCGTCAGGCCTTCCAGGCCCGAATATCCCAGCTCGTCGGTGCCTTCCCACCATTCGTAGCTGGTGGTCCAGCGTGGCATCACGGTCATGGTGGCATCCCCATCATGCATGGCCGGCATGGAGCGCCACTGCAACATGAGCCGGTCTATGGTTTCGGTCCAGTACCAACGTGCCCATTCTGATTTCACACCGGCCAAGGCCGCACGGGCCGCATCAAGTCGGGTGCCTAGAGCCTCCATCTCCATGCCCAGGAAGCGCCAGTTGCGCAGATCTGTGTGCATGGGCACGAATTCTATGGGTCTGGTAGTTGCAAATATATTGTTCATAGTGTATTATATCACAAAATCCATTGTTGGTCAACTAGGACCATTTCATCACAAATGCCAGGTAATCACGCTCGTCATCAAAGAAAAAACAGTAGCGTCCGGGTTGATGGGTTGAACTCATTTGCAACAGTTGCCAGCGCCAATCGCCACGCAGTTCACTCTTGCACCAGTTCAACACAGTTTCGATCACACCAAATGCCTTGATGATTTCGTGAGCATGATCAAAGCTGTCACGATCTCGCATGTAATCCATGGGCGGTAAGTGCTTGCAGGAAACAGTCTTGCGTCTAAGCTGGGTCATAGATCAACCTATTGAGATATTGTCGGGGGATGCCCCAGAAATCGTAGCTGTCCACAATGTCACGCACATAGCCCGATCCAGGTGTGCCGGTCTTGGGGTCATTCATTTCATAAAAGAAAAACTGCACACCGTCCTGTATCCAGGTGCGTTTGGTATAATAGTAGGGCCATCCTTCAAAGTGATCCAAGGCCTGTT
>Ga0247844_1007281_pt1 | contig 12684 bp, 12 predicted proteins | sample LaCtaG_FD_192421 | JGI IMG/M metagenome (GOLD analysis project Ga0247844, IMG submission 192421) | Freshwater microbial communities from meromictic Lake La Cruz, Castile-La Mancha, Spain - LaCruzMarch201714.5m_1 | ecosystem: Environmental > Aquatic > Freshwater > Lake | place: Spain: Castile-La... | reverse complement strand
GGTCGGGCACGACCCAGCAGATCCCCATAAATATCATCCTCCAGTATCGGAACTCCCGCCTTTCTACAGATCTCAACTAACCTTGGCCTCCACTCTTCAGGCAAAGTGGCCCCACTTGGATTCGAAAGCGTAGAGGTTACCAAGAGCAATTTCGGCTTCGGCTTCGCCTTCAATGCTTTTTCCCACCTCGTGGGTTCCGGTTCTTGTCCAACCGCCGTATTTACCGTGCGAAATTTCACCCCAATCGCCCGTAAGAGCTCTAACTGGCCGTAATAGAGTGGAGCTTCACAAACCACCGTGTCCCCTTTTTTTAGGATCGTGCTCATCATCGTCGCCAAAGCGCCCGTGCAGCCCGTGGTCACCAGAACCTCACTCGGTGCCACCGCCACCCCACGGGGCGCTAAATATCCTTGAATCGCCTCTCTTAACTTGGCCGCTCCCTCCGGTCGATGATAACTAAACATTTCTCTGGCCCGAGAGGCTAACTCCCCCTCCACCGCCGACTTTAAGGCATCCAAAGGCAGAAAATCGGACGAGGGAATTCCCGCCGCTAGATTGATCACCTTGGGATCCTCCGTCTGCCTCATGAGATCTAAAAGACGTATGGGGGCAACGGGCATCTCATCTTCTACCCTGAGTGGAAAAGATTCGCCAGAACGTTGACTCGCCCCATCCCCACACTACTTTGGCCATTCATGTCTATCTCTGTTTCCGAGAGCCCCCTCCATTCCTGCCATCAGTCGCTGGGCGCCCGCATGATCCCTTTTGCCGGCTGGAACCTTCCGGTGGAGTACTCGGGCCTACTGGCCGAACACAAAGCTACCCGCCAAGCTGCTGGGCTTTTTGATATCTCTCACATGGGGCAAATCCGGGCAACCGGCCCAGGGGCACTGGCTGCCCTTGAAGTTCTCCTGGCCAATGACCCTGCGAAACTAAAGGACGGAGAAGGTCACTACACCTTTCTTCTCAACGACCAAGGCGGGGTCATAGATGACCTGTTTCTTTACCGCCTTGGACCGAACGACTTTCTGCTCGTGGTCAATGCTTCGCGTCACGCGGAGGATCTGGCACTCCTTTCGAAACAGAAATCCAATGTTTCCTTCGTGGGCTCACCCGGAAGCACCGCGGGTATGGCCCTGCAGGGGCCGCGCGCCCCCGCCATTCTTTCCAAACTCATTCAGGGCGACCTCTCGAACCCTTCCCTTCCCGCACGAAATCATATTCGGCAATACACCATCGCGGGGCAACTCGTTCTCGTCGGAGCCACCGGCTATACGGGCGAAGAGGGCTATGAGTTTTTTATGGAGCGAAAGGCGGGTCCCAAAATCTGGGACCATATCTTGGCGACTGGCAAATCAGAGGGCCTTTTGCCGTGTGGCTTAGGAGCCCGAGACAGCCTTCGTCTCGAGGCAGGCTTTCCCCTGAATGGTCAGGATCTCTCCCCAGAAATCACTCCGGTGGAAGCGGGTTTGGCTTTCTTTGTCGATGTCACCCGACCCCGCCCGTTCCTCGGGCGCACCGCGGTGGAAACACAAAAGAAGAGCGGCGCTCCAAGAGTTTGTATCGGAATCAAGGGAGTGACGGGTCAACCCCCACCGCGGCACGACTACCCCGTCTTTCGAGGGGACCAAAGAATTGGGGTGATCACCAGCGGGGTCCCCTCTCCCACCTTGGGCCATGGCATTGCCCTAGCCTTGGTAACAACTCCCGCCCCACCTTGTGGACAAGATCTGGAATTTGAAGTGCGCGGTCGCCGAGTTCCCGCCAAAGTTTGCCATCGAAAATTTCTAGGTAAACGATGAACACCCCCAGCGAACTTCTCTATGCCAAAAGCCACGAGTGGCTTCGTCTCGATCAAGGAAAAGGCTGTGTGGGCATCACTGATCATGCCCAATCCGCCCTCAGCGATGTTGTTTTTGTCGAGCTCCCCAAAGCGGGCCGCACCGTGAAAGCCGGCGAGGTCGTTGCCACCGTCGAAAGTGTTAAGGCTGCCTCCGACATCTACTCTCCCGTTGAGGGAACGATTGTGGAATCGAACGCGACATTGACCTCCGATCCAGGGTTGATCAATCGCGAGCCCTATGGCCAAGGTTGGCTTTTCAAAATTGAACCGACTCAACCCAAACCCAATGGGCTTCTGACCGCCACCGAGTACAGCGCAACTTTGCCCAGTTGAGTTTACGTCCAGCCCCCCTGACCGAGAGCGACCTCGGCTTCTCGACTTGGCACGCCTACGATCCCGCTTGTAAAGCCGAGCTCTGGTCCACCTGCTTTGCGGACGCCCACGGGGCGGTTTTATTCGATCCGATCGATTGGCCACATGACACCCCCCTTCCCCAAGGCCCCGTGCAAATTGTTCGAACGAATGCCAACCATGATCGCGCCTGTGAGGCACTAGCCTCACAAACCCAGGGAAAAATCACCGCCCAACCCAGAGAGTTCTCTCCCATCCCGCTCCCGGGAGCAGGAGAGGGCGAAACCGCTTTTTTCCACCCGTCCACCAGAACCCTGGTGGTGGGGGATGCCCTTATCCATCTGTCCCCACAACCGCTTATGCTTCTCCCAGAGAAGTACTGCACCAACCCGACCCAGCTCAAAAGCAGCTTGTCGCAGCTCCTCGGTTATTCGATCGAAAGAATCTTTTTTGCACATGGGGCGCCAATCCTTCAAGATGGGCCAGACAAGCTGAGAAGCCTCCTGACATGAAAAAAATACTTCTTTTGACCATCCTGATGAGCGCCTCCCTCTGGGCCGCTCCCACCAACAAAAGTACCCCCACCAATTTGCCCAAGGTCACCACTCTCATTCCCCAGCTTTTACCAAGAAATCCCAACACCAAGCCGCCGCCCTCCCCCGTGCAAAAACAGCTGGAAGCTTTTTTTCTCGGTGTCCAAGGAGGCAAAATCGATGAGGCCTTCAAAACTCTCGTCGCCAGCAACCCCACCTTATCCGATCCCGCTTCCGTCCCCGAGTTCGTCGGCAACATCCAAAAAGGCATTGAAGTATTTGGCCCGCTCCAAGGGTATGAGCTGTACGACTTACGCTCGGTGGGCACGCGCACCCTCTACATCACCTACCTGAGTTACCACCCCCGTAAGCCTTTGCGTTGGCAGTTTGTTTTTTACACCCCAGTGGGGGCCGACTGGAAACTCCTGAACCTACGTTTTGATGATACGGTTGAGCAGAGCCTGATCCCCGACTAAGCGAATCTTAACTTAAACCGACTTTTCCTCTTCCCCCACGATTATCGAGAAAGTCGACCGTCGCCGCCACCGCTCCACGATCCAAAGAGGCTCCCGCTTCGCTCATCACTATTCGTAAAGCCTGATCCAACGACTGCACGGGGCCTTCTTGCCCCTGAATCAGGTCGACCAGTCGCTTCGCTACCGCCACCACCTTCGCCGCGGGAAGAATCGCATCACCACTCAAACGCTTGGGATAACCGGAACCATCCGCCCGCTCCTGCGCTTGCCGAATCACCTCGGCCACCGGGCCTTCAAACTCCAGTCCCGACACAAGATCGGCACTTCGTAGAATTGCTTCACGATACTTCGTCCGCTCCTCCTCATTTCGATTTCCACCCTTACTTAAAAGATCTTGCGAAAGAGAAACGGTTCCCAGATTCATCAGTTTACCCGCCAACTCCGCCGCCTCCGCCTCCACGGGAGAAAGGCCCATCTCCTCCGCGCCTCCTCGGGCAATCCGCCCGATCAACCTGGCGTTGGTTCGAGCGGGGTTGGCCTGACGGCTATCCACCTCGGCAACGAAGGCTTCAATCAAGCCACGGAACATCCGTTCCCTCTTCTCTCGCTCCACGATAAACTCGGTAATGTCCTGCTCAATCAGAAGAACCCCGGGAGGATGATCCCGGTCCCCGCGCAGGGGAATATGGTCTGTTTTGGTGTACTTCTTTTTTCCACCCTCCTCAAACTCGTGCCGCCCCTTCTGCGGTTGCCACTTCCCCTCTGTTTTATCGGCCGGCCATCCCGGATAGAGCTCATCGATCACCTGCTTGTTGATTTTTTGATACACCGCCGCGCGGACCGGTCCGATGACGGCCGGCATCGTCTTGCCGGCCACCTCCTCGGTGGTAATGCCCGCCGCCTCCGCCAAGGTGCGATTCGCAAAGCTGTACTTTCCACCAGCGTCCACCGCCGCAATCGCCGTGGGTTGATTATCCGTGATCACCCGCAAGAACTTGGAAAATCCAGTGAAGCGCTCGGCCGCAATTTTTAATCGCTGGGCTTCGGCCGAGGCCCGAATCTCCGCCCCGTGTTTCCAGGCCACGCCCATCGAAACCGAAGCTAACCCCAGCACCAAAGTAAACCCGATCAGCATCATGGTCTGCCGCTTTTTCGCCGGCCCCAGCGCCTCCTCTTCCGAAGCGGTCCGCACCACGACCCACGGAGTGCCGGCGATCTTACGCCCGAGGACTAAGCTCGGCACATTCGCATAACTGGGACGAATCCCAAATGCCCCCGGCTGCTTCAGCGCAAAAGCCGCTGCTGAGGTCTCCGTGTTATTCGGGCAATCACTCGTCATCGGCTTGGTTCCGTTAGGAAGCGGCTCCCGACGAGGAGTGAGGAACTGAACCGTGTTACCCGAGGTGCCTGGCTTTTCCTGAACCAAGTAATTTTCTCCACTTTTCAGATTTTCTCCCGGCTGGGTCATCAGCGGAAAAATGTCTTTGGCGACCTGTTTTAACCCGACCGCGTAAGCAATCGGCTTGGCGTTGTCCGCCGCATCCAATGGGTAAATCGGCACAATCAAACCAAGGCTTGGTTGCCCCTCCCCATCCAACCGCATGTTCCAGAGACCCCGTTGGCGCGCGGCATTTTCCTTCAGCACATCAATAAAGCCGTCTTCTTTTAGAGCAGGGAGAAATTCACTGGCGACAAGAACTTGCCCACTGGGCGCAACTACCGCGATACCCGCGACACCCTCCCGCACGACGTTCGCATTGATTTCGAGAGCCGGCGGGGGCGTGAAGAAGCCGTTGGCTTCCGCCATCTTCTTTAAGTAATTCCTTAAGAAATTTTCTGCTCCCTCTTTCTGATCGGCCTCCGCGGACTCATTCAGCAGCGTATCGATATAAATCTTTTGGGACTCGTTCGAGGCAATCGCGCGTAAAACGTCAAACTGGGAAGAGAGCCAAGTTTCCACCGCTGCCCCCCTCGTCTCCGCCACCAGCCCCATTTGCGTTTGCCAATCCCGCAACGTTCGCTTCTTTTCCGAATCCACGAATTGCAGAATTCCCACTACCCCGCCGATCGTGAAAAGCGCTAAAAACGCAACCGCTGCGATGGTGGTCGTATTCCAAGGTCTTTTCACCGGAGCCTGATCGATGGCTGGAGTATTGATCTTAAGCTTGGACGGGTCTTGCGGAGCAGGTTGGGTGGAGTCAGCCATAGGAGGAACGCTAGTTACCATTTACAATTAACTATTTTTCAGCGCGATCAAGGTTTTCCGCCTCATCAATTCTGTGTAATGTGTTTCTTGTGACTGCACTCGGATGCCTCCTCGTTTTGCTGTGCACCTTGTGCGCGCCAGCCTTGTATTCCTGGGACGGCAGCTACCAAGTCGTCCAGCAACAGCCGATTGGCAAGTTTCCCAAGTGGACGGGGATTTTGGGTAGCGTGCAAGAGGAGTTAGCCAAAAAAGCGGATATTAACGCTCCCTTTGCGGGTGGTTGGTCCGAATTTGTGCAAAAAACACAATCGGCCGATAAGTTGGAGATGATCAAAAAGGTTAACGAAACTTTTAACTCCATGCGGTACGTGCCCGACCAGAAAAACTGGGGTGTCCCCGATCTTTGGAATACCCCCGTTCAATTCACCCAACCATCCGACTACATTGTTCCTGGGCGGGTGAGTGGGGATTGCGAAGACCACGCCATCGCCAAATATTACGCCCTGCAAAAACTTGGCTTCACCCAAGATGAACTGCGCGTGCTGGTCGTGAAAGACCTTAATTTGGGGGTCGGGCACTGCATCCTTGGTGTCATCACCGCCGGCCAATGCTATATTTTGGATAATCAGATCAAAAGCGTGTGGACAGCGGACAAGATCCAACACTACAAGCCGATCTATGCCATCAATGAAACGGCTTGGTGGCAATTTGTCCCCGCGGGCACGGCCGCACCCGCCGCCAGTGGTGGGGATAGCCAAGCCGATTAATTTTTCGCTCCTCCAAGCTTTTCACCCGCAAAGGGAAAAGGCATTCTCTCCCTCCCATGCCTGAACTCGCCCCCGGTTACGATCCTGCCCAAGTCGAAGACCGGCTTTACTCCCAGTGGGTCAATCGGGGCGATTATCGGGCCGATCCCGCTTCCCCCAAACCCGCGTACTCCATCGTCATTCCTCCACCCAATGTGACCGGAATCCTTACCTTGGGTCATGTCCTCAACAACACGATCCAGGACATCCTCGCCCGACGGGCTCGCCTCCTCGGAATGGAGGTTCTCTGGTTGCCGGGCACCGACCATGCCGGCATCGCCACGCAAACCGTGGTCGAGCGAACCTTGAAAAAAGACGGAAAGATCAGACATCGGGACGATTTGGGGCGGGAGGCTTTCCTTAAGGAAATCTGGCAATGGAAAGAAAAACACGGCGGAATCATTATCCAGCAGCTGAAAAAATTGGGGGCTTCCTGCGACTGGTCCCGGGAACGCTTTACCATGGACTCCGAATACTCGGCTTGTGTCCAAAAGGTCTTTGTCGATCTCTTCCATAAGAAACTGATCTATCGGGGTCGTCGAATGGTCAACTGGTGCCCAGTTTCCCGGACCGCTCTTTCCGATGAGGAGGTCATCATGAAAGAGCAAAAGGGACTGCTCTACCACTTCCGTGTCCCCGTAGCCGGAGCCAAGGAGCAATTCCTCACCATCGCGACCACCCGACCCGAAACGATTCCGGGAGATACCGCCATCGCCGTAAATCCCAAAGACCCGCGCTACTCCTCCCTCATTGGCCAATTTGCCCTCCGTCCTCTTCCCCCCGAACTTCCGCCAGAGCAACGTCGGATCCCCATCGTCGGAGACGAGCAGGTCGACATGACCTTCGGCACGGGCGTCCTCAAGGTAACCCCTGCTCACGACCCGGCCGATTTTGCCATCGCCCAACGCCACCAGCTCCCCTCCTTGGAGGTCATCGATGAATCGGGCTTGATGAACAAAGAGGCGGGCACTGTTTTAGCTGGTTTAGACCGCAGTAAAGCTCGCCTAGCGGCGGTGGAACAACTGCGCGAATTAGGCCTTTTGGAAAAGGAGGAGCCCTACGTGAATCAAGTCGGCTACAGCGAGCGCGCCGATGTCCCGGTCGAACCCCGACTTTCCGAGCAGTGGTTCCTCAAATATCCTAGCACTAAGCAGTCACAGACGATTGTCTCGTCCGGAAAACTTCGTTTTTACCCCGATCGCTGGACCAAGGTTTATCAACACTGGATGGAGAACCTGCAGGACTGGTGTATCAGTCGCCAACTTTGGTGGGGCCACCGGATTCCCGTTTGGTACCAAGGAGAGGAGACTCGTTGCCAGATCGAATCTCCCGGTGATGGCTGGACGCAAGACCCCGATGTGTTGGATACCTGGTTCTCCTCCTGGCTGTGGCCCTTTGCCACCATGGGTTGGCCGGAGAAAACAGCCGAGCTGAAAAAGTTTTATCCCACAACCGACCTAGTCACGGGTCCCGACATTATTTTCTTTTGGGTGGCACGCATGATGATGGCGGGCTTCGAGTTCATGGGAGATCTTCCTTTCCACCAGGTGTACTTCACCGGACTGATCCGCGACGGCAAAGGACGAAAGCTTTCCAAATCGCTCGGCAACTCCCCCGATCCACTGGATCTGATCGCAAAATATGGGGCGGATGGGCTGCGCTTTGGCCTGCTGCGGATCGCCCCGCAAGGCGCGGATATTCGTTACGACGAAAAGCAGATCGAAGAGGGCCGAAATTTTGCCAATAAGCTGTGGAACGCCTGCCGCTACCGCCAGCAGCAGGGTGCGTGTGACCCCGCGGCCGATCCCACGAAACATCCCCGCACCCCATTCAGCGACCATCTTCTCGCCGAGCTCGCCTCGCTCGAAAAGAGTTTAGAAAAAATGTACGCGGGCTATGAGTTTAGCCAAATCGCCCAGGCTCTGTACGGGTTCGTTTGGGATGAAATTTGCGCCCGCTTTATCGAAACGGCCAAATCCGATTTTACGAATCCCTCCTCCCCCACCCGCGCAGGGACTTTGGCAACATTCGATTACACTCTCTCCCGCATCCTTCGCCACCTTCACCCTTTCATGCCCTTTATCACGGAGGAGTTGTGGCTGACCTTGGGTCTGGGAAACGAAACCATTCAATTTGCCTCTTGGCCCAAATCAGGAGAGGTGCGCTTTGATGCCACCAACGCCAAGTTGGCCACCAGCTGCTATGCCACCGCGGAATCCGGACGCCGTCTGCGAGGAGAGTTCGGCCTTTCGGGTTCCGCCAAAATGAAATTCCTGCTGAAGCCTACACCATCCTTTCAGCCCACCCCAGAGGACTTGCGAACCTTAGCCAAACTTCTGCAAGTTGGGTCGGTCGACTCGACCCAAAATCCGCCCAAGGCTCCCATGGCTTTGACCCCTTGGGGGGAGCTCTACCTCCCTCTGGAGGGGCTGCTCGATCCCGTACAAGAATCCGCCCGGCTTCAGAAAGAGATCGCTGCCGCCGAGACCTCGCGCGCTCGGGAAGCCGCCAAACTGGCCGACCCGAAAATGAGTGCCAAGGCACCACCCGAAAAACAGGCGGAGTGGCGCCGTCTCGAGCAAGAGGCGGCGGAACGCATTACCCGCCTGCACGAACAGCTGAAACTTTTCACAACTTAATCAACAACTCCATTTTTTCCACTAGGCATATCCCCTCGGAGTCTGTTGGCTACTCGCTTCATGGATTCAGGTCACACCATTCCCATTCTGGGCCAAGGCTATGTCCGCTACATCGATCATTTAGGATCGGACCTCCGTATCGTCGAATCCGCCCGAATTTCCTACAAAAGTCCCAGTAAAGGGGTGGAGCAGGATAAAAAGCTCCTCATCTACTTGTATAAACATCGCCATACCAGTCCGTTTGAGCAGTGCTCGATTACCTTCAATATCAAGATGCCCATCTTCATTATGAGACAGTTTGTCCGGCACCGCACCTTTCGCCTGAATGAGTGGAGTGGTCGATATTCCGAATTGGCCGACGAGTTTTACCTTCCCACCCAGTGGCGGGCGGCCGACGCGAAGAATAAACAGGGCAGCCAAGTTTCCGACACTCTGGACCACGCCGCCCTAACGCAGGAGGTTCAGGCTTGCCACAATGCGGCTTACGCCTCCTACCAAAGTCTTCTCCAAAAAGGTGTCGCCCGTGAACTGGCTCGCATGGTTCTGCCCGTCAGCATCTTCACCGAGGTCTATGTCAACTGCGACCTCCACAACCTGATTCACTTTCTGCAGCTCCGGGAAGACGACCACGCCCAGCAGGAGATCCGTGAAATGGCCGCCGCCATGCGCCAAGTGGCCGAACAGCTGTACCCCTGGACCTTCGAGGCCTTCCATAAATATCGTTTGGGAGTGACGGACCGGCCTGTCTCTGCTTAGATTTCTCTATGGCTAAAAAAGTTACCCCTCCCAAAGTCGTTCCCAGCAAAAAAGTCTGTTTTTTACCCCTACTAGTTGCAGGTGCAGCGGGCTTTCTTCTCGCCTTACTTGTTCTTAAAGGATGCCCGATGATGGGCGAATGCCCGATGTATTCGGAGGCATGCCCCGTCACCTCAACCCTCATGCAGGTGGAGCTGGCTCTGGAGAAAAATGACCTCCCCAAGGCAAAAGCGGAAGCGAGCAAGCTGAGCGAGCAGTTAGAACGCACCATGCCCGACCTTGCCAAACTTGCCGATAAAGTCTCTCAGAGCACCTCGGTCAGTCAGGCCCGCACACGACTCCAGGAATTAGAAAAAAAGATGATGTCGGACGTTTCGGGCACTTACCAAAAGTGATTCGTTGGGTTGCGACTGCCCTTGCTGGGCTGCTTCTGCCCTGCTTCGCTGCGACTGAAACCCCGATGACCATTGGCTCCCCTCTCCCTAGCCTCAGCGCCAAAGATCAAGACGGACAAATCGTCAACCTGAGCACCTTTGGGAAAGAGGGTTTGCTGCTCGTCTTCTTTTATCCGAAGGCCAATACCCCCGGCTGCACCGCCCAAGCTTGCAGCCTCCGAGATGGCTACGAAGATCTGCAAAAGCGTGGAGTCAAAATTCTCGGAGTCAGTGCGGATGATGTGGCCGCACAAAAGAAATTCGCCACCGACCACAAGCTTCCCTACCCGCTGCTGGCCGATCACGAGAATAAAATTATCCAAGCCTTTGGAGTCGGAGGCTTATTTGGGTTCGCCAAACGGTCCGCCTTTCTTTTCCGCAATGGAAAGCTGATCTGGCAAGACCCCAAAGGATCCACCCAAGACCAGGCCAAGGTCGTACTCGACTTGTTGGCGACTCTCCCTGCGCCGTGAAGTCGTTCCGCAAGGAACTTACTTTTCAAACACCCTCTCGTCGCGCATTCGTTAATATCACCCCTCAGATCGAATCAGCCCTGCTGGCTGCCAGAGTCCAAGAGGGGTTGTGCCTGGTCAACGCGATGCATATTACCGCGTCGGTTTTCATTAATGACAACGAGTCAGGGCTGCATGCGGATTTTGAGACGTGGCTGGAAAAGCTGGCACCGGAAAAACCACACAATCAGTACCGCCATAATGGGGCGGAGGACAACGCCGACGCCCACCTGAAAAGAACCCTGATGGGTCGGGAGGTGGTGGTGGCGATTACCGCCGGAAAGCTGGATTTCGGTCCTTGGGAGCAGATCTTCTACGGCGAGTTTGATGGTCGCAGAGCCAAGCGAGTGTTGGTGAAGATCATCGGCGAATAACCCCGCCTTTCCCTCTTTCCCACACCACCAACCGATTCTATAAAAGAGCATGGCTTCGATCTTCGGTAACCGTCTGCAAATCTTTGCGGGCAATGCCAACCAAGAGTTGGCGCAAGGAATTGCGGATTACCTGAAAGTCCCGCTCGGCAAAGCCACCGTCACCACTTTTCCCGATGGGGAAACCTTCGTCAAATATGACGAAAATATTCGTGGCAATGATCTCTTTATCGTCCAACCCACCTGCCCGCCCACGAACCAGAACCTGATGGAGCTACTCATCATGGTGGATGCGGCCCGTCGCGCTTCCGCTTTCCGGATCACTGCCGTGCTCCCTTTTTTCGGATATGCCCGCCAAGATCGCAAGGATCAGCCGCGGGTGCCCATCACCGCCAAGCTCGTCGCCAATCTTCTCGTCGCCGCCGGGGTGAATCGAGTCCTCGCGATGGATCTCCATGCCCAACAAATTCAAGGATTTTTCGACATCCCGGTCGACCACCTCTTTTGCGCCCCCATCTTCTACAACTATATCGTGGAGAAAAAGATTCCAGATCTCGTCGTCGTCACCCCCGATATCGGTGGCATGAAAATGGCCGCGGCTTACTCCCAAATGTTCGACTCAGGACTTGCCATTGTGAGTAAGAAAAGACTCAACGCCTCCGAGACGCAATCTACCCACCTCATCGGTGATGTGGCGGGTAAAAATGTTCTTTTGGTAGATGATATTACCGAGACCGCCGGAACCATCTGCTCCGCCGTGGAGATTTTGCGCCAACATAAGGCCAAAGATATTTATGTCGGCGTTCCCCATGCCGTTTTAGGCGAAGTCGGCCGAGAGCGCTTGAGGCAGTGCAAGATTAAGGAACTTATTACGACCAACACCACTCCCCAAGAGAAGATTCCCGGGGTCACAACCCAAGTACTTTCCGTTGCGCCGCTGTTGGGACAGGCCATCTTGCGAATTCACGAAGGAGAGTCGGTCTCCTCACTTTTTGAGATTCGATCGGGCGTTAAGACGTAAGCAAAGCTTACTGACCCAGCACGTAAGCAAACATGAGAGGGGCGACGATTGTTGCGTCCGACTCAATGACAAATCGGGGCGTTTCCGATCCCAGCTTGCCCCACGTAATTTTCTCATTCGGGACCGCCCCAGAGTACGATCCGTAACTGGTCGTCGAATCACTAATCTGACAAAAATAACCCCAAAGAGGGACGCCCGTCTTTTTCAAATCTTGATGGAGCATGGGCACGACACAGATCGGAAAATCCCCCGCAATCCCTCCGCCAATCTGAAAAAAACCAATGGGTGACTTTTGGTTAGATTGATACCACTCCGAAAAAGCAATCATGTACTCCACCCCGCTTTTCACAATTTGCGCCGAACCGACACTTTTTTGAATACAGGCCGCGGCAAACATATTTCCCAAGGTGGAATCCTCCCACCCTGGCACGACCATCGGAAGGTTCTTCTCCGCCGCGGCCATCATCCAGGAATCCTTGGGGTCAATTTCGTAGTACTTTTTCAGGAGCCCTTTTTGCAAAACCTCATAAAAATACTCATGCGGGAAACGACGCACTCCCTCCTGGTCATCCCGTTTCCACAACTCCATCACCGTACCTTCGATCCGGCGCATCGCTTCATGCTCGGGAATACAAGTGTCGGTCACTCGATTCAGGTGATCCTTCAGAAGTTTCTGCTCATCTTTCGCTGTCAGATGTCGATACTCGGGAATCCTGCGATAGTGGTTATGGGCTAC
>Ga0247844_1007279_pt1 | contig 12688 bp, 32 predicted proteins | sample LaCtaG_FD_192421 | JGI IMG/M metagenome (GOLD analysis project Ga0247844, IMG submission 192421) | Freshwater microbial communities from meromictic Lake La Cruz, Castile-La Mancha, Spain - LaCruzMarch201714.5m_1 | ecosystem: Environmental > Aquatic > Freshwater > Lake | place: Spain: Castile-La... | reverse complement strand
ATGTAGAAATGGTTTATATTTCACACATTTAGTTTTAAAACTAGGCCAAACAATATCATCATATATTTCTTTTTCCCACATCGGGAAAAAATTCATCAGGTCGTTCAAAATGATAAGTGTTTCAAGTGTTATATCTCCTTGTGTAGTATACTGCATCAACTTAGGAAATTCATTGTTTCTTACCACTAATAAATCATTTGGATTTTTTACGTTATCTAATAATACAATTATATCATTCTCAAAGGTATATGTCAAGCTCTGTTGAGTTTTTTGCCACTTGGTATAATTCTCGTCACCATCCTGAAGTAAATCGCCCACCCAATCACCTTTGCCTTGTATAAAATTGGCAACATAAAAGTCCTTGAGTTCTTCTAAATTGTATTTACGGGATAGTTTATAGAAATGATATTTTGATTTGTTAGTGGTAAATGTCTGTTTAGATACATTTGTTTTTCCGTTATATTTAAAGTAATCATATGAATCGGAAGTAAAATGCAACTTCAAGGCATTCCATAAAGCATATGCGACAAAACCGGTATTCTCCGTCATAACTTAAATTGGCAATCTGGATGTTTTCTTTAACAAATTATTATCTTGTGCCTCTTCTTTAATCTTTGATTTGAGTGCAGGTGAGATTAATGTTGCGGCCACTTCAATTTCTAAACCAGTTTCTTTGCAATGGTGGCAAATGGCGTCCATATAACCCAAACCATTTTCTGCCACCAAATTTTCAATCATCATACTAAATTTTTTAATTTCTTCACGATTAGGCATAATTTAAATTCTACTGTAAAATATATGATTACCTATTTTCGTTACAACCTTTTGTTTATTCCAACCAGGATTTACATAAACTGCATGGTAATACAATGCGTTTGTTTCTGCTATTTTATCATGTAGGACTGGAACTGTCAATGCTCTTTTTGCAATTAGTAGAGATTCTTCCCATCTGTACCGATCTTGTCCATGTACCATTTCTTTGACCATACAAGTCCATGAAAATTGGCATACCGTTCTTAAATTTTGATCCGTTGTTTTCTGATAAACAACTGAACATATATCTCGTGGAAAAATGCCACTATTAACACGATTCATTGTGACCTGTGCTACGGCTAATTTACCCTCATAAGATTCGCCTGCAGATTCATAATAGATATTTTTAGCAAGGCATTCAATTTGTTTTAGATAATCTGCCGATACTTGTTTTTGTGTTGTATTTGTAATAAACTCTCTCGATAGAGTTGGTGCTGTATACACTATTGTTAATACTGCTAATATTACCGCTAATGTGTTAAACTTCTGTGTGTTAAACTTAAACATCTTTCTTCCTTATTGATTGCGGCGGCCAAACATCTGGCCGCCTTGGTCTCCAATTACGAATTTGTTTTCGATTTTATTTTAACTTCAGGTTGTGGAGTGGTTTGAGAAACGAATTGATTGAGAGCTTCCGCTTTCTTTACAATTTCATCTTCTGTGGGGAATGCCGGTAAGGCGGGGTAGTCAGGTGATGTTGTACCAGCAATTTTAGCTGCATCGACCTGTGTATGCCATTGCTGTTGTAGAGCATCACGTTTTGTGTGATAATCATCAGTTAGCATATCTTTGGCCATTTTTAAGAGTTCTAGCCGAATCTCATAAGGTGTCATACTCATTTACTTCTCCTTGTGTGTGTTTATGTGTGTTACCAGCGGTTTGTGTGATGCTGGTGATTTATTTATTCAATCTAGCATTTGAGGGCTTACCTTTTCTCGCTAAACTTAATTTTTTTCTATATTCTTCACTATAAATGCCAACCTTGCCTTTGTTCCACGGATGATTACCTTTAGGAGCTCCTTGCTTTAGGTTGTAATACCTTTTACCAAATTCAAATTTTTTTATTTTTGATAGAAATGATTCTTCAATTTTTCTTGCTTTTCTTTTGGTGTCACCAACAAAAACTATTTTACGCCTAAAATCTTGAGGTCTATAGTTTATTTCAGCAGTTAACCATCTAGATGAAGAAATATATCCATCATCAAATTCACCTGAATATGAACCAATATAAAACATATTTCTCAATTTATCATGCCAAAAATAAACAAAGTGTTTCATTGAAATCTCCTTATACTCTAGGAGTATTTATTACTGCAAAGATTTCAATTTGCGTTAATTTTGTGATAATTGTTTCTGTTGCCAAGCACAATTACCGAAAAGCTCCTGCTTACCGTTTAGGCAGCTAGACGATACTCACTATCATTAGCGTTTATCTTTTTTTGCTTCTTCGACCGAGTGTCCTCAATCCTAACGTCTTTAGCTTTGACGATTCTCCATTGTTCTAATTATTGCCATGTCGATTCTGAAACACCCCCATCAGAAGTATATTACCACAACTATAATGTGTGTTTGCTACCGATAACTCGGTTTGTTAATATACTTTTGGTGGAGGTGGGCGGATTCGCACCGCCGTCCACAACAACATTCAAACAACTTCAACGAATTACTTTACAGCTTCAGTATGCTTATGTTTCAAAGATTTTTTCAATAACTTAAACCAAAGTTTTTTAACCTTTTCAACATTATGCTCAACTTCAGCTTCATATAGGTTTTTAATTAGCTCTTTAACTTTCATGGTATCTCCTTATTGCATTCCTAAGAACCAAATTACAAAAAGAATTGTTAGGCCGGCAGCTAAAAGCTTTAATGCACTAAACTGCCTTTCATTTTGCTCTGGTGTGCAAAGTTTTTTCCAATATTTGTTCATATGTTCCATCCTATCACTTATTGTGATATTTGTCAAGGTATTTATGTAATTCTGCCTGATAGTGTCTTTTGTCCTCTATAAAAATCTGAGGTATCAAATCATCATTGGCAATGGCAATTACAATTTGATTAACTGGTTTACCTGTTCTTTCTTCAAACATTACCGCATAAGCCGCTGCCTGCATAAAATAGTTTTGAATTTGTGATTTATTTTTAAGTTTGGTGGATGTTTTCCAATCAATAATGGACAATTCATTATCCCATTCACCAATACAATCGCAACGGCCTGCTACTTTTAATTGGTCAGAATACAATGGTTGTTCAATGCCATAGATATTATTGACATGTTTATCTAGGTGCGGCCGAATGGTAACAAACAACTCTTTAGCATCAGGCATCATAGATTGCATTTTCATATCGCTCATCTCATTAAGCAAATACTTTTCTACCGCATTGTGTAAGCGTGTACCACGACCAGATGCTTTGGAAGATATTTTGTTGGCAACTTCTTCACCAACTCTTTGACGCCATTCGTAAATGGCTTTTTTGTTGTATGCTGATAAAACCGTGGTGATAGAAGGGTAGAGCTTTCCTCCCGGTGTTTTATAAACTCTACCCTCAGTTGTGGTTTCGGATTCTAGTTCATAATCTAATTCAATTAACTTCACATGATTAAAATTCATATTTAAGCTGCTTCTAGCTGCTCGTTCCTTTCTTTTATTTTTTCATCAAACCATTGACCTATGGTTTTACCCTCTAAGACCCATGGTTCATTTTGTCTATAATATCGTTCTCGGTTCTTTGCAAGATTCTCTGGACTCCAATCGCCGATTTCGTTTGGATTTTCAACATCTTTTTCATTTGATTCTCCTTTGAAGTGTGATTGTAGTTGTAATACTTTTGTTTGCATTGACCGCTTCGCCATACTTTCTCCTTATGCTAGAAGTTAACATGTCAAAGATATTACTCAAAATTTACCTAAGTGCTTGTCCACAAGCTGTTTTGTTTTTACTTGTTTGATTGATTTTCTTCCATGGCGTTTACCAACGGCGCTTTCAGGATGTGCTTCTGCTACTTTAGAAAGCACTTCTTTGAAACCATCGGGAACTTTGTTTTGCTTGGAGGTAGATACAGCACCGACTATCGCAGCCGCTGTAATAACCGATTGAATGTGTGGGTTACTTCTCAAATATTCTTCACGCTCTGAAATCTTCAAAAGCGCTTCAAATTCTTCACCCGTTTTAGTATCATAAAAACTATAAGTTGGCATTATTTGTATTTATCACTTTAGAATACCACAAGGGCATTTCTCGTTTAGTCCACCTGGCGAAATGTTTCTTTTTCTCCAAATAGTATTTATGATAGGACGCTAGTGAATCTATCTCAAATCGGTCAGTATGAACCTCTTTAAATACCTTACATTCAACTGGCATAGCTGGTGTAGGTTCAGTAAATTCTTTTGGTTGTAGGGCGTGGGGTATCTCCGCAAGAACATCAAATAATCTAGCGCAAGCATGGATTTTACCATAACGAAAAGTATATTCTTGCAAAAGATACACCCACATCTCATATAGCCAAGCATAATTTTCTTTTGAATGCCTGAGCCAAATGGCCGAAGGATGATTGATATGAGAAGCCTTCATTAACTTAGCTTCTCTTTCATCATTCAATCGCCATCTTTTAATTTTGCGACCATTTGCGGTCAAATCAAAGTATTCGGTACCATCACAAAAACGATGAGCAGTTGACATTAATTGTGCATACTCAATAATCATTTTTACGACATGTTTATCTAAGTGCATTTCAGCACAGATACGAGGATTAGGATCCAAATAAAAAATATTCACTACCAATCTCCATCACTTATAAAGATTCTTACCGATACAAATAAGAAACAAAAAATATGGTCATTATCACCCCAAGGATCGGTTTCTCGCATGTATTTTGGCATATAATTCCAACCAAAAGGATTCAGGAGGATTGTAACATTTATTCCACTATATCTTAGGTAATTAATTATATTCATGTAATCATTCGCCTTCTATCGTAACACATATCGTTTAACCATTATATCTGATTTGTTTGTTAAATCGCCAATCTTTCTTTTACGGCAATCCACATTCATTTTTGATTCCGCTTGTGATAGTGCTTTTACAATCATTTCTTTTTTAGCTAAACAATCATCAAATGTGGAAAATTTATCAAACACCGTAAAATTATTTGGTGCTGATAACCAAACAATTAAAACCCAATTCATTAGCTTATCGCTTCTTTTTCATCATCAAAAATAGTAGACCATTTTCTTAGTTTTATTTTTTTGGCTTCCATCGCTGTCAGCATAGCATCTTCACTTACCACATTTTTTTCAATTAGTAAACCAACCATACAAAGCACTTGACCTAATTCTAAAGTCAAACGCTCTCGGGCAGTTGCACTATCGTCTGTTGGGTAACACGAATCAAAACCAAACCGAAAGATTTTAGAGGCTTCTTGTATAACCTCTGCACATTCTTCCTGTAAGATAATGAGTATTTCTTTTTCTTTATTGTTCATCTTAATGTATTTTTCACTTTAAATTCTTTCATCGTATAGAAGTCCACCAAACACCGCTCTATGTAAGTAACTAAATCGGTCTGACTATTGCCTTCAATAACAAACCTAACAGGACAATAACCCCATGTTTTACGCTTTATGAATTCAGCATAATACTTCCTATGCTCATCATTTGAAGCTGAAAACACCATCATAGGTCGTAGGTTCAAACTTAATATACTCATAATACTTCCTTAATTGTTATTGCTAAGGGACACAACTGGCGCTTCACAGCGAGCATAATTCTGTTGTTTGAGAGTGAGCGAAATTCTCCTGTATGAGCATTTACTGCTGATTAAACCAGGCTTACAAGCTCGCATGAATATTCGCAACTCTCCCGTTAGCAAAATTATTTACTCAGTAACTTCGGTTACTTCCAATTCTTCAGCAACAACTTCTTGCTTCTTAACCTTAGCTGCCTTAACAGGTTTAGCTTTCAGGTCTTTTAGTTTAGCGACCGATGGTTTCTTTTCAGTAGCACCAGGTACAAACTTTGTAGTATCAATGTTTTCAAACTTCATGTATTCTTTCACTTCAGCCACATTGACTAGCTGATAGGATGATACTTTACGGCCATCTTTAATTGCTTTCACAACACCGTCAGCTTTAGTTTTAATATGCCACATGTAAGTTGAAAGCCTATACATGTAGATTTCCTTACCGAGTGTAGCTTCAATCTCTGCAACGGACACAGGCTTGCCTGTAATCATTACTGTGAGAAGCTTCTGAAACGGTTTTAGTTTTGTTGATTTACCACGAGCCATACTTTAATACTCCTTCTTTCAATTAGAACTACCATCATAACATAATACGGTGAATTTGTCAAGAGGCATCACCGATGTTTGCCTATTTGTTATATCGGTATTCGGTATAACAAAATCCATTATTCATCTTTCCATTGGTCGTTCTCGCCAACATCTTGCCAAACATTACAAATCTTAGCTGTTGGCCAACCTAGTTTAATACTATGTACCGCCTCTTGTGCTGAAATGGCGGACACTCCTTCATATTGAGGATGAACCGAATCCTCCATAAATTCTACAAGATAATAATTCATTTTATATCCTTTATTTTATTGATTGCTTTCATAGCGTCAGGATATTCTTTCATCCACGATAATAGCTCATCCGTCTTATTCACATCTTCCATAGGATCTCTTTTCATGTGGACAAATACACAATTATACTTTGCCAATCTTTCCCAATCTATTGAGTAATTATTTTTATCAATCATCATTATCTTTCCAAAATAACATATTCACCAAAATATTTGTCAAAGGTGGAAACCAAATGTTCGTAATCACCACTTTTCATTTCTTCCATAACGACCGAAGCATCAAGATTAAATTTTCTAGCATTTTTTGAAGCAAATCCTAAAAGGTAAAATGCATTACCTTGGGGGCCAGTCAAATCAATAACAATGGGTCTATCAACTTTATCTACAATCATGCTGTTTCTTTCTCTTTACAGAATTCAATAAACTCAGACAATGATCCGTTAAAAACAAACTCAACATCCTCAGGATCACCACTATTGCCAAACATATTACAACCACAATAATACACTTCAATTTTGAATTCACCATCAATATTATAAATGTGATACTCATAATCTTGGCCACAATTCTTTTGTGATACAGGATGTATGTAGAAACCACCAGGCGATTGTTTGAAATTAGCAATCAATGATGCCGCTAAACAACCCATGCCATTAAATACAAATTCTTCAGCAGTTTTGGTGAGAGCCAATCCATTTACCAAACGGCCTGCTGAAATAAACTCGGCCAACTCGGCACCGTGGCCAGATGGATAACCATCATATTGGCGGTACATATTAATAATTGCTTCGGGCTTTTCACCACTCTTGGATTCTTCATACACAAATGTTAAGCTTCTGGTACCCATACAAACTCCAATCAATAAAATAACAAAATAGGGTTTGGTTTACATTATCTCAGTTGAAACCAAAAAACTATCAGCCGCTGTTCGTGCTTTTTAAGGTCTGCACCTGATATTCCTCAACCAAGACCAAGTAATGTGATTTTCCCACACATCACCACGCATATCGGTTTAAACTAGTTACACCTTATGCGATTTTCCATAATCAACACCACGCAAAAATGCTTCACGCTCAATACGAATTTCACGGACAGTCCGAGCATCCCGCTCATACACATCAAAAGCATAAGCATCATGCTTGCGAGTGGAACTAGCACTACGCATACGGGGGCCACGGAACATTACAAAATATTTGGTGAAATCAATAAACTGCTTGATTGCCTCATAGTTGTAAATTGGTATGCCTTTGTAAACTGACCGAAAACCAATTGGTGAATTATGCATTACAAACATTTTTTGCATAATATTTTCTTTTTCCTGATAATTTAATTTCATATTGCCATCACTTTCAAAAATAATATACTAAACACACTTAATGCTAATACTGGTACCAATAAATGGGCTATCAATAATATTAACGCCACGATTACCAAAAATTTAATCATTCTTGCACCAGAGTTAATTCTTCAATTACATAAAAATCATATTCTTTATTAAAGGTTTTTTCTTGCCGTTTTTTCTCTGATTCAACCCACTTATCGGCGGTGTCGTAATTAGAAAAAACACGGATATTTTCCCAAATGGTCATGCCAATATTACCATCATATGAACCACATTTTACCACATATACATTCATCATTAAGCTGCCTTCAACATAAAAGTAGGATATTTCACGAAGCCAGAGGTATCTTTTTTCGCTTTACCTTTAGCATATAAACCAACTACAACACCTTTTGGATCTAAAAATCTTAAATCACTTTCATCACCATTAAATACTGGCAAACCATTGTAGGATTCAGGCATTGGTAATGTCTTTTTAATACCAAATACTGTAGCCACATTGTAATTTTGCTGAATAGCTTTCATCACATCAGCATCATTACCATCAGCTGCCGAAAATGTTAAATGGTAATTTTTGATGTCCGATATTTTACGACCAAGAACCTTGGTGTAATCATAAAACTGAACATCAGGAAAGGCAGCAAAAATGTTACGATATAATTTTCCATCACGAATAACCTCATATTTTTCCCAAGATAAATCACTTGTACCGTTTAATCTAAAAACAGGAATTAAACCTTTTTTAGCAGATTGTTTAATTGCTAATTTAATATCAGCAACTAACCATTCCATAAAACCTGCTCGCTCTTCAAAGAAAAAAGCAGTTTTGCGAATACGAGCTTCCTGAATCATATTGGTGCTCTCGCCTTTTTTAAACATACCGCCACGACCAGCTGTATTCAAACAGGCTGCCTTACAACCTGCTGTCGCTTTAGGACAGGTATTAAAACCAGATAAGTCAGCTGGCGCCAAATGTAAAATGTAGGTGTTATAACCTTGTTTAATACCTTTGAGGATTTTGGGATTGCCAGTAGATAATAATTTCATAATATGCCTTCTATCAATTTCTATACATCCATTATATCAAATAATTGCCGCTTTGTCAAGAGCATTTGTTGCGTGGAAACAACATATAGGAATCAAGAGCTTAGCGCCTCATATTGGCTTGATCCACAGCTTCTTCATCCGTGAATATAGGCACAGCATTAGATTTGTGTAAAGTACCAATACCTTTCATTTTATCACCAGTATAAACCTTATCGTAAACAGGTTTTGTTCCGACACCGCCACCAGAATCTAAACTAGGAAAATTTGGTGTTTCCCGAATATATCGTTTTGGTGATGGCAAAGGTTTAGCGGATACAACAACTTTTTTTGGTTTGAATTTTTCAACCAATTCTTCCCAAGCTTGTTGTAGCTGCCGCTGTTTAGCCGTAGGCTTTCTTTTTGGAGATTTTTGATAAGTGTAAATTATACTCATTAGCAAACGGATTCTTGGACTTCAATATTCAACATATCACGGTTTTGCAAATCAAACGAAATAAAATCCGATAGTTTTCCACCGGTGCTTTCATTTAAACATTCTGCCAAAACCTGTAATTCATCACTTGTCATGCCATTAATTTCTGAGGCAATTTTTAGGATTTTAAAAGTATTCATACCATTTTACTCAAATTAACTATACGAAAATCAAATTCACCAAAAGTGGTTTGGTGTGGCACAAAAACAATTTTACCAACACGATTCTTTTTGGTAGCTTTGGTTTCATATTTGATCCACTTTTCAGCGGTCACCGTAATTTTATAAGCATTAAAGCCAGGCTCATTACAATTGGCCTGCTCAACAACACCTTCAATAAAAGCGTCATCACGACCTGCCATAGGTGTGAAATCGTAAGCACGAATCACATCACCAACTTTAGCAATATTTTCAAATTTCAACATAAAAACTCCTTATTCATAATATACCACCATTATCTCATAGAAGCAGGCAATTGTCAAGCCCTTTTGGGAGAGTGTTGTTTTTTAGCAACAGCTTCAATATGTTTGCATTTTCCACGATATCCGTAACCAATACAACCACAAGAATATTGGCCATCTTTTAGTAAAACCTGATATTCTCTATTTTTTGATTTTACCATGAAAACCCGAGTATTAACGGGAATGGTTATTTTTTCTTCTTTTGTAAATTGTGGGATTATTTTAGATAATTCAGAATGATTATCCTTTAGAAATTTTCTATATCGTTTATCCAAATAATGCCTGGTTTTTAATATAGTAATTTCTTCGCCATGATGTTTAGCATAAGCTATTATCTGGCCTTTTTGATTAATTAAATAAGTGTGATTTGGTGCCGTAAAATCCACATTCCAATCACTAATTTCTTTTAAAATTTCCATACCTTCCATTATATCAAAGGTAGTGGTAATTGTCAAGCGCTGGTGTTGCTTTAAAACAACACTATGTTAGTGGCCACTAACCTTTGAGTAATTGCTGTTGCTGGTCGTTTTCTTCCCGCATTTCTTCCTCAAATTCGGACTTTTTTAAATCATTAAGAATTTTTTGTAATTCTTTTCTATCGCTTTTAGCTAATAGAATTTTTTCTTCTAACGCTTCTATTTGCTTGAGTAATAGGTTTCTATATGACGAACTCATCTTTTTCTTGCCTCGCTAAACGGTAAAACGATTTGTCGTGATGCCTTTGTTTTTCAAAGTGCTTACTGCCTTCTTTATCACGGTTCTTTTTAAATTTTGTTTTGTTTGTTTTTTGAATCTTCTTGCCTAATAACATTTTATTTCTTAAAACTCCTTATAAAATATGGTCTGCTACACCATACTCAATTAATTCTTGAGCCGTCAAATAAACATCACTTGGTGGTAATAGTTTTGATTTAACTTTACTTGGCGGTAGACCTGTTACTTCAGTTAAAAAATCAACCATGCGTTTATTTAGATATTCGGTTTCTTTTAATGCGGCTTTGATGTTATGGTATTTGTCATCAAGGCTATCACTAAATTGGTGACACATGGCACTTGTGTTTTTGGCAACATATCGCTCACCTTTATCACCAGCTGCAAAGATTAAAAAGGCAGAGCTCATTACATTACCAACCGCAATGGTACGAACAATAAAATTAGAATTTTTAATTACATCAATTAAACCAAAAGCATCTGTTAAACTGCCACCAATAGAATTAATGTAAAGAGTTAAAATCTTTTCCGAGTTGGAAGTATCCATATTTTCATAGATTAACCAACGAATAGCTTTTTCAATATTATCATCATCAATATCACCCATTAAAAAGTGGGTATGATTTTTGAGTAAACTAAGGCCAATTATGTCCTCAGCATCAATTACCGATTCGTCAAGTTTTTTGTTTGTCATTTTTTAAGTGCCAGTTATAAGCTGTTTGAAGAATACTTATTATATCGTGTTTTGGTCTAAAAGTCAATATCTTTTCGGCAAGAGATATATCGGCAACTAATAGGTCAGGGTCGCCAGGTCTACGGCTTACAATCTGGTAATCAATTTTTTGCCCAATTACATTTTCTGCCGTTTCAATAATTTGTTTTACCGAATAACCATTGCCCGTACCCAAATTCAGTATAAGTGGTTCTTTGCCTGAGAGGAGATATTCAGCTGCCAATAGATGGGCTTCTGCGACATCCTCCACATGGACATAATCACGAATACAGGTGCCATCTGGCGTAGCATAGTCATTTCCGTAGATTCTAAAACTATTTAGATTTTGGTAGATTCTAGGAATTAGATGTGTTTCAGGATTATGACACTCGCCAACCGTATTATCTATTGAGGCACCAGCTAAATTGAAATACCGAAAGATTACATGGTTTAAACCTGAATGTTGGATACCATGCTCGGCGGCCATTTTTGAACCAGCATATGGATTATTATCCCAATTTTTTGAATCAATCTCTTTAATAGGTTCATTCTTTGGTTCATAAATGCCAGCAGTAGAAGAATAGATGATATTATTGAGGCCAAGAACTCTCATACTGTTTAATATATTGTAAGTGCCTCCAGCATTTACATTGTAGAATTCAGTAGCCTGTTTATATGAGGCATCAATTTCAATTCTTCCTGCAAAGTGAAACACCACACTAGGTTTAAACCTGTCTAGGACATCAAATACAGAGTGTCCATTGCGTATATCATCTTGTATATACATGTCAACATACGGATGCTTTGGTTCTACTGTATCGTAACCTATGACTTTCCAATCGTTTGCCTTAAGCAGTTTACAGACATGCGAACCCAAGTAGCCTGAGCTACCGGTAACCATAGCCGTTCTCATTAACTGTCCCGTTCTGATAGGATTGGGTGTTTTATCGGCCACCAGAAGTTGTAATTCGGATCGTTCCATTTTATAGTGAATTGTGAAGCTCTATCATAATATGCGTCAAGTTTATAACTGAATACTACATGGTGACTCATTACGAGATGACCATTTCCAAATTTTGGTGGAACCAAAACCTGTAATCTATTTTTATCCGATAAGGTGAAAGATTGCCATTGTCTATATTGTTTATGTTCAGGATCATTATTGACCACAATGAAATAAAAACTTCCATGTAAACAAGTAATTAACTTTGTGGTGTTAGCATCACCATGTAAACCACGAAGCACATGTTTTCTGGATGTGCTAATTGAATCTAATATAAAGTTGTGGTTAATTCCATGCTCACGATAGATTTTATCATTGTAAACTTCTGTATTGGTGCCACGAAAATCTTCATGTATTACGGGTGGTGTAATTAGAAGAACACCATCTAAATCTGTTTTTTGAATGTTCATGTGGTAATTTTAATTCCAGGACCAACTTCAATTTCTTGTGGCGGCTCTTTCGCAATTGTTAATAATTTTTTACCAAGTTTCCATGGAAATTGGCCATGATATTTCTTCTCATTAATATTATTACCCTCATCAAAGAATTGTTTT
>Ga0247844_1007276_pt1 | contig 12699 bp, 8 predicted proteins | sample LaCtaG_FD_192421 | JGI IMG/M metagenome (GOLD analysis project Ga0247844, IMG submission 192421) | Freshwater microbial communities from meromictic Lake La Cruz, Castile-La Mancha, Spain - LaCruzMarch201714.5m_1 | ecosystem: Environmental > Aquatic > Freshwater > Lake | place: Spain: Castile-La... | reverse complement strand
GCATCGTCATCATCCTCGTAGTCGTAGTTGGACATAGTCCATCTCCCATTCGTTGTAGTTGTCGCAGGCCTCATACAGTTCGGGGATCTCTGTATGGCTCCTACTACTGGTCTTGTTATCTCTCTAACGGACCAGTCGTCCCGTTAGCAGGCTTAGTTAAAAGGAGCCGGCTCGTTCTCTGCCTAGCGCTCCACTGGTTACACCAGTCTGTCCAGCAAATTCTGCTTGCTCTAATCCAATAATCTTCTTACGTTTTCTTTGAGCATCTGTTTGTCCTGGAAGATTAAAGACCTCTTCCTCAGCTACTGCTTGTGTGTAATCTGGTTGTTGGTAGATAGATGCTAGTTGTGAACCTCGTTCTAATCCACCACCGATAGCACCAAATCCTGCTCTAGCACTTTCTGCAGTTACACCATAGCGAGCAAGTTCTTCTGCTCTACCCACAGTTGCACCTAACCTGGCGCCAATGGCTGCGCCACCGATCTCTGCTGCAGTTACCTTCTTCTTAATATCTGCTAGTCCCTTAGATGGATCTAGAGTATAGGCAAGGATATCGCCATTAGTAATATCAGGATAGAATTGCTTTAATGCTGTAGCCACCTCAGGTGGTGCATTAATTACTCTCTGTTGTGCTGTAACTATTCTATCTTCTAATTCAGCAGGAGATACATCTCCAGCAATAAACTTTTCAAATCCTTCTTGACGGCCTAGATCACCCTTTGTGTAATAGGTTGCAGGTAATCCATAGTTACGCATAAGTTCTTGGTATTGATCTTCTAATGCAATATATTCACCCTCAGATAGTGCTCTAAGACCACCGGCTATGCGTTGAGCATTAGCAGCAAAACGTTTCTTATAGGCATCTGTTTGACGTAAACGAATAGCAAATTCACTAGGGCTTACATTCTCTTGTACGAGTCCCTTAATTCCTTCTACTAAGGATCCTAATCCATATATAGAAAATTGCTCAAGTAAAAGATCATAAGCAGACTTACGATTTTGTAGTGCAGCCTCGGCTGCTAATCTAGCCTCTTGTTGAGCTAGGTATTGTTCATTAGTTAATTGTTGTTGCTGTTGTTGTTGTTGAGACTGTTGTTGTATTGGAACTAAAGTACCTGTAGGGGTTACTTGTAATCCAACTTTCGCTGCCTCAGTTGTAAGTCTTTCAGTTTGGCGATCTACACCAGCAAATGCTTTTTCGGCTGCTGCTCTAATCTTGGGATCTTTAATTTCAGATAACTGTGATCTTGCCTGCTCATAGCTAGAGACAGGTGTGGCTTGATTCATTCTTGCCACTGCAGCATCAGAAACTGCTGCATCTTTTTCTAGTTGAGCAAGTGCTGCTCTAACCGCTTTTTCTTCTTTAGATATAGCCACCGTTACCCCTGAAATCCGAAGTCTTGTAGAATCTTCTGAGTTATACTTGCTACTTCTTCTCTAGCATTATTTGTATATTGCCAACGAGAATCTTTACGTAATGCTCTTTGGAAATCGTAGATAGGCATTTCTTTATCTGGTCCAATAGCAGATCTCAATACTGGATCATCAAAACTAATAACCTCTGGATTAAGCTCTAGTACTGAAGCCATAGTTCTTTTATATGGGGCATAAACCGTTTCAAGATCAATACCTTGATCCATCAACTTAGTAACAGATTCAGGATATCCACGCTTAGCAACATCTCTAATCATCTGTTTGAAGATATCTGGATCTTCACCAGATTCAACACGCTTGACCCAAGTATCTGCTAGACCTTTAAAGTCTCTATCTAAAGATAATCCATTAGCAGATGCTGCTCTCGCAAGATCCTGACGGAATAAAGACTTTTGAGATTCTTGTCTTACTTCATACTCTGCTTTACCAGTCTCAGGAGATTTAACCTTCTTTACTAAACCTTCTAGAAAGGTATCTCTATCAAGACCGCCAGTGTTTGTATAGACAACAGAGCCACCTACTAATTTAGGTGTTGATACATCTGGGTTTTTCTCTTCTGCCTTATTTAATAAACTAGTAAACTGTGCAACTTCAACCTCAGTTGCATCTCTACCTAGTAATCTACGGAAAGCATCGTTGATTTTGCCAGCAGCTACTGTGGCTGGTGATACGTTTATAGTTCTAGTAGGTTTATATTGATCAGCAAAAGATGCTTGGCGTTCTCCTACTTTATCATTTAAGAATGTATCTAAATCATACTTAGTAGATTGTAGTCTTTTAGGATCATTCTTTTGTAATTTTACTATCTCATCAGATAGTTCTTGGGTTGCTTCTAAAAATGCTTCACGAACTTTAGTACTATATTTACCAGTTACTGGTACGTTATATCCTGCTGCTTTTAATTTTTGTGAAAGGCCTTTACGTAAAACCTCTGACATATTATTATAATTTGCAATTAGGTCTGCTTCTGAAGCGCCAGTAGTTTGTGGAAAACTTACAGATTGTGGAGTTGCTCCAGCAGTATAAGTAGGATATCCAGTAGTTATTGGTGTAGAAGAGGTTATAATACCCAAAAACGATTGAGTATCATCAGGATCTTTAAATCCATCAGCCATTTTAATCCTCTCTTAAGAAGTTACTAAATAGTACTTCAAATGCACCCTTTGCATTTGGGTTTGTTCTGGCAATATCTTTCAATTGCTCAAGAGTTGACTCTCTAATAAACTCTCTAGACCTAATATCTCTTTCAGATCTTGAGTTATAAACATTATCCTTAGTAAATAGATACTCTTCGTAAATATTTACCATCTTCTTCAAAGCCTTGGTTGCTTGATTGTTAACGCCAGACTCGTTTAATAAACGCTTTAGATCATCGTAAGAGGCTTGACGTTTAATATTGTTAGATGCTGAGTTAGCAAACTCTTCTTGCAATAAAGGTCTTGCACTCTTGAAGTCACCAGACCAGTTTCTCCAAGCTGTATTTAATCTTCTACGTCTATCATCTGAACTAGCATTTTCTAGCAATGCTTCATACTTATCTCGTTGTGTATAGTAGAAGTACTTGTCCTTAGCGACAAATGTTTCTTTTAAGAAGTCATCAACCAACTTGGTCTTACGGAAACCATTATCTTTTAGGAACTGATAAGCATCCCAAGAGAAGGTTCCGCTTTGAGGAATTAAGAAGCCAGCACCCTCTGGATACTTAGCCACTAGATCTTTGTTCTCATCAACCCAGTTTGCTGCTGCGTTGCTAGTCTTAAATCTTGCCTGGAACTCAGGCTCTGATTCGTTAATAACGTAAGGAACTTCATCTGGAAATAGTTTAACCCAATCAGCCATAGCTTCGCCTATTGGATCTGGACTATTCTTAGCGGTGTATTCCTCAATAAGTTTTGTATAGACTTGCTTAAAGTTAACCCGACCATTATCTCTAACCCATTCAGCCATATCTGACTTTAGAGTTGTAGTTGGTGATGCAGGACTTATAAAGCCTAATACGAAACGAGTTGCTAACACACCAGTAATTGTAGATCTTAATCTCTTTTGGTACTGTGCTAACTCACCAGGTGTTGCATCTGAAGAAGGTGTATGTCCACCAGCCTCTAGATAAGTTACTGCCTTGCGGAAAGCAGATGCGTACTGGGAATCTCTTTCATTTCTACTAAGAGATGTGATAAGCCTATTAACGTGACCTGGTAATACTGCTTGGAAGAATGATTGATTCTCACCAATCTCACCTAAAGTTATTCTTTCAGTAGACTTTATTTCCTGACCAATAGTTGATAGTGCATCAATATTAGATTCTTCAAATAGACCAGCAATACTGTAAATAGTCTTCAGTGATAGACCAGCTAAAGGACCGCTAAATGTAGGTAACCAAGATTCAGGGTTAGCAGATGGTGTTAACATTCTAATATCTGAACCAAATTGTAATGGCATTGGAGCAACGAATTTATCGCCTAATCCAAATACACCTAGAACTTTATTCATTGCTTCATATACCGGTGCTACACCAGGATAGATAAAGTAAGGTTCGCCTTGATCATCTCTTTGTACAAATCCAGTATGTGCTACACCTTCATAGGTAAGCGCTATCTTACGAATAGCCTCTGGGTTATACTTAACTGTTCTATATAGACGGCGATAAGCATCTTCAGTAGCTCTGTAGAAACGAGCAAAGTTACGCATAGACCAAGCCATCTGAGTTCTAACAGTAGGGTTATCAACAAATGCTAATACCCGCTCTACTGCTAACTTCTCTGATAACTCTACAACCTGTTTTGTAGCCACTTGTGGACCAACCTTTTTAGCAAGGTCATCTAGGTAGGGTTGTAACTCTTTACGAATATTAAATGCTGCATCTATAACAATCTGATCTCTAGATAGACGAGCATTAGCATCACCTAAGAAGTCCCATAATCTAGTATTTAGATCAGAGATAATATTTTGTGACTGCTGTGCTGGTAGTAATTTAGGACCAACAATTGCCTTAGGAATATCTGTGTACTTAGTAGGTAAGAACTCAATACTAAAGTCATCAGTATCAACTTTTAGTTGACCATTATCGCCAACCTTGACCACTCTGTTAAGTAGATTTGTATTAATAGAATTATCTGCTTTACCAAACAAGGTTCTTAGATCATCATAGATAGCAGAAGCCTGTTGAGTTGATGTGTAATTAGTATCTACATACCGATCAAACTTAGGCTTTAAAGATGCAAACTGTGGCTTATCAATATGCTCTGACATAGCCTTTACGAAAGCACCACGATTATTACCGTGAACCTTAAGCAACTTCATACCCTCTGAAGCAAACTCATCTTGAGCCTTGGTCATAATTTGAAATGCCCAAGCTAACTTACCCTCTTGATCTAATGGGCTAAACTCACCAAAGGATCCGAATTGACGGGCATAATCTTCACCATCAATACTGAAGTCAACTACTTTACCGTGCTTACGACTAATACGTTTTGCTCTAGAAACAATATCGCTACCAGCATTTAGGTTATAGGCACCCTCGCTTGCAGAGCGAAGTAGGTTCTCATAATCACCATACATAGTGAACTCATAGGTATAACGATCAAAGTCTTTACCAAACTTACCAATTTGGGCATCATTAAATTTATCTCTTAATAATACCTCTGCTAATACCTTACGCTTGGCCTCTAACTTTTCAGCCTTTGTAGTATAAAAGTCAGCAAATACTATCTCTTGACCATCTTTGCCAATATCTTTTTTAACGCCTTTATCAATATCATTAAGTTTAGATACGATCTGATTTTTATCTTTTGCTTTTGTATAACGATTTACTAGACCTAGATTCAAATCTTTAGTAGCAGTACGAACATCTGTAGCTAGTCTACGACCCTTTGCTACCTGAACGCCTGATCTAATAATACCTCTACCATTTGCAAGATAGAATAAATAATCCTCAATAGCGTTACGAACTGGGAATCTAGGACCTGCTAAAGTACCAGTAACGAATGTGCTAATAGCATCATCTGCTGCTTTTGTATACTGTAATCCCCAAGCATTAGATATAAATCCATCTCTTGCAGCAAAACGATCTAATTGCTGTGGTGTGATAAATGCTTGACGTTCATTAATCTGATATGGATACAAAGCAGAGTCTGAACCATTTACGACTGATGGGAAGAAGCCCTGTGGATTAGCATCATCAAATGCTCTGTTGGTATAAACAGCATCTCTGCCTACAGTGCCAATAGTCTCTAGTAGTTTACGACCACCTTGAGTTCCTTTAAGACCTCGTAACTCACCAACTACAGATTGTAGTCCATTAAACATTTGACGGCGTTGACCAAGGTTAGACTGTTGATAGATATCACCTAATATTCTAGATGAGTACTTACCATATACAAGGCGAGCATAACGCTCAAAAGCAATATGTGCTCTAGGAGATGTGTGATTACCTAGTTCATCCATATCTGGAATTAAATTAAACTTACGAGAAAAGTTATCTATGCGCTTATTTATAGAATAGACAGAGAATTTATTTACTCTCTTGGCTTCTTCTGTCTTAATTCTTAAAGCAGTTCTTGCAGCAGCATCTGCCACTGTTTCATCACCACGACCAATAAGAGATTGCAGTGCTGCTTCTTGGGTAGAAATACCACGAGCATCAGCTTCATCAAATACTATATTACGTAAGAAATCTGTTGAATCATCATTAAGGCTAAATGCTCTTGTACCTTTGGTGTAGAAATCTACACGCTTCTTACGTAAGGCACTTAATCTAGGCATAACCTTGATCTGTAATCCTGCTTGACCGTAGAACAATGGCTCAATACGTTCAGCATTTGATAAGAAGTTTTTGGCAGTATTTACATCTAATACGCCATCCATATCTTCTTTAGCAAATTTAATAAGTGCTTCATCTACACCGTTAGGACCGAAGGCTGGATTTAACCTACGTAACTTAGTATTAGACTCAGCTATCTTAATTGCATCCTCTGAGGCACGAGCCTTTACTAAATCATCTAGGCCCTTAGTATACTCAGTCCAAAATCTATTAACACTGTCATACTGGAAAGCAGTATCAACCTTTGCTGCAGATCCAATAGTCTTAGTTAGTGCAAACTTACCAGCATTAACTGCTTTTGCAACCTTACCTAAAACAATAGTAGGGTCTAGGAATATACGGAAAGCTGCATCACCGGTACCTGAGATCCAAGTATAAAGACCGCTCTTACCTTCAAGATCTTTTGGTAAGAAAAAATTAGCTACATCTCTACCAAATGAATACTTAGCAGCATTAACCTTTGCTACTGCTTCATCAAGTAAAGGATCTCCACCAGGCTTTGAAGCCTCGGCAGCAATACGCTTTTGTTCAGGATTTTGAGCATTAGCAATAATTTGATCTAATGGAATACCTGCTGAAATCTGTTGTGCTACATAAACTCTATTTTGACCATAAGTAGAAACTGCTTTTGATATACGGCTCTCGTCATATACCTGCTCACCATTAGCGCCAGATCTACGAAATGCTGAGGCTAAATCTGTTTGCTCACCTATTGCAATACGACCTGTGCGATACGCTCTAGTAACTTGATCAGATGCCCAACTAGCTGCTTTTAAAACTTCTTTTACTGGCTCAACAATTGGTTTAACTAACCAAGAGGCCGCCTTCATTACAACGCCTTGTCCTGGTTTGGTTTCATCAGCACCAAAGAACTCAGCCATACTCTTTTGTTGCTCTGCAGTTAATTGATTAAACTCAATAGCAGCAATAGCATCTGGCAGATTAGTCAAAGATGTGTGCTTTGAATACATATCAGCAAAGGAATTGATCTGTTCCTTTTGTGCTGGATTCAAACCAGCACGCTCTACTGCTTGATAAAGATTACCTTTATTTACATTCTGAGCCATTAAAGTCCTCTAGATAAAGCCTGCTCGTATAGGGCAGCAATTTCTCCATTAGTATCGTACGGAAGCATTTGAGCTAATGTTTGTGATAAAGATTGCTGTTGTTGCATTTGGTTCATCATTAATGTTTCTTCACCGCCACCAGGACCAACTGCAACTCCTGCAGTAATAGGTTCTTCTGGGCGTTGTGATGGTGCAAATAATGGAGTTACTGGAGGAAGCGCAGTTCTTGGTCTACCACCAACATTATCTGCTTCACCAGTTGTTTTTGATAATGGCATTTGTGATTTAATTGCTGATGTCTCTACACCTTCGCCATAGTATGCTGAAGGTAAGTCTGTTCTCTTGGAGAATTTACCAGGGCCTGATGCTCCTGCTAATGGGCCTCTTGCCATTATTCCTCCTTTAAAGTTTCTAAATCTTGTGCGAAGTCTTGCCAGACCTTCGTCTCATAAGTTTTTTGGTTTGAATGATAGATAGCTAATTGGTGCAGATCATCTGCAAGTGCTTCTATCACCGATGTTAAGTTTAAAAAGAATCCTGATACTATTACTAAATAATCAGACAAGCGCACTGGGCGATTAAGATTATTATCTTGGTTCACCCAGTGCTCCTATCACTAAAATAATTTAACCCTTTTTTGCTGATGGGCCTTTACGACCTGCTGGTGTGTATCCGAAGAATACTTTTCCAGTTGTTGGTGCTGGTGCGTTCTTTGGCTCTACAGGCTTTGCTTCTACTGCTTTTGCTCGTGATCCCTTGTTCATTTATTCACCTCCCTTTTTATGCTGCTCCGCCGATAGAGGCGAGTAGTTGTGCGATATCTGGTTGAGGTTGACCAGCAGCAGGGGCCTCTCCGCTTTGTTGTTGTGGAGTTGGCTGCGAGGCAGGAACGGGGGCCGCTCCTGCTACTGGAACTTGTTGTTCTGGCATTACTGGTGCAGGAGCCACTGGCTCCGGTGCAAATGCCTTAGCAATAATTGTTTCTAGTTGTAATCCTTTTTGTCTGCCCGCAATGACATCAGCGATCCTAGTAATAACTTGAGATGGGTCTTGACCCTGCGAGGCAAGCATTGGTATAGCTTGAGCATACTGGGCAACAGCAACACGAAGAGAATCACGCATTTCTTCAATGTCCACCCTTTGTTCTTCTTGTGTGACATTTAACTCCATAGGGATTTCTCGGCGAACATAATCTCTTGATACTAATTTGTCGCTACGCATTTGTAGTAATGCAATGATGGCTCGGTTAGGATCCATACCAGACATAATGCCGTAACGTACATCTACACCATACTCGCCTTTAATATCACGAGATGGAACATACTTGAGTGTATAAGGTGTACCGTCATCGGTTCCCTTAATTTGCTTAGTTACATTACCAAAGATCTTCTCATCTACTTCAAAGCATAGAGATACCATCTCAGTAAACAAGCGAGCAAACTGTGCTTGTGCTGCTTTAACCTGTGTATCAAATCCTGCTTGTAGTGCTTGCACACCACGACCAGTTACAACAGAGGCATCAATATTACCTGAGCGAGTTTCTGGATAACGAGCACCCATACGAAGTTCACGCTCTAATACACCAGACTCTGTAAATACACCTGCTGGTAGTTCTAGTGGAACTCTACGAATACCTTGTGGATTAGCAGAGCGCATAATCGCATCTGGTCCTAGTGCTAACTCCTGTACATCTTGTGGAATAGCAATAGGTGCTTGAATAGATTTCTCAGCAGCTTGAATCTGCAATACTGCAAAGCGAGCACGGGCTAGTTGAACAGCCAAGATGTCATCAAACTGACCACGAGCCTCACCATCTAATGATGATCTCATTGCTACATTTGCTAGACACTTACCTACTGGGTTAGGTACATTAGCTAATATTAAGTTCTGACGTTCTGGTAGGAATATTAAGTCTTGATCTTTATCGTGGTAACGAACCAAAGATACTGCAGGAGATCCCTGTTGCCATCTATTGTGTGGCATAATCTGAGATGCGTACTCTGGGTACTGCGCTGCTAAAGTCTCAGCATCGGTAGTAACAACTTGTACCAAAGATACAGTTCTACCAAAGCGATCCATCTCAGGATAAACACCAAAAGGATTTAGTAAACGAATACGAGGATTGTTTGTTTCGTAATCCATTTCAATCATTGCTGGCAACATACCGTAGGTATTAAACCAGTCAGCACCCTGATACATCTGGATCTGTAGATCAGATGAGGTTACATAATAATTAGCAATACGAGTTCTCATATCAGCAGCACGGCGCTGTGTATCAGATACCATATTGGTTGCAGAGCAGTTAAAGGATGGCAGTGGTGCCATTACCTCTGCTAGGTCACGGGCTGCTACATCTACGAAGTTAGCGACTAATGGCTTTGGATAATCCTCAGAGAACATAGATGGATATACTTTAGATATATCACCTTGGCGCACCGATAGAACATCTCGCATACGCTGATCTCTAGCAGAGTATCTAGTTTGTATACGAGCTGCTTTCGCAACTACCTCTTTAGGTGTTAACAATTTGTGTCCTTACTAAATTGATTATTTATCTTCCGCCTGAAGTTTTCTTTGTTGAAGATTTAATATTTTTTGCTTTTTCTGCAGTTCGGCGTGCTGTACTTCCTGCACCACCAGTAATTTTGTATGGCTTAACTTCAGATGATTTAACTCTTATAGTTGGTGATTTAGTAGCACGACCAACCCGTTCAACTACATCTGCTGCTTTTTCTCTTGCTGTTGCACCAGATTTTGCTTTTACAGTTTTATAATAAGAATCAACATTATGTCTTACACGCTTAATATTGTCTGCTTCTTTAACCTTAACGCTGTTTTTTGCTACTTGATTAGTTTTTGTTTTTTGTGCTGCGGTTTTTGCCGCCTTGGCAGCAGATTTCTTTGCTGCTTTTGTAGCTAACTTCTTTGCTGCAATTCTGGCTGCAACTCCTGCGACTACTAGTGGTGCTGGCATTTTATCTCCTTAGATGAATGTTTTGTCTTTTTGTAATAATAGTTCGTCTATGTTTATAACCATCCGTTTAGATTTTTCTCTATTAGATAGGAAAGGGTTTTTCATATGATGATGTTGATATTGACCGTAGTTGATCATCTCTCTTGCCCTGATCTCGCAGAACCAAAGTGCCATTACCATATCGGTCTTACCCTTAGTGGCAGGTGACCAAGTTATCAACTGCTCTATAAGAGCTTTGATATTCTCGGTTTGATCACTAGGCAAATGAATCAGATTATCTCTGTGGTGTTTGCCATCGTGCTGCTTTGTTCCAAACAGTGTAGACATAGAAGCCACACCGAATCCTGAGTCCCACTTGTTATTACCTGTGTGGTGTTCCTTTAGAACAACTCCACGAGTTGCAAGATGTTGGCGTATGCCTTCATCCTGCGTTAGGAAAGATTGGAAAGCGTTACGCTCTACGATCCATTCGCTAGGCTTGTATAGCTCAGTCCAGTCAAATATTAACTGGCGGATCTGCGCTGGAGTCGGCCTTGTAATCTTGATAGCATCAACAATGTAACGCTTATTGGTAGAACGATCAACAGCATAACAAATAGCAGCAGTGTCCCCAACCATTGCAGGGTCCAAACCACAAATATAAGTAAAGCCTTGAGTATCTTTAGGATGACCTGGATAGCCTGGATTTAAACCACCACTCTTTCGCATACCATCAATAGATCCTCTAACACATACTGGATCAAAGACTGCATCATCTGATATATCTTGTTGCTGATAGATGAGCGCCCAAGTTGAGGCATCCATAGATTGACGTTCGTTAAATAAATTTCTACCAGACCAGCGAGGATATAGACCATCCTCATTCTTGTCTGTTTCCTCTTGCCCATCAAAGGGTTGATCAGAGGCAGGCCATAAGGTAACCCACTTATCGGGATCCTCATTAGCATCTAATAATGCTGGCATTGCTAGATAGGTCCAAGGTACTAGGCCACCAGGATATCTATCAGGGTTGCGTAACTCCTTATATAAATCTACAGAGGCTACACGGGTACCAATAATAATTAACTTACCTGTTGGGTTAAGACGAGATCTAACATCTTGGGTTAACCACTTGATCTGCCGTTCAAAGTCATTAGCATTAGATAAAGTAACAGCATCATCTACTATGATCATATCTGCTCGTTTACCGTAGATCTGACCGCCAATACCAACTGCTTCTATATTGGGATCCTTCTCACTGGATTCACGCAACTCATCACCGAAGGTAACACGGGTTGCTTGCCAGGAGGCGCTCTTAGATTTGAACCCTACGCCAGCAGCGTATGCTGCTTGTAGGTCCTCGTACATCGGGTGAGTCAGTCGTTGCTTGATGGCGTAGAGAAAGTCACCAGCTAATCGCTGGGTCTGTGAAACTATTAAAACTCTAAAGTTTGGGTTCTGACATAGTAGCCAGGTTACGTAATCAACTGTAATGGTAATTGACTTGGCGTGATTCGGTGGTATGTTTAAAAGTATGCGGTTGTTATTTAGACCCTTCTCATACTTCATATTAGGATGAAGCCAGCCTGGGTTCCTACCCTCTATTACATCAACTAGATTTTGTTGATGGGGAAAGGTTGCGTTATGAAGGAAGCGTTGTCTAAAATCTGCAAAGGTAAGATCGTGAACATCACTAGAGGCGAAGGATTTATCTCTAAGACCTAACCTAGTTCTATCCATCTTATCTGCGAAGACCTTGTCGGTCCTGCGGTAGTACTCGTAAGTCTTGATAGATTTGCCGGCTGAGGCACAGCCTTGCTCAACTGTCATTCCTTCAGCTACACAACCTAAGATAATTCTTTTTGCTATGTCTGCTGAGTTCTCAGCCATCTAATTCCCTCTGTGGATAAAGCTGTGGATAAGCGCCGTAATTGAAATCTTTGATTTTTATACTAGGCAGAATATTATACTGGAGAGAATATTACACTACACCTGCCGCTTGCGTTTCTTTCCGGTAACTCCCGAAGGAGCCACAGCGACTGAGGGGTAAACCTCGTCTTGCCCTTAGGGGTCTTCGCCGAGGTTTCACCGAGGCGAGCTGGTCGTAAAACTTAGCACTCCCCGTTTTACTCCCCTACTATATATAAGGCGGGAAATATAACCGATTTCCCGTTTTCTGGTAAAAAATCTTTATAAATGTGATACACCTCACAGACAAAGTATACCAAATCGGACATTACGGACATATACGGGTAGCTTCACTTTAGTCAAAATATTTAGAAAGGGTATATACCTACATCGCATTTCAGTTTAAGCATAGGGGGGTCGGTTTTTTGTGGGGCGGTGAGCGTGTGCGGGCATAATCTAAGGAGATTGTGCCACCGCTTAAGCGTGTATCGGTGTGAGTTGGTGGCAGATTGTTAAGA
>Ga0247844_1007274_pt1 | contig 12707 bp, 17 predicted proteins | sample LaCtaG_FD_192421 | JGI IMG/M metagenome (GOLD analysis project Ga0247844, IMG submission 192421) | Freshwater microbial communities from meromictic Lake La Cruz, Castile-La Mancha, Spain - LaCruzMarch201714.5m_1 | ecosystem: Environmental > Aquatic > Freshwater > Lake | place: Spain: Castile-La... | reverse complement strand
ATCCCCGAGAACTTTTTTGGCAAGTTCCACGGCGGCAAAGGCAACGGAAACTGCAGCAGTTGCAATTCTGGTTTCGGTGCGCACCCGCTTGGCAACGGAAAACGCCTTGTGCAGAAAGCGATTGAGAATTATCCCGGAAGATTTGAATTCGGCGGCATAACCGTAGGAGGTCTTAATCTGCCCAAGTATCTGCGGTTCGCCGACAACCATTGAATCGAGACTTGAGGCAACCCTGAATACGTGGCGTATGGCATCTTCGGCGTGATAACTGTACAGATGCGGCTCAAGATCTTCAAATGTGAGGTGATGATATTCGGCCATAAACCGTTTGATGCGAGCGATGCCGCCTGCAATGTCCCTGGTTGTGGCATAAATCTCGACACGGTTGCAGGTGGAGACAATCACCCCTTCGATTATGCCATCAAGTGTGATCAATTCTCTGAGTGGCTTTTCAATATTATTTGGCGAGAATGCTACTTTTTCTCTAATCTTAACGGTAGCTGTTTTGTGAGAGAGGCCGACTACTACGATATTCATCAATAATTCCATTTTAAGGTTTCATATATATCTGCATAGGCATGCATGTTACGGTTCTACCAGGTTATGCTGTGCTTCATGCTGAAAAAGGTAAACAATACAACGATGAAACCGATTATTGACAGTATGGCAGCCCGCTTTCCACGCCAGCCGATTGTAAGGCGGCCATGAAGGAGCGCAGCATATATAACCCAGATGATCAGGGACCAGGTCTGCTTGCGATCCCATACCCAGTAGCTTCCCATCGCCTGATCCGACCAGATGGAGCCGGAAATAATGGCGACCGTCAATAGCGGCCAGCCGACTGTCAGGCAACGGTAACTGATGTCCTCCAGCGTTTCCAGTGATGGAAGTCTCTGGAAGAGTGCGCCAAATTGCTTGGTTTTGAGGAAATAGCGCTGGATCAGGTACATGACGGCCACTCCGGCGGCAATTGTGAAGCAGGCATAACTGGCAAAAGCCAGCAGTGCATGGAACCAGAACCAGTTACTCTGAAGTATAGGCGGAAGCTGGCGCGCTTCTGTGTGTAATGAACTTGATGCCGTCAGCATAATGAGTGCGACAGGAACAACAAAAGATCCGAGCGTTGTGACTTTGTATCTCCGCTCAAAAAAGATAAAACAACCAACAACCGCAAGGCTGAAAAAAGAGAGTGATTCCTGCATGTTGGTAAGAGGCAGGTATTCCATCTTAACGGCAAGATGAATTGTAGAGAGCAGATGTGTGATGAAGCCAACAGTCAGGATACGCCCTGCCCAACGTGTCAGTGGCGGTGAAGTGCGCACCAGGCAGGCGATGTATGCGGCGGTCGCACAGCCATATAAAACGACCGTAAGAATGAAAAACAGATGTATCAACGTCATGGTAGCAATTCCTTGCGATCTGTAAACTCGGCGATGAGACTACTTGCAAGCGAGCGTAAAATCTGTGCATTGTATGTGCTGGAGTTCCCGTTCGTCAACAGCTTTTCTCGTTCTGCTGCGACCCGCTCAAGGATTTCAGCGTATTCACCGCCGATATGTCGGGCAATCTGATCACGTACGTCAATGGCAAATGTCGGACAACGTCCACCGGTTGAAACAGCGATATCGAGATCACCCAGTTGCAGAAGCGCAGGAAAAGTGCAGTCTCCGGCAGACGGATTATCGGCTATGGTAATCAAGATTCCCCGTTGTTGTGCGTCATCTCGAACCTGATCATTTACGATTTTATCGTTGGTGGCTGCGATAACCAGAAAGGCGTTATCAAGATCGGCGGCCATATAGTGACCGACTCGTACGGCGACTTTTTCCGAATCCTTCAGCGCATTAATCCCGGTGCAGATTTCAATGGCTACGACCCTGACAACTGCTCCTGCCGCCAGCAGTTTCCCGAGTTTGCGCAGAGCCACGCTGCCGCCGCCGATGATAACAACCAGTTTGCCCTGCATCCGTATGTTAAGTGCCAGAGTTGACATGCTCTGCTCCTCCAGAAGTCGCAATCATACACTCATCTAACTCTCTTTTCAATGTTATGACACAGCGCAAAGTCATTCCAGTTCCTATCAATTGGGGGGGGAGCCGATCGCGGACATCATACATATCTCCACTGAATTTAAATACCCCCCTCTTGATTTTTGAAAATAATTGCTTATCAATATTTCAGAAGCACAAAAATAGAAAGGAGGTAATTCACATGGCAACCTGGGATGTTTTTAAAGAATTGGACAATCTGAGAAGGGAAATGGATGAAGCGTTCCGTGGCGCAGGTTACAGTCGGCCATTGGGTAAGACATTCCTCTCGCCGGTAACAACCCGTCGCTTCCCGCTGGTCAATTTCAGCGAGAACGAGGGGTATGTCTATATTGAGGCACTGGTTCCCGGCGTAGATCCGAAGGATGTCGATCTTTCTGTTCTGCGGAACACTGTCACCATAAGCGGCGAACGTAAACCATTTGTCGAAAAAGAAGGCCAGATTGTGCACCGCTCGGAACTCGGTTCAGGCAAGTTCTCCCGCACACTGGAGCTGCCGGTCGAGATTGATCCTGAAAAGATCACTGCTCAGTGCAAGGACGGCATCATGCAGATCACCCTGGCCAAGGCTGAACATGCCAAACCGAAAAAAATTGAAATAAAACTTTCATAATCACAAATACTAACTGGAAAGGAGGTAATTATCATGGCAGCAAACAGCTTGACGGAAAGAAACGATGAAAGGAATGTTCAGGCTCGTGAAGAGACCCGGTCTAGCGAAAAATATATCCGCCCGGCGGTAAATATCATCGAGACCGAGGAAGGACTTGTTCTTACTGCAGATATTCCCGGTGCATCCAAAGAGGCGCTCGATGTTAACGTTGAAAAAGGCATCCTGACCATCACTGCGCCGGCACAGCACAACATTCCGGGCACCTCTGTCTATCGTGAATTCGAACTTGCCAGTTACTACCGTCAATTCACGATCCCGGAAAGCCTCGACCACGAAAAGGCAAAGGCAGAGTTTATCAACGGCATTCTGACTCTGAAGGTGCCCAAGGCGGAAGTAGCCAAACCAAAACGGATCTCGGTACAGGTAGGATAGAGATGATTTTTCAGTCGAGCTTGTCGGCAGGCGGTTGACAATACATGGATGTCCCTGTAACTCACCGCTGAATCTCAGCTTGAACAGGCAGTTATCGATAGCCAGACCTGCCAGGTTTCAAAAACCTGGCAGGTCTTACAGTGGGTCGCTTTAGCGGCCCTCGCCGGTTCTAGCCTCTCTCTTTTCTGCTTCCATGTCATTTATTCGTCCGATGGCTATAAATAATTGTGGAGTACCTGGATTATGGCTAAAATATTTCTTGACAGCAGCAGTGACATTCTATATCTATATCTTTAATAGATATGATATCGAAAAAGACTAAATATGCGCTTCAGGCGCTCGGGTATCTTGCCGAACATAGCAAATCCGGAGAATTGATACTAATTTCAGAATTAGCTAAAGAGGAAGCTATTCCTAAAAAATTTCTTGAAGCAATCCTTGTTGCTTTGAGAAAGGGTGGAGTGCTGCAAAGTAAGATTGGTAAGGGTGGTGGCTATATGCTGGCCTCGCCGCCTGATAAAATAACAATCGGCAGAGTCGTCAGTATCCTCGAAGGGGGCTTTGCTCTGGTTGAATGTTTGAATGATAATGTGAAAATAGCCTGCAAAGAGTGTCGAGAGCCTGAATATTGCGGTATCCGGCTTGTAATGGGCGATGTTAAGAAAGCAGTTGATTCCGTGCTTGAATCAACAACGCTTGCTGATATGGTTGAGCGGAGCGATACAGCCCGCCAGCAGCAATCAAAAATAATGGATTACAGCATTTAAGTTTTTTTTGCAAAAAATACCTACCATATCTATAGATTATGGTAAGACAAAAAGGAGAAGATATATGAGCAAAATTTATTCAGACAACTCACAGTCCATCGGCAACACACCACTGGTAAAACTGAACCATATCATTGGCGACTCAAAAGCTACCATTGTTGCAAAAGTCGAAGGGCGCAATCCTGCGTATTCGGTCAAATGCCGCATAGGTGCCAACATGATTTGGGATGCCGAAAAGCGGGGTGTTCTGAAGCCTGGTGTAGAGATTATTGAACCGACATCCGGCAATACCGGAATTGCTCTGGCATACGTGGCTGCGGCCCGTGGATATAAATTGACTCTGACAATGCCGGAGACAATGAGCATCGAGCGGCGCCGCGTCCTGGCCGCACTGGGCGCCAACCTGATTTTGACACCCGGAGCCGAAGGGATGAAGGGCGCCATCAGCCGTGCCGAGGCAATAGCAGCGGCTGAGCCGGAGAAATACTTCCTGCCGCAACAGTTTAAAAATCCTGCTAACCCGGAAATTCACGAGCAAACCACTGGACCTGAAATCTGGAACGATACTGATGGTGCAGTTGATGTCCTTGTTGCAGGGGTTGGCACCGGCGGCACAATTACCGGTGTGTCGCGATACATCAAAAACACCAGAGGTAAGAAGATAATCTCCGTTGCGGTTGAGCCAAAAGAGAGTCCTGTCATTACGCAGCACTTGGCCGGTCAACCAATTCAGCCAGCTCCGCATAAAATACAGGGTATCGGCGCAGGTTTCATTCCAGACACACTTGACCTCTCAGTAGTCGATCGCGTTGAGCAGGTTGAAAGCGCTGAAGCAATTGAATTTGCCAAACGTCTTGCAAAAGAGGAAGGACTTTTGGTCGGCATCTCCTGCGGTGCCGCTGTAGCTGCTGCTGTAAGACTAGGCCAATTGGACGAATTTGCCGGTAAGACGATTGTCGTCATTCTGCCGGACGGTGCAGAGCGCTATCTCTCCACGGCTTTGTTTGAAGGGATCTAGGATGAAGAACATACCAACACGCTATGGCATAAATCACGTTACGGAGGCAACATCATGAGCGATTCACCAGTTTACCAGGCAGAAACACTGGCTCTGCACGCAGGCCAGAAACCGGACCCGACCACCAGTGCGCGAGCGATGCCGATCTATCAGACGGCACTCTATTCTTCAGACTAATGATTCAAATTTATACCCCACCCCATACACAGAGTGAATCAACTCGCAATCATTACTGACCGCCGCTATTTTTTTGCGCAGATTCTTTATATAATTATCAATGGCACGGTCATTCAAGGCACGTTCATCCGGGTAGATATTATTCAGAAGCTGCTGGCGGTTGTAGACCCTCCCCGGATGGGCGGCCAGATAATTGAGCAGCCTGAATTCGGCTGCTGTCAATTGCAGGTCATGTCCGTTCAGCGTGGCGCGGTAACATGATTCATCAAGCAGCAGACCTGCCTCCTGAATAGTAGCCTGATTTCCGCTTCGGCGCAGGACCGTTTTGACCCGAGCCACCACTTCTCGTGGGCTGTACGGCTTGCAGATGTAGTCATCTGCACCCAGTTCCAGTCCCAACAGGCGATCGATCTCCTCAACCCGCGCCGTAGTCATAATGATCGGAACGGAAGAAAACGAACGGATCTCTTTGCAGATATCCAGCCCGCCTTTGCCCGGCAACATAAGGTCAAGCAGTATCAATGCGGGCTTATGATCACGAGCCCACGAAACTACCGCCGAACCGTCCGTCAGCAGATGGGTGTTATAGTTCTCCAAACGGAGATAATCCGCCAGAATCTCTGCTGTGGCAACCTCATCCTCAACTATCACTATCAGTTCATTCATTAGGCACTCCCATAACGAGGCAGTTCAATCCGTATCCAGACACCGCCCAGAGGCGAAGGTTTTGCCGCTATGGTTCCTTCGTGGGCCTCGACGATATTGCGGCAGATTGCCAGACCTAGTCCTGCGCCTCCAGTTGCTCTGCTGCGGGAAGATTCCACACGATAGAGACGCTCGAACAGCTTTTCCAATTCTGCCTCCGCTACACCTGGGGAGGAATCCAGGAAATCAATAAAAACCATGCTCCTCTCCTTGGACACCTTGATACTTAGTTCGCCGCCAGGGTCGGTATACTTAAGCGAATTGTCAAGCAGGTTGCAGAACAATTGCCGCAGTCGCTCCGCGTCGCCAAAGACGGCGATATTTTCAGCCGCTTCGAATTGAAGATCGATATTCTTTGCTGAAAATTCCGGGGTGATTATGGATACTGCTTGCTGAATTATCTCGCGTACCGCCACCTTCTCCTTGCGATAGGTCTGTGCACCGACATCGGAGAGGGACAACTGATATAGATCATCAACCAGCCGTGAAAAACGCATGATTTCATTATGAATGGCCTTGATGGATTCAGTGGTCGGCTGACGCACTCCGTCCAGTACCGCCTCAACCTGGCTCCTCAAAAATGTAAGGGGTGTCCTCAGTTCATGTGAAATGTCAGCAACCCATCGCCGTCTTGTCCCTTCGTTATGTTCCATTGCCAGGGCCAACGCATTAAAGTCGGTCGCCAATCGACCCAATTCATCGCTTGATTCGACCGGCACGCGGATGGAATAATCGCCATGCGCCAGAGAATGAGTCGCCTCGGTAATATTTTTTAGCGGTCTTACCAAACGGGTTGCCAGCAGAAGCGCCAGACAGGCTGATAATAACAGGACAACTGTAGCAATAACGATATAGGCGTATCTCTGCTCATGTAAAAAACCTCTATGCAGCAGGCTGTCAAATGCTGTCTGAGGGCGGAGTCCCAAGTAGCCGATTACTATACCTTGATTGTGCAGGGGAATTATTTCGGCATCCGCTGGCACAGCCTCCGGCCCGATCAGCATGTTTTTTTTGGCATCCAGCAAAAACAGTCGATGACTGAACTGTCGGGCAAGATGTGGAGGGAGAATATCAGGTGGTCGCGAGGAATTGTTTTCTGGCTTGCCAGGAGGGTAAATCCCATCAGGCCGGGGCGGTTTCAATTCCGGGAAAGACGAATCAACCAACTGCCGCCACTTCATCTGGTCACGGAGGATTGAGCCCCAATCAGTACGGAATTCATTTTCCAGTCTTGCTGCCAGGCGAGAGACACCGCTTTTTTCCATATCATTGATGAGTCGTAAAAACCCCCTGTTGAGATTCCACTGCATAATCATGGCAGAGCTCACAACCGCCAGACTTGCCGCCAGGAATATCGCGAGAAACAGTTTGTGGGTGATGTTCAGTTTCATTGTACCGCCTCAGTGTTACGAAATACCTGAATCAATATTTACCACAACCTCCACATGGGGAAATACGCAAAATCCATATTTTTTATCCGTAACCCTCAAAAAATACATTTACTACACAATTTATAGCGCTTTTGGGTCGTTTAACCCGCAATGATTTGTGTTAGCGGTGTTGTTTTATTCGATTTTCTGGTATGTAAATGCTTGTGCTACGGCGTAGCAATGTTATTGTAAGTGCGGAGAATAATATGAACTACGATCTGTTCGAATATAGTCGAAGAAAAGAAGATACGGAAGGTTACAGGAGGGAAACATTGTGGGACGTTCCTGCTTTATTGCATTAGCAGACATTCCGTGCTAGTTCAGGATATGCCAAGACATTCCATAATAAACATTCCCGACCTCTTGCAACCGCCATGGTGAGAGGGATAGAGCGCTCCGATATTTTTCTCGACGATGGGCAAGAGTGCGATCAGGAGAAGGTGGCTGGATCGCTTAAAGCACTACCCCCCCCCTTTTAAGTAAATACGGCGTAATTTGGAGTTATTATGATACAGGGCAACTTTGGAATATTGGACTTGGTACCCGGACTGTTGCTGTTAGGGGCAATGCTACTGGCAGGGTCACTCTGGTTTGTGCGCAAACTGACGAAAGCTCTGCCACAAGGGAATAATCGCAACTTATGGTACCTTTTGGGTGGGCTGATCCTGCTATTTTTCTCCGGATATCTTGGATTCTATTACCTCCAGTACGGGGAGCGCTATACCAGGACTGAGACACTGGTGGCGTTAATCTTCTTTTTCGGAGCCATTTTTGTATTGATGGTCACCATGCTGGCCTCACATACTACCCAGGAGTTGAAGCGTATTTATACTCTGGAGCAAGAAACCATCACTGATCCTCTGCTGGATATTTTCAACCGCCGCTACCTTGATCGCAGACTTCATGAAGAAACCCAACGCTCCAAGCGCTATAAACTCGACATGACACTGTTGATGGTGGACATTGATCATTTCAAGCGGGTCAATGATGTCTGGGGACACCGGGCAGGGGACCTTGCTCTGCAACATCTGGCCCAACTTATGGTGACTGTTGTTCGTGACACTGATATCGTTGCTCGTTTTGGCGGTGAGGAATTTGTAGTTATTTTGCCTCAAACACGAGAGGAAGATGCCTACCAGTTGGCGGAACGGCTGAGGCATGCGGTAGAAATCACCCCAATGTTGATTGCCTCCGAAAATGGCAGTCCAGAACTGAACATGACCGTTAGTATCGGCTGCGCTTGTTTGATGCCGAATGACATTGACGCATTCGCTTTACTGGAACGTTGTGACCAGGCGATGTACCGGGCTAAACAAGGAGGTCGCAACCGTGTGGCTCGTTGCGCCTGTTGTGAACCCGAGAGTGATGGTGAAAAAACATTTACGAAGAAAACTTGATACTTCACAAACTATTGTTTACAGAAACATTGGGGGACGTTCCTGCTTTATTGCATTAGTAGACATTTTTTCCAGTTATGCAGCTCCTGCTGCGTAACGCAATGGTATGTCAAGCTCCTGCTTGGAGTATTTGGTCGCCGGAATATTTTCAGAATGATTCGTTTTGCTGAAGTTTTTCCTGATTCGGCAATTGTGACCGCGCTGCGGACACAATTGGGCTGGTCGCATTTTCTGCATATCATCAGGCTTGACGACCCGCTCAAGCGTGACTTTTACGCGGAATCGATACGAGCGCAAGACTGGTGAGGCATCTCCTCTTGGTTTGATTCTCTGCGCTGGGAAAAAGCACGAAACCGTTGAATTGCTTGATCTTGAACGGAGCGGAATTCAGGTCTCGTCATATTGGACGGATGCGTTGCCAAAAGCCGAAATGGAGCGAAAGCTACATGAAGCAGTTGTTCTTGCGCGTGCAAGATTGGAAAGCGGAAAGAAAGGGGAGAAATAGCCATGTCACGTTCAAATGAACTTATAGCAGCTTTTGATGTAGTTTCAGGTAAATATCTGCGAGAAGAGATGGAAGAAGCGGAAGAACCGGAGGTAGGAGTTGCAAGCAGATTGCGGATATTTCGAGAATTATGCGAAAGGTGACAAAATGAATGACAAGCTAAAAGTACCCAAGGTTATGCAGCCGGTTTTTGATGTGGTTTCGGGGCACATCGACCATTTCTGCAAGCAACATCTGAATGAAGAATACTCCCAGGTATCGCGTGAACTGGCAGCGGCTCTCTGTCGGAAGCGCCCGTCACCTCTGGAAAAGGGAAAGCCGGAACAGTGGGCTTGTGCCTGTGTCTACGTGATCGGCAGCGCCAATTTTCTGCACGACAAAACCCAGACACCGTATATGCAGCTTGGCAAGCTCTGCGAACTGTTCGGAATCGGGAAAAGCACCGCCACCGCAAAGGCACGGAGCATCGAGAAGCTGATGGGCAGCAGTTATCTCGATCCGCGTTGGAGCCTGCCGAGCAGGCTGGATGACAATCCGTTGGTCTGGATGCTCACCGTGAACGGATTTGCCGTTGATATCCGCACCGCCCCTTTGGAATTGCAGGAAGAGGCATTCAGGTTAGGGTTGATTCCGTATATTCCTGGCAGGAGAACGGAATGACCCCAAACCGCAAGCAGGAGCTTGCAAGTCTCTACAAGCTTCGCTTGGTAAAACCACCCACCCCTTGACACATTTTTTTCACTTCCCACTAAAAAATACATTTCTCACACAATTACAACACATTTGCCTGGTATCTCTACAATCAAGACAAAGCACACATCCATTCGATGTGACCAACTTGAAAGCGAGGTATGTACCATGAGAAGAAAACTGATTATTACAGCAGTATTGGCGGCAGCAATGATTGGCAGCAACGCAAGCGCAGTTTTGGCGGAACGGGGACCAATGCCCGGTTTTGGAGGACCACCTCCGGGGATGGAAAGAGGGAGAGAGATTTTTGAGGCACGTATGGCAATAATTCTCAAGCTGACAGATACGCAGAAAATTCAGATCAAGGCGCTCCTTGATATCGAGAGGGAGCAGGTCAAGCCGATGATGGACAAGATGCACGAAAGCAGAGAACAGTTGAAGCAGTTGGCAGATGCGACCGTTTTTGACGAAGTTGCTGTGCGGACACTCGCTGTTGCCCAGAGTCAGATTGAAGTGGAATTGATTGTGTCGCGCACCAGAACTCTCAACAAAGTAAATGCGCTGTTGACATATGATCAGCGGGAACTGCTGGCTAATCATCTGCCAGAACCACGATAGAAGAACGTTTATTCAAGCTGGATTTACTAAATCAAAATCAATAAACGAGGTCTGTCATGTCTGGTAAAAAATTTATGCTGCAACTGCTCTCTGCACTTGGAACACTCACTTTTCTTGGCTGTGGTGGCAGTTCGTCAACTGCTCCATCAACTTCTGGCGATACACCAGCAATAACGTATACAACGCCTGCGAAAAACACCTATTCCATAGTCGATACGGGGCAGACGAAAACCTACAATGCTACAGTGGAGATTTCCGTTCCCGCCGCCGGAGAGGCATTCTATGGTCAGGACGCCCAGTTTTCCGGTGTTCAACCCAGCTATACCAAAAGCAGTGATGGCCTTACGGTGAAAGATAATGTCACCGGTCTGACCTGGCAGCAGAACCACTCCATCAGTCAGGTGTACTGGGCGGAAGCCAAAGCGGTCCCCGCAACCCTGAATGCACAAAATTATGGCGGCTACAGCGACTGGCGTCTGCCCACCATCAAAGAGCTGTATTCCATTTGGAACGGCAGCAGTGGCTGGCCCTACATTGACTCTAACTATTTCACCATTAATTACACAAGTGAGATGGAACTCAGTCATGCCATCTTCTGGAGCAGCACAAAGTATACGGGACTGCTTGAAAGCATGGTAGAGCCTGAGACCGGCGCAGAAATGGCGTTCGGCGTAAATTTCGGTACAGGACATATCAAAGCGTATGCCATCAGTACAGGGCCGAGGCATCTTGCCCGCTGTGTTCGTGGGGATGTTTACGGTGTCAATAATTTCAAAAATAACAGTGATGGTACTATTATGGATCAAGCCACTGGCTTGATGTGGGCCCAGGCTGACAGCGGCTCGGGTATGGATTGGGAACACGCACTGGCGTTTGCCCAGACCAAAAATGCTGCCACCTATCTCGGCCACAATGACTGGCGGCTGCCAAACAGCAAGGAACTCCAGAACATCGTCGATTATACCCGCTCTCCCGGTGCAACTGATGCAACAAAAGTGGGGCCGGCCATCGACCCGCTCTTCAGCAGCACCGGGATCACCAACGAAGCGGGAACGGCCGACTATCCCTGGTACTGGACCAACACGACAGCAAAAGCCAACGCGAACGCAGCAAACGATGCTGCCTGGTATGTGGCCTTCGGGCGTGCCGTGGGTTCCGATGGAAAAGACCTTCACGGAGCGGGTGCCGTCCGTTTCGACGCAAAGGTTCAAGGGGCTTCTGGCGGGGAATCACGGTATTTGAATTACGTCCGTCTGGTGCGGAACGCAAAATAGGTACCACGAAATCAAAGGAGTTTGTCATGTCAAGAAACATTGGGATTAGTTCTGATTCGCCGCTAATCCCTTCTCCCTGAGGGAGAAGGTGGCCGACAGGCCGGAAGGGGGAAACTGTGCGGCATAATCAAGCATTTCCCCCTCACCCTATCCCTCTCCCTCATGGAGAGGGGACTGTTTGGAGGTATTTGTTTTAAATGTCACAGCGCTCAAAAAAATGTTCGGTTTTTATTGCTATGACCAAAATAAAAGACTATATTTAGCACTTATTTAGCCATGGAGGTATAACCATGCAAGCCATTTATGCAGCATCAGCCGTCAGCATAAGCGACCTTAAAAAAAATCCTTCTGAAATCATTAACCAAGCAGATGGAGCGCCTATAGCTATTCTCAACCACAACCGACCCACTGCCTATCTCGTTCCTGCAGCAGCGTATGAATCAATGATGGAGCAGCTTGATGATCAGTATCTTGTTCAACTTGTTAAAGAGCGCCAGCATGAACGCAGCGTCAGAGTATCTCTTGATGAGTTATGAACTTGAATTCAAAGAATCAGCCCTCAAAGAATGGCACAAACTGGATAAAGGTATCAGAGAACTGTTTAAAAAACGTCTTGCCGAACGCCTGCTCGTCCCCAGTGTCGAATCTGCCCGACTTTCAGCTATGCCGGATTGCTATAAGAAAAAATGCGTGATGTCGGGTACCGCTTGGTTTACCAAGTCAAAGACACCGCGTTGATTATTGAAGTGATTGCTATCGGAAAGCGTGAAAACAACCAGGTGTACCGCCTTGCAAAAGAACGTCTTTAAACCACGCCCCCCTTACGATATCCCGTATCTTCGCATTTTTTCCTTGAAGGCGTTGTAACTGATGCCAAGCAGTTCCGCCGCCTGCATTTTTTTGCCGCCGGTGGCCTGCATGGCTCTTTCGATGGCCAATTGTTCCAGATCAGTCAATTTGCACGATTGTAGGGGCAAAAAATCTTTTGCCCCTACGTCTTTTGCCCCTACCGAACCCACAGCGCCGCCGCCCC
>Ga0247844_1007273_pt1 | contig 12708 bp, 10 predicted proteins | sample LaCtaG_FD_192421 | JGI IMG/M metagenome (GOLD analysis project Ga0247844, IMG submission 192421) | Freshwater microbial communities from meromictic Lake La Cruz, Castile-La Mancha, Spain - LaCruzMarch201714.5m_1 | ecosystem: Environmental > Aquatic > Freshwater > Lake | place: Spain: Castile-La... | reverse complement strand
GTTCCTGCCCCCGCCATTGTGTATGTCATGTTGGGAATCAACGACTACTCCACCAATCCTGTGCCTGCCGATGCCGATTTCATCGCTGGGTTGGTTTCTTTGTTGCAACGTGTCCGCACGGATTACCCCTTGACCAAAATAGTGGTCTTGTGTCCTCCTGCCAATTGGCTGAACCAATGCGCCAATACACAACAGGCGGCTTTGCAAACGGGCAATTATTATTTCGCTGTTCCTCCGTCCACACTCAACGGCGGTTATGGTTGCGACAATCATCCCAGCAAACAGAGTCAAATCAACGTTGCCAATTCCATCATTGGATACACAGACACTATAGTGTCCTTGCCCACAACGGTCTCGCTAATTCCAACGGCTTCGCCTGTTGCGACCGCTACGCTTATGCCCACCGTTTCTTCTCTCAAACAATATCTGGATTTCGGCAACAAACAATATGTAGAATTGATTGGAAGATACGATTCATTTCGGGCGGATTGGTCGGGTTCTGCGGTGCGTGTTTCAGTGAAACCCGAAAACAGCCTTCAACCTTGCACCATACAATTGTCTTTTGTTTCTTTACCAACCAATCGGTTTTACATTACTGTCTTGGTCGATGGAGTGGAACAAACAACGATTTTCATTGATTCGACGCATTTGATTGCGACGGTTTCGCCCGTTTTAACGACGGGTGTTGCCCATGAAATCGTGTTTGTGAAACGCACCGATTCCACCACGGGCATCATGCAACTCGACCAATTGTGGATACGCGATGCAACAATTGTGTCCCTTCCCAAAAAACCGCTGTTTTTGTTTTTGGGGGATGGAATCACGAACGGATATGGTGTAGATGGAATTGCAGGAACAACACCCTATTGCAATGCGGATTCAACCAATCAAAACGTGTGTCATGCGTATCCTTCGTTCGTCTCGTCTTTTTTCGGTGCAAATTATCATTCTCTCGCCATTACACCTGTGGGTGTTGTGCGAAATTATGGTGGATACAACCCAACAAACACCTTTCTTTCTTATTTTAACAATACCTTGGTGTTGGTGAGCAACCTATTCTATAATTTCAGTTCGGTTTCGCCTCAATTGGTGTTTGTCATGTTGGGAACAAACGATTACTCCACTGCTCCTGTTCCTTCCAACAGTTCTTTTGTTCAAGGGTTTCGAACTCTTTTGCAACAAATCAAATTGTCGTATCCACATTCTATCGTGGTTTCTTCTTGTTCCCCCCTGTTTTCTTCTTATCAATGTGTTAATATTCAAAAAGCATCCACTATAGAAAATGTTCCGTTTGTTGCTGTTCCTTCGTCAATCATGAGTGGCGGGTATGGCTGCAGTTATTTGCCGAATGTTGCGAGTCAGCAAAACATTGCCAACATTATTGTTCCTTTTTTGCAAAAACTATTTTCAAATGCTCTTCCCACTAAGTTTGTTCCTTCGATTATGCCTTCTCTCAATCCGACCGTTTCACCAATCTCTTCTCTCAATCCGACCGTTTCACCAATCTCTTCTCTCAATCCGACCGTTTCACCAATCTCTTCTCTCAATCCGACCGTTTCACCCATTTCTTCTCTCAATCCGACCGTTTCACCAACAACTTTTACTAATCAAAAGAGTGAATCATTGACAGATAAGAAATATATGATTATTTGGCTTCCACCTGTTGGATTCTTTTTTTTGGTTTGTTTTTGTGTTTTAATATATTATGCAAAAAAAACATGTGTCAAACCAAAACATTCAATACGTGTTCAATTGTCAAATCAAAACCATCCAGAATTGGAACAAAATTTCACAACGGTATAAAAATTGAAAACAATATAAAAAATAAAGATAGACAACCCTATAATGTTGTCTATGTTTGCCTCTCCAACAAATGCCAATCAAGATACGCAAAATAAATTAAATATTCTGTTTCAGCAATTTAATTTATTGAAAAACGAAGTAGAAATTATCAAGGAAGAAAACAAAAAATTAAAAGAAAAGGTTGAATCCTTAGAAACCATAGGAACAGAAGCAAAAACATTGAAAAAGGACGTTTTGTTTTTGGTGCAGTTTCTACATGGATACGGACTCAATCCCGAATGCAACAAATTTTTAAAACAAAACATGAAACAAACCATTGAAACATGGTTCAATAACCGTTTCAAAGACATTCTTCCAACAAACGAAGAAGAAGAAAAAAAGGACGAAGATGACAATGATGAAACAATTATAAGAACCATTCAGCGAACACCCATAAAAGAAACAAACAAATTGTTTTCGCCACTTTTTGGCAACGAAGAAAAAAACATTTTCTCTCAAAGCGAACCCTCTTTTGTGGGAACAGACACCATACCGACTTTCGTCAATGAAATACCCTTTCCTTCTTACGAAAAACCGCCTTCTCTCCATGATTTTCCTTTTCCTGTGCATCAAGTAAATGGGGGTCAGCACGATATGTTCAAACGAAGACAAGATTCGACAATGAATACTGCCAATCAGTTCAGAACCTACAGATAAAACAAAACACAGCTGAATTGTCCAGCAATTGTCCATTGGCATCAAAATAATCACACTCGGTATAGTGATACAAACTTTTTTCTTCCAACGCAGTGGTCGAATCCACAATCCCGATTCCGTTTTCCAAACAAATGGTCTCCAATTGCGATTCAGCATCAAACCAGTTTTCTCTCAAATGCCATCGGCGGTGTCCATACGTTGTCCCCAGTTGAGAGATAACTTCAAACACGTTTCGACTGCCAAAATAAAAGAGGTTTTTACGTATTGTGAATAAACAACAATTACTGTTTAAACAGTCCATCAAAAGCCTTTTTCTCTCGACTGTTCTATTTCGAGGACAATCCATGAACTCTTTCAACGCAGCATTGTTCGCCAAGACATGAAAGTCATCGGTGTCGGTTCTCGTTTGACATCTTTCGAGAGAAAATACACAGGACACTATAGTGTCGTTTGCATCCTCGAAAGTATCCCGAAGAAAATTAACCGAAAAAAAGGCGATGGGTCTTGTTATTACAATGTCGGTTCTCATGCGGATGACATGGGTGTATTGAAAGCCGCCCTGTTGTTCGTATTCCTTCATTTTTTGAAATGCCAAATACAATTGATAATATTCAACCATGGAACCACTTGTTTTTAAATAGTGTTTCCAATGCGGTTCAATGTCCATGCGGGAAAGCAATTCGTCTTGCAAATCGCTGTATTGTGTATCCCGATAAAACCAATCAAACGTTTTTAAATTGTCTTTCCAAACATTGGCGACCAGATAGTTCATGGTTTCGCACAAGATGGGTCCTTGTATTACGGCGAAGACGTCCGCACCTGTGGGGTCCAATATGTTTTTACGGAAATAATGTGCACACTTTTCTATAGTGCGAACTTGGCCTGTATATAAAACGGCGACCTTTTTTTGTGTCATTGATTGAATGACACAAAATGTTTTTATTGTGTTTTTCTGACTGCGCAGAAACATAAAAAAAGGCCTCTTTTTTAAATTACAAAATGCAAATGTCAAAGATATATCAGTTAAATTTATAACTGGTTTTTTTTATTTTTTATAAATTGATTATAGTCATCACCGATATTTACAATATAGTGATCAAATCCAATTTCCTTTTTTCTAACTATTAAATTTTCTTCTTTTTTTTCAACAAGAGGATTTATTATTTGTAAATTGTAGTCATCAGGCAAACCAGTAACCTCTTCACTGTGCCAGTATTCACTGATATAACTTTTTTGTTTTCTTTTATCCAAAAGCATTTCCAATTCGTCATCCTCCTTGTATTCTTTGATGATTGTTTTGGCTGTTTTTTCAATGAGTTTTTTATGAGAAAGAATGAATTCATCAATTTGCTCTTGTGAATACTCTTCTAAATGACTTCCCTCATTATCTTCATTGTAGTCGGTTCTGCCGATAGTTAAATCTGCTGCAATGGTTTCTTTTATGATACGAATCGCGGTGTTGTAGCATTCTACTTCGAGTTCGGTTTTCATCATTTTGGGTGGTTTGAATTGGATTGTTTTTTTCTGGGTTTTATTTTTCAATTTTTTTGAAACCCCTTTATTTGATTTGAGAGAAGAAACAGCCTTTTTGGGTTCGCAATCCCCCGACTTTTTGTTTCGGCGTGTCCCGTTTTTGCATCTCGGCAGTTTGGTCGTCATATACAATTACACAACATAAAAAAAGGTTTCTTTTTTTATATTACAAGAATAATTTTTAATCTGGATGATGCCTTCATCAAGGAAGGCGTCTCATTCAAATACAAAGGTTTAATTTATTTCTTCAAATTCGGTAAGAAGGAAGACCTTTTCCCATTGGATTTTCGCTAATACTGCTATAGTTTAATCTATGTTTTTTATACCATTTTTCAATGTATTTTACTCGTAAGTTTGGATTTTTTGATAAATTTTCAAAATTCCATGGTTTATCGGGATTTTCTTCCACATCTTGCATTGTGATTGCGGGGTTTTCGCTCAACACTGCATAGTTCCATGGAAGTTCAGGATGCTCTAAAACATCTTGCATTTTTATTTTTGACCAATGATTGAAGAATGAAACCAACCATTCACTATGAACCATACCCCCCCCACTTTTTCCCATTTTCCGCCATTTTTTTAGACAATTTATGATGAAATACATCTTGAAATGTTGCGTTTGGGTTTTTTTGCAAGTTATAAAAATCCCATTTCAATTCATCAAAGTGGTCATAAATATCGTCTAATGTTATTTTTGAATGAATTGAAATCAATTCCATGTTCCATGGCTTGGTTGGATTGTTCAATACATCATTCAATGTAAAATTATCATTGTGAAGATACGATTCATAAATTCTTTTATTATGATATGCAATTATATCTCGATTTGCATTGTTTGGCTCTTCAATATGTGTTGCAACAAATTGAAAATCAACACCTTTTTTGGCTGCCAAAGCATATTTGCACCAAGGCAATTGAGGATTGTCCAATATGTTTTGAAATGAAATAGCGGGGTTGTTTGTTAAACTATTAAAATTAAAATGTTCACGTGAACCAAATTCACTAACTTTATCCCCCCTTTTTTTATAATGTTTTTTAACAAAATCAATTGTTATGTTTGGATTGTTGCTCAATTCATTTAAGTACCAATAACCATATAAATTCGGGTTGCTGTTAAAGGTTTCTTCCACAAAATCCATTGTTACATTGGGGTTTTTGCTTAATTCATCATATCTCCATCTAAACCAACGTTCTTTCATTCCAAGCCGAATATCGTCCATTGTAATGTTGGGATTGGAACTCAACGCATATGCACTTTCATTATATGCATTTTCATTCCAAACATCCATATGGTTCAGAACTTCTTCTTTGAAGTTTTTCACTTTTTTTGCTGCAGAAAACTTAAAATCCCATGGTTTTTTTGGGTTATTAAACATGTCGTTCAATGAAATATTGGGGTTTTCGCTCAACCCTTGCCAATCCCACAAATTGGTTCTGTGGTTTAACACATCTTGAATGGTTATGTTTAAATTTCGACTCAACTCAAAATAATCCCATTTGATGGTTTTATTATGTGATTTAACAAAATTATAGAGTTGGCTTGTTCCATTGGGTTCAACCGCATCGGGTTCAAATGACTGTTTTTCTATAACAGGTTTGGGTTTGGCTGCCTTGGGTTGTCTTTTTGGTTTGACAACCTTGACTGCTTCTTTTACTAAAGGTGGGTTGGGAACAACCTTAACCAAAGGTGGGTTGGGAACAACCTTAACCAAAGGTGGGTTAGGTGCTTCCTCAACTGCATCAAAGAATTCCATTTCATCCATGTTTTGTGCTTCCATTCTTTTGCTTTTTTTTTGTGATGCATTTTTTTTGGGTATTTTATTTTTCAATTTTTTGGTTTGAATGGGTGATGGTGTTTTTTTTGCTCTTTTCGTTTGTGTGCTTTCGCATTCTCCCGATTTTTTGTTTCTTTGTGTTCCTCGGGGGCATCTTGGTAGTTTGGTCGCCATATATATTTTGCTATTATTTTATAAACAGCGCGACCCAAATAAAATCCACTATAATGATATAACAACAAAATGTATCAATATTTCACCGAGTTTTTAGGAACACTTATTTTCACCTATGTTATTTTGGCGACAGGAAACCCCTTGGCCATTGGTGCGACGTTTGCCCTCATCAAACTCTTGACACAAAATTTAACCGCAGGATACATGAACCCCGCCATTACCATTGTTTTAGCATCCATGGGGGCGATTCCTTCCAATCAAATTTTGTTCTATTGTTTGGTTCAGGTCTTTGGTGCGTTGGTCGCCTTGGAAATATACAAGAAATACAAACTATAATGCTCACTTGTGCCCTTAGTGTCGCTTGTTGGACAATTGAAACAACATAAAAATGCCCACGAAAGCGACCGAAGTTAAAAAGGCCGTGGTTGCCCAATCGCCGCCCTCTCTCGAAGGCGAAGAGACGAGGGTCGTCGAAACAGGTGTGTGTGGCACAAAATCGTCTTGTGGTTGAGAGAAAGCAATCATTTCACCTTGTCCGTTGGGATAAAAAAAGTATTCGGCGTGTTCCGTTTCCGTTTTGTATTCCATCACTATAGTGATTGTGCAGAAATAATTATATTCTTTTGACCCAACAAAAGAACATAAATGCATTGCGACAAATAACAAGAACACAGCAGTGAAAATGACACAACCATGGACAGTTTGCATCAACCGAAAGAACGATTGTTTTATCACTAAAGAACTTGAGAGAAAAACCATCGGGTTTTATTGTTCTCCCGAATACATTGAAAAAGACAACGTCGTGTTGTTTTTCTATGGAACGCTCTACAACACCACCTCCTTGTTGCAAGACGAAAAAATACCTGAAGGCACTGTGGTGAGGGAGCCCTTGGAAATCATCATCCTGTTGTATCGTTCGTATGGCATGGAACAAACACTGATTATGATGGACGGTGTGTTTTCCTTGATTCTCTTGGACAATACTTTGATGTATGAGAAAATGTATGTTGCGAGAGACCCGTTGGGGGTTTGCCCCCTGTATTTCATTGAAGGACGCCATTATTTGCTCTTCATAGTGGAACACCCTTTTTCTTTTACGAATGAAGATTTAGAAGATGTTGTTTATGAAACAACTGATAATCCCAACCCTTTTTTTAGAGGAGAAGTGGAAGAGATGGAATCGGGTTCGTTTTCTTCGTTCGCATTGGAGAATGGCATCAATTCCAAATGGAAACCCTTGAAGACGAATCAATCCTATTATCGGTTGCCCTTCTTTCATCATAGGAGACCGCCATTGATTGTTGATGAGGAAGAATCCTTTTCTCAGGAATATTTTTTCTTTTTGGAATTGGCTGTCCAGAAACGGTGCCTTTTAAACGATGACCAAAAGGTGGGGGTTTTGTTTCGGGACGACAACATTGGAAGCCAACAAATCTATGATGTCTTGTGTCATTTGTTTGCGAAATCGGGGAAATCCATTCATGAGGTTCAGCGGTTTTCGGTTGCGGATGTAGAAGATTTAGACAAAAGCACTTCTGTTTTTTTTAGCACAGGTTTTATGGATGCGGGGAACGAATTCACGACGGTTCGTTTTTATTTGGAAATGTTGGAATTTCCCCTGTATTCTTTCGATGCCCAATACCCGTTTTTGGACACGGATTTTTTGAATCATCGGTTGCAGGATTAACATTGAAAAAATGAGGGTATAATTTTATAAACCTATTGTATAACGGTTTATAAAATGCCAACCAATCAAGATTTATCTGTGTTTGTTGTTCTCCAAAAAGACAATAAATTTTATATTCACAATACAAACAATACAAACAATACAAACAATACAAACAATATTAAAAATACAATTATTGAATATTATAAAAATGAAAGAGGAGTATTTGATGATGTATCTATGATGAAGAGTCCTAACGGAACAACCGAAAGTTTTAATGTTAATGGAACCAAAAAAAGTTTTGCTGATATTAACTCACCAGACCGATTTGGCGAAAATTCAACTGGTTCAACTGGTTCAAATATTTCTGATAGACCGTTAGGTGGCGGAAAACCACCCTCTCACCCCAAATACAAAAAACGAACCACTTCACAAAAGAGAAGGAAACTCAACATCAAAACACTCAAACTGAAATCATAAAACTCTCCACTCCCGATTTTTCAATCATCCCATATTTTGTTTGGCAATCCAACACACTGTATCCCACCATGAATTCCCCTTTTTCCTCAAAATACAACAAACCCAAACAATATTCCACAATACCTCCTTCAAACGTAAAGAAAGGACTGTATCGTTTCACTTCAAACGACACAGCATCCAACACCACAAACAAATGATAATAATAGCGTCGGTCTTCGAACGAAACTGCATGACAAACAAACCAAATTTCATTGCCTATTGTAATCCCATTCGTTGAACCACGCAACATTGCAAAAAACGCTGGGACAGCATTGTGTCTGTGTGTTGGAATAAATAAATTCTCAACGACGAAACCGATGACCAACGGACTCCAACCATACACCATTTTGATTTCTTCGGCACCAGACAAAAACATAGTCCAGTTCTTCTCGACAGAATTCGCCGTTTCTTCTCTCAAAACCGACCCTATCGTGTTTCCCGTTTCCTCCATTTCGCCGTGTTCCACCGCAATCGACGAAACATGAAGACCTCGGTTCGCATTGTAAAACACTTTGTCGCCCCTTGACAACAGACGGACATCTTCCAATCCCACATACAAATTGTCCAACGCTGTATTGTGTTTCAAACAGAATTCCTTTTTTTTTATCCACCGTCCATGCGGATGGGTTTTTATATCTACTATGGACACCAGATTGCGTGTTTCAATATGGGAGGCATTGACATACGACCCATCGGCGGCGACCCGATAATTCACATAGCGAATGAGAGAAACCAAATCGCCCGCCGCATTCAAACAAAAACTCGGTGTGCTGCTTACGAAATCCGCCGAAATGTATTTACCCGAAATGCACGATTGCGTCAAGGTTGTCCATTTTTGACTGTGGTCTTCTTTTGACGAAAAATCCATTATTTTCTTGGCATAAAATTTATAATTGCTCATAACATTCGCAGCAATCAGGTTGGCCAAATACGGATACGCCAACACTCTCATGCAAATGGAACAGATATCGAACGGCAGCGTGTTGCGATAAAACGCAATGACCGTCATTTCATAATCCAATTTCCAATCATAGACATCCTTCTCCAAAAAGAGAAAATCCAAAATGCCTTTGAACCGCCGTCGTTCCTCCTCCGCCAAAACATAAAACTGATAGGCCAGTTGGTATTTCATGGCATTGCGGTAATAATGGATGATTTCATAAATGTTTTCCAAACGTTGCGGGAATACGTTGTAGGCTTCCAACCAATGCGAGACGGCAGTCTCCATGTTCCCCAACAATTTAGAACATTTTCCTATGTTGTAATGCGACTGCCAGATTTCCTCAAACCACCCCCCCACTGCAATGCGGCGTTTGTATGTCTCGACCGCCAACTCGAACTGTCCCGTATCACGATAACTGTTGGCCAAATAAAACAAATAACGGTCGTTGTCGGGCAACTCCTTAAGACCCGCCGTCAATAATTCAATGTCTCTTGTGTATTTGTCGTGTTTTGACCCGCCGTCTCCAATGTCGTGAATGAAAATCACCGATTTGTCGAATTGATTGTATTTGCATTCCACGTTCTCGGGGGTTTTCACGAATTCATGCGTTACGCCCCAATACGAAATATTGAGCCGATTCTTCACAATACGCACATTCTTATAATAAAGGCTCTCGTTTCCTTGAAAGACAAAATAGAGGTCGTCTTTCAATTGCATTTTCACTTTTTCCGCCGTTAATTTCGGGTTGATTTGCAATTGCATGTCGGCATCCATCAACAAAATATAATCAGCATCAGGCAGGTTCTTGCACGCATCCAAGGCGAAACTGCGGTTGTAGCCGAAATTGCGGAAAGGCTCATGCACAATGACGCCGTGGATGCCGTGTCTCTCGAAAAATCGCACGATGACGTCTTCTGTTCCGTCGCTGCTCCCCGTGTCGCAAATACAATAGGAATTTACGAACCCGACCACGGATTGCAACAATCGTTCGATGATTTTGCTTTCGTTTTTCACAATCATGTTTAAACAAATTTTTACCATCGATGCGATTGCAATAGAATGAACATCGCAAAACATTTTATGTTGTTTTAGGTGATTTTTACCGTTATTGAACTACAAATAAAAACTAACTATAATGTAATTCAATGGCTTTCACCCGATTTCATGACGACCCCGCACGTATCGAAAAACAATTAGAACAATCCTCTTTTGCGGGAAGATACAATTTAAACGTCCCCGGACCCGGCAATTATGTGCCTTTCATGGAAGACCCTCATTTTCGGTTGCAAAAATGGGGTTCAAACATCATGACCAACACGGTGAATTTGGAAAGCGATTTGACGGGGCGAACCCGCAAACACAACTCCGGAAAATTGGATACACATAACTATAGTGAATTCGCCGTCTCGTCTCGTTCCGTCTCTTTCCCCACAAAAGAGTCATCTGTGGAACAATCACGTGCGACTCATCCAGCATGGATGTATAAAGATTTAGAACAAAGCAATTGGTCGTATCCCCAATTGAATCCACAGACGGCGTTGGGAAATTTCCAACAGGGGTCGTTCGGTCTGCAAAAGCAGTTTCACGAAAATGTTTCCACCCGTATTCTGGAAAAAAATGGTTCGGTTCCAAAACAACCCGAAATCGTTTCGTTTTCAAACCGTGATTTTTTGCCGAGAGGATAAATTCTTCTCTTGTTCAAACCTCAGTTTTTGCCGAGAGGATAATTTCCTCTCTTGTTCAAACCTCAGTTTTTGCCGAGAGGATAAATTCCTCTCTTGTTCGAACCGTTAAACTTCAGTGGTTTAGAATACAAACACACCGTGTTTTATTTGTTCATTATAGAGTAAATAAAATGTGCAAAACAATATATATATACTATAATGGAAATAGCCATACCACTGATTGCACTTGGTTCCTTGTATGTTGTAACCAATCAAAAAAAAAAATACAATGAATCTTTCGTGTCTGAATTGCCCAATACCAATATACCGAATAAAAATTACCCGAGTGAATACCCCGTCGTTTGGGGTGAAACCGACCAAACCAGCAAACTCTCTCATGACAATCGCTACGACGGCGGTGCTTTCACCGACAAATTTTTCAATGCCAACATGGACGATTCTCTCTTGAAAAAAAACAACGAAGCAAATGCCGACAACAAATACATGTCCATTACGGGAAAGGCAGTGGACGGTTCGTATTTTCAACACAACAATATGGTGCCTTTCTTCGGCGGAAACATGCGAACCCGCCACACCGACAACAACTCTAATGAGAGTGTGATGGACAATTACATCGGTTCAGGGTCGCAGCAAATCCACAAGACCGAACAATCCCCCTTGTTTTTACCGCAGACCAACATGCAGTGGGCGAATGGAATGCCATCCTATAGTGATTTCGAGCAATCCCGCATGAATGTTTCCAACAAAATGTCCAATGTCAATCCGTTTGCCGAGAAAAAAGTGGCACCGGGGTTGGGTTTGGGTGCTGGAACGGAAGGCATGGGCGGATACAATTCAGGCATGTTGAGTCGTGAAAGTTGGATGGACAGAAACGTGGATCAATTGCGTGTCGAGAGCAAACCCAAGGCCAGTGGGTTGAATTCGCTGGGGCGTGAAGGACCCGCCATCAGTTTCATCACCAAACAGGGCAGTATTGGACAACAAGACAAAAACCGCCCCGACACCACATTCGACATGGGACCCGAGCGGTATTTCAAAACCACGGGAATTGAGCAAAAACCCGTGTTGATTCCCATTCCTGTGGAAAAATATGTGAGCCGACCCGAAACATCCACTGCGTATGAAGGCGGAGCAGGATTCACCCATACCGAATACGTTCCGGGCGAGTATATGCCATCTCACAATCATCATTTGAAAAGTGTGAATATGGGTCCCGCTGATGCAGGGGGCAAATCTGTCGCCAATGAAAACGACTATGCGATTAAAAGCAATCGTGCTTATAACAATAGCCGCAGTTCCAATCAACAAACACCATATTATGGTTCTGCGGGGAAAGGCATCATTGCCGAGACCATCGCACCGTTGCTCGATGTCTTGCGTCCATCCCGCAAAGAAAACTCAGTGGGGACATTGCGTCCTTACCAGAATGCGAAAACCGCCGTTACGCAATCCTATATTTTCAATCCCGCTGACAAACCTCTGCCCACCATCAAAGAAACCACCGTCAATTCTAAATTCCACTTGAATGTCAATTCGGGACAACGAGGTGGCGGTTATGAGGTCAATCCCCAACAACCCATTCACAACGCACGAGACTATACCACCAATTTTTCCTATATTGGCAATTCATCCGCTTCGGAACGGGCAAGACAACCGATGTCGTATGAATCGGGATACAACCAACACAACAACGACGTGAAGGCGTCCACCGTTGCGGGGTATGCCACGCAAGGCAACATGAGTCTTTTCAATGGACAACAAAATGTTCGCCAAAGTGCCAACAACGAACAGATGTATGATGTAACCAAACGAGCCCTTGTGCCGACCTTGTCCAGCAACGGGGCGGTTTCCATGGGAGCGTATCAAGCCAAAGTCAATCCGTATTCGGGGATGCAATTGGACAGAAACAACGGG